>Ga0209099_1004216_pt1 | contig 11086 bp, 8 predicted proteins | sample AD_JPNHW2_MetaG_FD_184430 | JGI IMG/M metagenome (GOLD analysis project Ga0209099, IMG submission 184430) | Active sludge microbial communities of municipal wastewater-treating anaerobic digesters from Japan - AD_JPNHW2_MetaG (SPAdes) (version 2) | ecosystem: Engineered > Bioreactor > Anaerobic >...
AGACAAGATTAAAGATATTTGATATTTATTCAAGTAATAAAAGTATTTAAATAGTATCTTTGAATGAACTTTGTGAGTAGTATTTTTCGATATCGTCTGCCATAGTAACGAAGATAACTTCTACCCTCACTGATATTTATACAGTATGCTCATGAGTAAAAAAACTTCCCTACGGTGAAGGGCTTTTTGAGAATAAATATCTGCCGAGCTATGAAAAAAACGGTACGGTTCAAAGTTCCGGCAGAATAGTATAACCGATAAACATCGCTTCATCTACTGAATCATAAAAATTATCTGTCTTGTATATTTTTTGTGTCACAATATAGTTGAAATCGGGAGTAATCTCACCATCGTAAGGGAATGATAATTCAACATAACCTGTAGCTGCGACACAAATCTGCCCGCCCGTTATTTGCCATTGAAATATTCCAGTTTCATAGCGGAATCCGGTACCTCCAAGTTCATCCCCTGAATCATCTCTCAAGACGAATTCATACTCATAATCTGTCGGGAACTGAGCATCTGTTTTTATAAGAATATATAGATTTGAACTATCCCGTGCTACTTTAACACTCTGGATATCAGTTCCTGTACCTTCTGTTGCGTCTCCGGATTCATCATTTACATAGGTAGGTACTAAATCCCAGTCGGAAATTACACCATCAACCGTAATAGAAGCTTCAGGTATATTAAATATTGGAATAACGGATGATGTTGAGGTCCTGGTCATGTTAAAACTTATAGCCGTGACTTCTTCACCCGCGGTTGTAGTACCTGTCCCGGTAATTTCGTCGCCGTTGATTTCCAGTGTGGCATTAACTTGTACATGAATAGTATCTCCGGTTTCTTCATCTTCTTCATCCCATTCCCATGCAATTATCAGATTTGAGCCTGATACGGTGTTGGGTGTTCTAGGAGTTTCACCAAATACAATTGTGACCTCACTTCCTGTTTGCTGCAGAATCCATACTTCGTTTTCGCCTGGTTCATCTCCAAATGTAAAAATAACATTATACGTTCCGGAAACATCTAAAGTACTGCTCTGTTTATTACTCTTCCCTCCATTACTGTTACAGGCAGTCATTAAGCAGACAGCCAGTATTATAAAAAAAAAGATGAGTTTTTTAATAGTAACTTTCATTTCGACCACCTCCTATTATGGTAATGTTTTAATAATTTAGCGCTATAATAGTACATTTTCAAATTATTTTACACTTTTTTGGTAAAAATTCAATTTTTACAGGATGTATTGAAGAAATATTGGCAATAGTGATATTATTCGTAATGCACTATTATTTGCAGTCTGTCGAAATAATACTCTGAGGTTTAATGGAGTTCATAATAAGATAAGGCATTTTTTTATTCTTTTTCAGCAATTATTTTGTTTATGCAGGGCTTTATGGCTGAAGAGAATTATAAAACCTGTTAAGGATCTAAAGTATGGAAATGGGAATATTCTTTAATGTTAAAGTTTGTATGCATTATAGGATTTGTTGTAATAATCAACGTAGTGTTATTCGGTTGATGTATTGCAGAATGAAGTAAAAGATAATTATTTTTGTGAATGTTAAGGATTAAGTGAGAGTAACACATTTTCCTGAAACTAAAACTGCACTTTAACCTTATACTCATTCTTAGTTTCCGACTGGTGTATGGAAATATTTTTAAAAAACTGCTGTTCAAGCTGGTATTCAAATTTAGTGAGCCATTTCTGAAATTGTTTCTTATCCATGACTTTTTTATCCAGTGAAAGTTCCAGGTCATACTCGTTAATCTTCATTTGAATTTCAAATAAACTGCCGTCTTCGCTGGAAAGGGAGGCATTGAAAATATTGAGATCCTGAGCCTTAACTTCAATATGCGATTCTGTATCCAGCGTAAGGGCGGCGATATCGAGTACTTTCATATAATCAATAGGGGGCATAATGATTACTCCTTTATTTTTTTCTGAAAAGTTTCTGCCAGTATGATATCTCGTCTTCAGTGATCGAAGGATTTTCTTTTTCAGCTGTTACAAACTTAAGTTCCTGTTCTTCCATATACTCTTTGAAAGCTGTATTCACCATTTCGGCGAATTTTTCACTGGTAATATTTTTTGCGCCGAATCTGTTAATATAAAAAATTATATCTTTGTCAGATGTGACTACTGTTGTCATTTTCGGATTCAGATCTTTTTTTATGAACTGTTTTATAAGGTAATCCGCAGAGTAATCGAGAGAGTAATAGACATCGATTTTACCGATTTTTTCACTGGATGTTTCAATGGTCTTGTCCTTCTTTCCGTCAAATACAACGCGGATCGCGGTTTTTTTAAGCTTCTGATATTCTTTCAGTTTTTCAAGGAGCCCGGCACGCGCAGTATTCAGCTGGCTTAAGTACATCATCGACTCAAGGTCGGGAAACTTGTATATTAGATTGAAACCGTCTATAAGAAGCGGCATAGAATTTTTCCTGGTATATTTAAAGTTTTGAAAATAATTAATCAGATTGCAATGTGAGTTTTATAAAAGTATTTTCTATAGAAAATCCGTTACCGGTAAAGAATTTAACAGATTCAGGATTATTTTTGAAAACATCAATTAAAAAATTCTGAGCACCATCTTTTTTCGAAGCTTCAATGTATTGTTTTAGAAGCTCTTTTCCAATCCCTGTTTTACGGAGTTTATCTTTTACCATTATCCAGTGAACTGCTGATTCTTCATTTTTTAAAGAACCGATTATGAATCCCAGAACTTTTTTCTTCCGTGCAGCTGTAAGACATATTGAGTTTTCTAATGAAAAAATTTCAGTAAGATTTTCCGGGTTGAATGCGAAAGGCAGATTCTGAAATAGGGGTTCGCTGCTGCCGTGTGAATATATTTGAGGAAGGTCTGGTTCAACAGTTTTGCGTATAATAATCCCTTTTTCTGAAAGGTTCATTTCCGGATCAGCCTGGTGAAATTTTCAGTTACTGAATCTTCGAGTTTTGCAAGTGAAACTTTTTTTAACTCAGCTATGAATTTATATGTATGTTTAATATATTCAGGAACATTAGGTTTCCCGCGCAAAGGTACCGGGGTAAGAAAAGGGGAATCTGTTTCAAGCAGGATCCTGTCGAGCGGGACGTAGCTCGCGGCGTCATGAAGTTCCTCTGCATTTTTATATGTAACGTTTCCGGCAAATGATATCATAAATCCCATATCAAGAACGCGTTTTGCAGCTGTTGAATCTCCTGCAAAGCAGTGCATTATTCCATTGCCGTATTTTTTAGTTTTTAGAATTTCGAGTGTATCATTCATGGCTTCCCGGGAGTGAATTATCAGAGGGAGTTTATGTTTTTTTGCAATATCTATCTGTGTTTCAAATGAGTTGATCTGCATCTCTTTCGGCTGATGCATACGGTAATAGTCCAGTCCGCACTCCCCGATCCCGAAAAGAAGTTTACTGAATTTTCCACTCATCTCCTGTCCGACAAGCGATGCAAGATTTGATAATCCCGAATCTTCAGCCGGAGATGAGGGGTGTATGCCGAGAGTGTAGAATATTCCGTTTTCATAATTTCTTTTTGCGAAATCACGTGACCAGATAAAATCTTTATCTTCAACGGATATCTGAACTGCGTACTCCATGTTATTGTATTTAAGTGATTTGATTATGTCAGCTTCAGTTATTTTTTTATCTTTAAGTATCATGTTAAAGTGTACATGTGAATCGAGAATCATTTATGAACCTTCATTTATTAGATTTAACTGATAATACTTTTATACCGAAATAATGTTCAAGAAGAAAATTTTCTTAATAATACCGGGAAGAGTTTAATCAGAGAATATTCAAGTATAATATAAAAATTTTTCTGTCCGGCTGTGAATATCGTTTGCAAATATATGAAATGAATATACAGTATAAATAAGGGGTTTTTACCAGAAAAAGCTTATTTATGTTTTATTACCGAATAAAATCACTGATTAAGATGCAAGTTGATAAACAACCTGAGGTGCAAATGTGAAAAAGGCTTATAGTGTAATTATGCGTATAATTCCTGTTGTTGTTATGGCGTTTTCCATAACCTATGTGGTTTTTGAATACGGCGTAAGATCAGGCAATCCTTTTATCTGGAGTGAAGAGCTCAAAAATCCGTTTTTTGCCACGAAGGATTCTTCAGGTTTATTTTATGTAATAGAAAATTCAAAAACGCGCATTATTGTTTTCAGCCGTGAAGGGGTGATCCAGGGAGTATTGAAGGGGGGAGAACGGAGTGACAGTAACTTCTTTTATGCATCAAGCGTTATCAAGGGCAGTGATGGTTATATATATCTTATAAACATTGTTAATTCGCTTAACATGTATGCGGTTGAGAAGGAAGAGATTCTCCGGTTTCATCCTGACGGGAAGTTTGACCGTATTGTGTATCAGAAAATTTATGATGCAGATGATACTCCTGTAAGATGGGGCAGGCTGACAAATCTGCACGAGAAGAATGGCGAACTTATTGCATATTACATTTATCCCGATGGAATAGACAGAATTAAGGTTCAGTTAAAAAATCTTATTCTGCATAAAGAGGAGGTACTGAAAGGGAAACTTACCGGTATGCCGGTTAAGGGAATTGATTCAGACGGCAATGGAGTAGTATATCTTACCAAAAAAGGTGAAGTTATAAGACGTACTGCCGAGGGTAAAACTACTCTCATCTATGACGGAAAGTGGGATCCGGCTCCGGGTGGCGAGAAATCGGTCCCGGGCCATATTTCAGTTATGGAAGACGGTACCGTGGCAATGAGCGATCTCGAAAAGAGATCAGTTATAAAAATTGACGGGAACGGGGGAGTAAATGATTGGGTTTCACCATCCGACCTCGCAAAACTGAACCTTAAACCATTTGAGGACCGCATTAAAAACATGAATGCTTTTGATGACGGCACCATGGTAGAAATTTTCGGAGATGCTGTAGTCTACCATGAAGCGGGGGTGAACAGTTCTTTCAGCGGACTTTTTAAATACAGAACTGAAGATATTGTCTTAAGGTTTATCTGGTGGGGCGCTGCCGCTGCCGCGCTTGTATCCCTGATAATAATTATTTTACAGATTTACTGGTACAATCTAAACAGAAGAATACCCCTTATTATTAAACAGATCTGTGTATATATCCCGCTTGTGATTACAGTTATGATTTTTACAAGCTGGTATATTCAGAACGACTACACTATAAGAATTAAACGCCATATGGAGAACAGGCTTACTTCCCTGCTCAATCTTATTCCTGGAAAAATTGATGGAGATGTTGTTGAGTCTATCAAAGATCCCCATGAATATATGAGCGAAAAATATATGACGCTTCGCAATACACTTCATGAAGTACTGAATTATAACAGGGACGACTGGAGTTCACCGTTTTATGTACTGATACACCGCAGAATCGGCAGCTGGCAATACCTGATGATTGACTATGATGACTCAACACCGATATACTGGCCGTATGAATATAACCCGGAGGAGAGTTATGTTGATAAGGTTATGGCCGGCGGAATAGTCACTGATTTTTCAGAGGATCAGGAGGGGATATGGATTTTCGGAAATGCTCCGCTCCGTAATTCCAGGGGTGAGATTGTCGCGATAGTCGAAATAGGCGCGGATCTTTATAATTACAAAAATTATGAAAATATCCTGTTTTACCGGATAATGAAAGTCATGATAGTATCCATTGTTTTCATTGCACTGGCGATAATTATCGTTTCTTATTTCATGATATCGGCGATAAGAAGGCTGAGGAAGGGTGTTCAGGACATCGCTAACGGTTCATGGGATACTCAGGTTAATATCAGGACAAAAGACGAGGTTCAGGATCTTGGCGAAGGATTCAACAGGATGGCTGAGTCGATAAAAAATTATGTAAGTGAAATATCCGAGATAAATAAAGTATACTTCAAATTTATGCCTTACCAGTTCATGGAATATCTGAAGATAAATAATATTACCGGTTTAAAACTTGGAGATCATGCGCAGGGTTTTATGAGCGTTATGTTTTCAGATATAAGATCATTTACTTCACACAGCGAATCGATTACTCCCAAAGAAAATTTTGAATTCGTAAACCGCTTTCTCTCTCTTACCGGGCCTGAGATAAGAATTCATGGCGGGTTTATCGACAAGTATATCGGCGATGCCATCATGGCCCTCTTTCCCAGTGCCAACGATGCTGTTGACGCAGCCATATCAATGTACCGAAAGACCTGCATTAATCCGGACACGAGGATAAACGTCGGGAGAGAACCGATAGCTATAGGGATTGGTATTTTTACCGGTCCTGTAATGCTTGGTATTGTAGGGGAGGAGGAGAGAATGTCCTCAACTGTTATTTCCGATACGGTAAATATTGCGTCAAGGATAGAATCTCTGACAAAAATATACAGCACCGGGATACTTATCAGCAAGAGCACGCTGAACTCTATGACTGAAACTGAAAAATATAACTATAGATTCCTCGGGAATGTGCAGGTTAAGGGGAAAAATGAGCCCGTGGGAATATTTGAGATTCTTGACTGTCTTGATGAACAGATAAAACAGAACCGGATAAGAACGAAGGAAGCCTTTGAATCAGCGATAAAGGCATATCATAAGGGGAACTATGACCACGCCGTTACCTGGTTTGAAGAGGTTCTTCAGTCTGACGGAAGCGACGGGGCTGCCCGGATGTACCTTGATATGTGCCATTATGCGATCAGGGATAATGTTACAACCGGACGCATGTTTGTATTTGATAGAAAGGAGTGATAATATGCCGAAAAGATTCTGGATATTTATTTTTATTCTGGTCGTGTCTGTTTTTTATGGATACAGCAATGCAGAGGATTTCAGGCTGAATCCCTTTAACAGGGATCTGGAGTTTTCATCGCCCTACAAATTTATCACAGCGCCCGGCGGTGATAAATATGTTATAGACAACGGGAAACAGAGGATAATACGGATTAATAAAAACGGTGAATCAGTATATACTATTCATTCTGAAACGGGGCATGATTCCGGACCGACATGTATGCAGAGTTTTACTGTAGATGATAAGGACAATCTCTACGTACATAATTATGTTCAGGACATAAAGGGGCTGTTCACTATTGAAGAGTATATTGAAAGGTACAACAGTTCAGGTGTAAAAACGGGAAGGGTTTTCTACTATAAGCATGAGAAACCTGACAGCCTTATGGTCGTAAACTGGAGCCTGCTGAATCTGAATTATAGAAATGGGCTGATATCATGGATCAGATTTGATGGCGCTAAGATTCTCTATTGCTCCTACAATCCTGCAGCTGCATCATCAGCTTACTCCGAGAATGTACTTTTTAAACTTCCCGATGGACTTTCAGTAATTGCATCAATAGATGTTCTCGATGCAGATAATTATGCTTATATAACCAAACAGGGTGAAGTTTTCAGAGTTTTCCGCGGCGTAAAAGAAAAAGTCTATAGCGGCGACAGTTTCGGAACTGTTGCTGAAGGGAAAAAACCGGGAGAACTCTCTGTTCCCGGCTATGTACAGATGCTTGATGACGGGACACTCCTTCTTCTCGAATCAGTGAAATCGGTAATTTTTTCTCTTAATAAAGATGGAAAGAGAAAAGATCTTCTGACTGCAGGCAGCATTTCGAATTTCACCAAGGAGAGTTCAGAGATGTTTTTCCGGTTCTCGGTCAGTGATGAATCTATATGTCTGACAGACGGTTCATATATAATTAAGGCAGGGCTTGACGGAAATATTATGTCTGCTGAAAAAGGAGCGGTTCTGTCAGATAAAGACGTTGCATGGAATGTTCTTTTTTTCATCGCACTGGCCGCTATTGTTATCTCTGCGGTTATGATCGCCCGTGATTTTTATGTTCACGGAATCAACCGCATTATTCCAAGGCAGATGGTTACAATAACCGGAATTATAGTGATTATGATTGTAACAATGGTTATAGCTGTAAATGTGCTTATGCCGAATTTTGACAAAAGGTACATCGCCGAAACTGAGAACAGGATCAGGGGACTGACCATTGGCCTCAGCCAGACTATTGACGGGGATGCAGTTAAACTTCTTATGAACAGGCAGTCTGATTACTACAACAGTGATTACAGGAATTTCAGGCAGAAGATGGTTAATGTTTTCGGCGGTTATAATGACCAGAAAAACTCCGAGTTTTATTTTGTAATATATAAGGATTACGGCGGTGAGCTGGCTGTATTAATGACTCAAAATGATTCGTATCTTCCTTACCAGACTTATGACTGGCTTAAAAGCGAGGAGGATAATATTTATCTCGACTCAATGAAAACAGGTGAGATCTTTACGGAAAAATTTACCGATTCAACCGGTGACTGGATCTATTCAGTCGGCCCGATCAGGGATTCGGCCGGGAAGAATGTAGCTGTGATTGAGATAGGTAAAAACTTTTATGCGTTCAACAGGGAAAACAGCCTGGTGAGAAAGGATGTTGTTGTTGAGGTTATTACAGCCATTATCCTGGTTCTTATGATCTTCATTGAAATATCACTGCTGTCGAATGTTCTGTGGAGTAAAAGGCGCCATAAGGCTAACAGCAATTCTCCTTATGACAGGGTCAGCTTTTCCAGATTTCTTGGATTTCTATATGAGTTTATCTTCAGCCTTCCGCTTGGTTTTATACCTGTTTATGCAATAAAACTGCTTGATGGGAAAAGTTTCATGGGTATTAAACCGGAAATGGCCGGCGCTTTTCCTATTACAATGGCTACTACGGGAATTGTTTTGGGCACTGTCTTTGCCGGTTTCCTTCTTCCAAAGTTCAGGTGGAGAAAGATGTTTATTATCGGACTTTTCATGGCTGCTGCCGGTCTGTTTCTTACAGGATTGTCAGGTACATTTTTGATGTTTACTTTAATGATGTTCTTTACCGGTATCGGCAGGGGATTGCTTCAGATGGCGGCCAGGGCATTTATCAATACTGAAAATGATCCGGCAAAGAGAGGATTTGCTTTTTCTAATCTCATCGCCGGTGTTGTTGTAGGGATAAATGTGGGGGTTGTTGTCGGCGGCGCTATTGCAGATCATATTTCATACCGCGCCGTATTCTTCGCTTCATCGGTAATTATTCCTGTTGTTATTTTATTTATACTCTTTGTTATCGAGCGGACAGAAAGCGACAGAGCAGTTAAGGTTCAGCCTCTCACCGGCGCCGGAAACGGAAAAATGTCTCTATGGACATTCCTCTCAAGGCCCAGGGTCTGGGGGTTCTTTCTCCTGATCTGTATTCCCAATGCGGTTGCTTATATGTTCCTTCAGTATACATTCCTTATTGTTGCGGAGGGTGCTGGATTCAGCACTACTGATGTCGGGCGTTCCTTTATCCTTAACGGTATGGCGATGTTTTATCTAGGTCCTCTTCTCTATTCTTTGAGTGTAAGAAAGATCGGGCTGAAGTGGACAATGATATCAAGCATTATTATGTGGTCTTTCAGCCTTATGGTTTTTGCATTTACAGGGAATATCACGGGAGCCATTGTTACCATATTTATAATGGGTATCAGCGAAGGTTACGGCAACGGGGCTGTTTATATTTTTTATACGGATAAAATCAGTGAAGTTAACGAGTATGGTGTAGATAAGGCACTTGCCGTTAATGAGTTTATGACAAATATGGGTATGGCGGCAGGACCTCTGATCTTTGGAGCAGCAATGCTGCTTGGCCAGCAGCCTGGGATGATGGCAATTGCGGTTACAATGATAGTCCTTGCTGTGGTTTATTTTGTAATGCATGCTCTATATTCAGAGAGAGGTAAAATCTGATTCTATGGATGAGATTGAGTTGCATGAATTGACTGTAAATGAGAGAGACAGGTACTTAAATCATTATGTTCATTCCTGTCCGTTAATATCTGATTATGTTTACAGTTCACTTTTTATGTGGGCTGAATTCTATACTCTTAAAATTTCATATTATATGGATCTGGCGTGCATTATATGTACAGGAGGGGGATTTCCTCCATCACTGCTGATGCCTCTTGGTATGACAGAGAATAAAATGAAAAGCATTCTTGATTATTATTACCAGTGGTTTGACAGCAGGGGGCAGGAATTCTGTATATCTCATGTTGAGGACAGATTTTTACCTTTAATACAATCTATTGAGAGTTATGATTTTTCAGTGACTTATGACCGTAATTACTCTGACTATATTTATTTAAAACCTGATTTTATAAATATGGACGGACATAATTATAAGGGTTTAAAGAAAAAGATTAGGTCATTTAATAATCATCATCAGAATGTTGAATATTCAAAGATTAAGACGGATGATATTTCTGAATGTAAGGAACTGCTGGATACCTGGAGAACACAGAAGGGTTATAATGCTGATTCGGCTGAAACAGTAAAGCTTCTTGATAATTATGAAGAGCTTAAACTTCTTGGCGGTGCTGTGCGGATTAATGGAAAATTGCAGGCGTTTTTTCTGGGTGAAGAATTCGATGATACGGGTTATATCATTTCCGGAAAAGCCGACATGGATATACACGGGCTTTATATAATGGGCGTCAGAGAATTTGTAAAGAATGAATTTCCGGGGGTGAAATATATTAACAGGTGTGAGGACCTGGGTATTGAGACACTGAGAGATGCAAAACTTTCATGGATGCCTGCAAAGATTCTTCACAAGTATAATGTCAGATGTTCAAGGAAATAACCGCATAAGAGGAATTACGCGGTTACTAGTGATGCTTATGATGCATGTTCAGTTTTTTTAACCGGCTGATATATTTATGAATCGTTATTCCAGTTTTAGATGAGCATCAGGAAAATATCCTATTATCGTGTTTGTTCCTTTGTTTGTGACTACTGTTGAGTTTGAAACTGAGTATGTCTCTTTTCCTGAGTTGACCTGCAGAGGAGTTATTATATTCTTATTGCTCCAGCCCAGCCATGAATATTCAGGCAGGAACCTTACAAATCTGTATTTGTCAGAGGGATTCATCTCATTTTTGTATGTGTTTTTTGCATCTTTACAGGTACGGTTTGTAAAATTAAATCCAGTGTAACCTCCATAGACCACTGCTCCGGCACCGAGACCAACAAGTGCCCCTGAACCGGCATATGCTC
>Ga0209099_1004217_pt1 | contig 11085 bp, 9 predicted proteins | sample AD_JPNHW2_MetaG_FD_184430 | JGI IMG/M metagenome (GOLD analysis project Ga0209099, IMG submission 184430) | Active sludge microbial communities of municipal wastewater-treating anaerobic digesters from Japan - AD_JPNHW2_MetaG (SPAdes) (version 2) | ecosystem: Engineered > Bioreactor > Anaerobic >...
GAAGAAGCGCTGTCCCACCCGGTCGGCCCGGGTCCAGACGTCCAGCATGGCCTTCTCGATGCGCCGCATGGCCTCCATCTCGGGGATGCAGGTGTCCGTGACCCGGTTCATGTGGCGGTTGAGCAGGGCCTCCTCGTCCGCGGGCGTGAGGTCCCGATAGTGGGGGACCCGCTCGTAGAAGTCGTGGGCCACGAGGTTGAAGATGTCCTCCTCCAGGTTGGCGCCGGTGCAGACGATGAGGTGGATCTTGTCGCGGCGGATCATCTCCGCCAGGGAAAGGCCCAGCTCGGCGGTGCTCATGGCCCCGGCCACGCTGATCATCATCCGGCCGCCCTGGTCCAGGAAGGCCCGGTAGCCCTCGGCGGCGTCGATCACCGTGGCGGCATTGAAGTGGCGGAAGTGGTGCCGGATGAAGGACCCGACGGGGCCCAGGTTCGCTTTTTGGTTCGTGTCACGTGGCATGGCGGCTCTCTTGGACGAAACTTCCATTGTACGCCAGCTTGCGGATTTCTCCCCAGGCCGGTCCGATTCCGGAGGTGCATCATGGATCCTTGCGTGGAGCTCGCCAGGCTGACCATCCATCACTACGTTCGGCACGGGACGCCTCCCGCCGAGATTCCAGAGGAGCTTCGGCAGGCCCTCGCCGGAGAGCGGGCCGCCACCTTCGTGAGCCTCCACACCCGCGGGGGCGACCTGCGGGGCTGCAAGGGGACGCTCGAGCCCTGGCGCGACACGATCGAGGAGGAGATCGTCCACAACGCCATCTCGGCCTGCGCCCGGGACACGCGCTTCCCTCCCGTGCGCCCGGAGGAGTTGGACGGCCTGGAGATCCATGTGGACGTCCTGTCCCCCATGGAGCCCATCCAGGGCCCCGCGGAACTGGACGTCCGGAAGTACGGCGTCCTGGTGTCGACCCCCGACGGGCGCCGCGGCGTCCTCCTCCCGGACATCGAGACCATCGACACCGTGGAGGACCAGATCGCCATCGCCTGCCGGAAGGCCGGCATCAATCCCAGGCGCGAGTCCTTCAGGCTGGAGCGGTTCACCACCGTCCGGCACCGCTGAGTTCAGGCCGGCGGGACCAGCCCAGCCTTCACCCCCGCCCGGTAGAGGCCGTAGGTGACCGCATAGGCGCCCACCACGTCGATGGTGTAGTGGAGGTGGGCCAGGAAGACCATGGCCGTGGTGAAGAGGTTGAGGCCGAGGAAGACCCGGGAGGCGCGTCCCAGCCGCCGCGAGAAGAGGTAGAGCAGGAAGGTCGTGGCGACGTGCCCCGAGAAGAAGAGGTCCTTGGTGAGGTAGATCCCGGCTGCGTTGCCGAAGACGGCGGAAACCGGATCCAGGAGGGACAGCCAGGTGGACCAGAGGGGGAATCCGCGGCCGGCGTTGAGGTCGGGACCCACGACCGGCCCCAGGGAGGTGAGGGGGATCATGAGCCCCCGGAGCAGCGCGAGGATGCCGTCCAGGACCAGGAAGCGGAGGAAGAGATCCCGGTCCCGCCAGCCGATGTAGAGGGCTCCGGGAACGTAGCACAGGATCCAGAGGATGTAGTTCCAGCGGGCCACGCCCTCGTGGTAGGGCACCCAGGAGAGGACCAGGTCCGGCAGGGTCGGCGCCGGGACGCCCTCGTGGAGGAGGACGACCAGGAGCATGAGCGCATGGCAGGCGTAGCGGGCCCCCAGGATCACGGCCAGGAGCCCCCAGAACGAGGCGGGCCCCTGATGTCTTCTCAGGCTCTGCACGATCCCTCTCCATGACGGCCGGCGGGGCGCGCGCCCCGGTGCCCTACCCCAGGCGCTTGAGGAACTCCTCGTCGTTCACGACGCAGCGGGTGTGGGTCCCGACGCCGATCCTTCCGTCCTCGTCCCACATCTCCCCCGAGAAGCTGATCTTCCTGCCCTCCACGGCCGTCACGGTGGCCGTGCAGCGCACCTTCTTCCCGATCCGCGTGGCCTTCTGGTGCTTCACCTGGATCTCGATGCCCACGGTGCTGTGGCCCTCGGGCAGGAGGGCGTCGACTCCCCGCTTGGCGGTGACTTCGAAGAGCGCCACCAGGGAAGGGGTGGAGAAGACCTCCAGGCCGCCGGAACCCAGCGCGGCCGCCGATTCCCTCGGCTCCGCGACCTTCTCGAAGGTGAAGTCCTGGCCTACCGTGATCGTCATGGGCCCTCCCGTGCGTCCGGAGGTCCGGGAGGGCCGCCCCCCCGGACCCGGTGCGTCAGTCCAGTTCCAGCTTCTGGGGCTCGCCCGACTCGTCCGGTCCCGGCTGGGCGGTCTCGGCATCGCCGATGAGATCCACTTCCTCCTCGTCCAGGGCCTGGGCGGAGGCGTCGATCATGGCGAGGCCCACCACCCGGTCGCTGTCCGAGGCCAGGTTCAGGAGCTTCACGCCCATGGCGGCCCGGCCCGTCTTGCGCACCTCGTCGATGGCGAAGCGGATCACCATGCCTTCCTGGGAGATCAGGAGGCAGCCCTCGCCCGGCTTGACCAGGACGGAACCCACCACGGAGCCGTTGCGGACCCCGGCGCGGATGTTGATGACCCCCGTGCCGCCCCGGCCCTGCAGCCGGTAGTCCTGGAGCAGGGAGCGCTTGCCGTAGCCCTTCTCGGTGACCGTGAGCAGCATGCCGTGCGCCTCGGTGCTCTCGTCGGCTTCCATGCCCTCGGGCAGGTCCGGCAAGGAGTCGGCCACTTCCATGTCCACGAGGTGGTCGCCGGAGCCCAGCCGCATGCCCCGCACGCCGGAGGTCACGCGGCCCATGGGGCGCACGTCCTCCTCCGAGAAGCGGATGGCCTTGCCCTGGGCGCTGATCAGGATGATCTGCTGGTTCCCGGTGGAGACCCGCACGGCGATGAGGGCGTTCCCCTCCTCGATGTTGAGGGCGATGATGCCGTTGGAGCGGATGTTGGCGTAGGCCGCGAGGGCCGTCTTCTTGACGGTGCCGTCGCTGGTGGCGAAGAAGAGGTAGTGGTCCTCCGGGAAGTCCCGCAGGGCCATGAGGGTGACGACCTTCTCCTCGTCCTTCAGGGAGACGAGGTTCTTGATGTGCTTGCCCCGGTTGGCGGCGCCGCTCTCGGGGATGTCGTAGACCTTCAGGGCGTAGGCGTAGCCCCGGTCCGTGAACACCAGCAGGGTGTCGTGGGCCTTGGTCAGGAAGAGCTGCTCGACGAAGTCCTCGTCCTTGGTCTTCATGCCCAGCTTGCCCTTCCCGCCCCGCTTCTGGCGGCGGTAGACGGAGAGCTCCGTGCGCTTGATGTAGCCCGCCTTGGACATGGTGACGACCATGGGATCGTCGGGCACCACGTCCTCCATGCGGATCTCGCCGGAGAAGCCGACGATCTCGGTGCGGCGGGCATCCCCGAACTGGTCGGAGACGGCCTGGAGCTCCTCGCGGATGACCTTCATGAGCATCGCGTCGTCGGCCAGGATCGCGTTCAGGTAGGCGATGGTCTTCTCCACCTCGGCCAGCTCCTCGAGGATCTTCTCCCGCTCGAGGCCCGTGAGGCGCTGCAGGCGCATGTCCAGGATGGCCTGGGCCTGCTTGTCCGAGAGGGCGAGGGCGGGGTTCTTCTTGAGGGCCGCGGCCGTCGCGAAGGCGCCTTCCATCAGGCCCTGCTTGGCCTCCTCGGGCGACTTGGCGGCCCGGATCAGCTTGATGACGGCATCCAGCCAGTCCAGGGCGATCTTGAGGCCCAGCAGGATGTGGTGGCGCTCCTCGGCCTTCCGGAGCAGGAACATGGTCCGGCGGGTGACCACCTCCCGGCGGAACCCGAGGAACTCCTTCAGGATCTCCCGCAGGGTGCAGACCCGGGGGGAGCCGTTCACGATGCAGAGCATGATGATCGGGAAGCTGCTCTGGAGCGCCGTGAGCTGGTAGAGCTGGTTGAGGACGATGTCGCTGGGCTCGTTCTTCTTGAGCTCGACCACCAGCCGGATGCCCTCCCGGTCGGACTCGTCCCGGAGATCGCCGATGCCGTCGATCTTCTTCTCGTGGACCAGGTCGGCGATCTTCTCGATGAGCGTGGCCTTGTTGACCTGGTAGGGCAGCTCCGTGAAGACCAGCTGCTCGAGCTCCCCCTTGTTCTTGACGCGGACGGTCTCGAGATGGCTCTTGGCGCGGACGATGCAACGCCCGCGCCCGGTGCGGTAGGCGTCCACGACCCCCTCGGTGCCCAGCATCAGGCCCCCCAGCGGGAAGTCGGGCCCCTTGATGTAGGTCATGATCTCTTCGAGCCCCAGGCCGGGGTCGTCGATGAGGGCCATGAGGGCGCCGCAGCACTCCCGGAGGTTGTGGGGCGGGATGCTCGTGGCCATGCCCACGGCGATCCCCTGGCTGCCGTTGACCAGGAGGTTGGGGAAGCGGGTGGGGAGGACCAGGGGCTCCTGGAGGCTGTCGTCGTAGTTGGGGCCGAAGTCCACGGTCTCCTGGTCGATGTCCTCCAGCATCTCGGAGGCCAGCCGGGACATGCGGGCCTCGGTGTAGCGCATGGCCGCCGCGCTGTCGCCGTCGATGGAGCCGAAGTTCCCCTGGCCGTCCACCAGCACGTGGCGCATGGAGAAGGGCTGCGCCAGGCGGACCAGGGTGTCGTAGATGGCGGAGTCGCCGTGGGGGTGGTACTTCCCCATCACGTCGCCGACCGTGCGGGCCGACTTGCGGTAGGCGCGGTTCCACAGGTTCCCGGACTCGTTCATGGCGAAGAGCACGCGACGGTGCACGGGCTTGAGGCCGTCCCGGACATCCGGGAGGGCACGGCCCACGATCACGCTCATGGAATAGTCGAGATAGGACTTCCGCATCTCCTTCTCGATCTCGATGGGGTCGATGCGCTGGGGCTTGGGCTGCTGTTGTTCCACGTGGAACCTCAAGAGGAAATCACCACGGAGACGCGGAGGTCACCGGGATCATGCACGGAGGGAACGCGAAGAAAAGGAATGGACGGGTGTCTCTTCTCGCTGTGTCTCCGGAGGGGTTTTCAAACTAGACGTCCAGGTTCTCCGCCAGGAGGGCGTTGTTCTCGATGAAGCGGCGGCGAGGCTCGACGGCGTCCCCCATGAGGATCGTGAAGATCTCGTCCGCCTCCACCGCGTCGTCCACCTGGACCTTCAGCAGGGTCCGGCGCTCGGGATCCATGGTGGTCTCCCAGAGCTGCTCGGGGTTCATCTCCCCCAGCCCCTTGTAGCGCTGGATGCTCAGGCCCCGCTTGCCCTCCTCGAGGATGGACGCGAGCAGGTCCTCGGCCCTGGAGAAGGTCATCTCCCGGGGCTGGGCCCTGGTGATCGCCGTCTCCTCGGCCTCCTCTCCCTCCTCCAGGGACTTGGCGGCCTGGGAGGTCCGGCGCAGCTTCAGTTCGCCGCCCTGGAAGACGGCCAGGTCGTGCTTCAGGGCCAGGAGGCGGCGGAATTCGCCCCAGAGCGCCACGCGGGGGTCGATCCGGAGGGTGATGGAGCGGGCCATGTGCATGCGGGTGAGCTTGAGGATGTGCTCGGCCGGCACGGTCTGGTTCTCGGCCTCGTAGGCCTCGATCGTCTCCAGCTCCACGTGCCCGAGGCTCCGCTCGGTCAGGCGCTGCCCGAGTTCCGCCACGCTCTCCGCGGAGTGGAAGCGGTTCTCGTCCAGGAGGCCCTCCGCGAGAAGGGCGTCCACCAGGACGTCGTTGTAGCCCCTGCGCTCCAGCTTCGAATACAAATGCTTGACTTCGCCCCACTTCTTCATCTCGCGGACGAGGGAGGCGTCCTTCAGCTCCGCCCCCGAAGGCAGGGTAAGGGTCCAGCCGTCCAGCGCCTTGTGGAACAGGTACTCCTCCAGGGCCCGCTCGTCCTTGAGGTAGCGCTCCTGCTTGCCCTTCTTGACCTTGTAGAGCGGCGGCTGGGCGATGTAGACGTAGCCGCGGTGCACCAGCTCCGGCATCTGCCGGTAGAAGAACGTCAGCAGCAGGGTGCGGATGTGGCTCCCGTCCACGTCGGCGTCCGTCATGAGCACGATCTTGTGGTAGCGGAGGTTCTCGACCTTGAACTCCTCCTGGCCGATGCCGGCCCCGAAGGCCTGGATCATGAGGCGGAGCTCCTGGTTCGCCACGATCTTGTCGAAGCGGGCCTTCTCGACGTTCAGGACCTTGCCCCGCAGGGGGAGGATGGCCTGGGTCGTGCGGCTGCGGCCCTGCTTGGCCGAGCCGCCGGCGGAATCGCCCTCCACCAGGAAGATCTCGCAGAGGGCCGGGTCCTTCTCCTGGCAGTCGGCCAGCTTGCCCGGCAGGCCCGCGCTGTCCAGGCTCCCCTTGCGCCGGGTCAGGTCCCGGGCCTTCCGGGCCGCCTCGCGCGCCCTTGCGGCCTCGATGGCCTTCTCCAGGATCGCCTTGGCCTCCCTCGGGTTCTCCTCGAAGAAGGTGTTCAGCTTCTCGTAGACCACCGTCTGGACGATGCCCTTGACCTCGCTGGAGACCAGCTTGTCCTTGGTCTGGCTGCTGAACTTGGGATCCGGGACCTTCGCCGAGATCACCGCCGTGAGGCCCTCGCGGACGTCCTCCCCGGAGAGGCTCACCTTGCCGGACTTCAGGAGGTTGTTCTTCTCGGCGTAAGTGTTGATGACGCGGGTCATGGCGGCCCGGAAGCCCTCCAGGTGGGTCCCCCCGTCGCGGTTCCGGATGTTGTTGGTGAAGCAGAAGAGGGTCTCCTGGTAGGAGTCGTTCCACTGCATGGACACTTCGACCGTCGTGTCGTTCTTGACGTCCTCGATGTGGATGGGAGGACGATGGAGGACCGTCTTGTTCCGGTTGAGGTGCTCCACGAAGGCGTCGATGCCGCCGGCGTTCAGGAAGTCGTGGTTCTCCCCGTTGCGTTCGTCCGTGATGCGGATGTGGACGCCCTTGTTGAGGTAGCTGAGCTCGCGCAGGCGCTGGCTGAGGATGTCGAAGGAGAAGTCCAGGACCTCGTGGAAGATCTCGCTGTCCGGCTTGAAGCGGACCCGCGTGCCGCGGCGGGTGGTGGGACCGACCACCGACAGGGGCGCATCGGCCTTGCCCCGGGTGAAGGACATGGCGTGCTCCTTGCCGTCCCGCCAGACCGTCAGCCAGAGGCGCTCGGACAGGGCGTTCACGCAGGAGACGCCCACGCCGTGGAGGCCGCCCGAGATCTTGTAGGAGTTGTCGTCGAACTTCCCGCCGGCGTGGAGGACGGTCATGATGACCTCCGCGGCGCTGCGGTTCTCCTCCTTGTGCAGGTCCGTGGGGATGCCGCGCCCGTTGTCCTCGATCGTGCAGCTGCCGTCGTCGTGGATGTAGACGTCCACGCGGGTGCAGTAGCCCGCGAGCGCCTCGTCCACGGCGTTGTCGACGACCTCGTAGACCATCTGGTGGAGGCCGTTCCCGTCGTCCGTGTCCCCGATGTACATCCCCGGCCGCTTCCTCACGGCTTCGAGGTCCCTCAGGACAGTGATGTTGTCGGCGGTGTAGGAATTGGCAGAGACCTGCTCGGAACGAACGGGGGTATCAGAAGACATCAAGACTCGCTTTTCGGATGACAAGGACAATGAGCCGGGAGGATCAGCTCGGGCTGGCGAACTTAACAGGCATGAGGACGTAGCGGAAGCTCATGTCCTCGATGCTGGGCGACATGAAGATGCCCTGCCCCACGTCGTCCCTGAACTGGTAGACGACCTCCTCGCCGGGAAGGCGCTCGAGTAGCTCGGTCAGGTAGTCGATGTTGAAGGCCAGTTCCAGGGGCTGCTCCTCGCCGCTGAAGCCGATGGTGCCCTGGTTCACGCCCTCGTCGGGATGCTGGAAGAAGACGCGCAGGTTCGGGAATTCGAAGAAGAGCCGGACGTTCTTGTTGTAGTCGTCCTTCTTCAGCCCCACGATCCGGAGGGTGCGCAGGAAGTCCTCCCGGTCGATGATGACGCGGCGCGGGAGATCCGCGGGGAGCACCTTCTCGTACGCGGGATAGTTGCCCGTAACGCGCCGGGTCGAGAACTTGAGGCCGGGCTGCTCCATGAACAGGCTCCGGTCGTCCCAGGAGAGCGTGAGCTGGCCGTCGTCCGCTAGGGACGCAGGGAGCAGGTCGAGGGCCCGCTTGGGAACGATCAGCCGTGCGTCGCTCTGGAGGCCGGTCTCGGCAGGCACTTCCACCACGGCCAGGCGGAAGCCGTCGGTGGAGACGACGCGGATGAAGGACTTCGAGATGTGGAGGAGGACGCCAGACAGTGCCGGCTTGGTGGCGTCCTTGCTCACGGAGATGGAACCGAGCTGGATGGCCTTCCTGAAGGACTGCAGCGAGACCTTGATGCTCGGGAGGGACTCGTCGGGCTTGGGGAGTTCCGGGAAACCTTCGCCCGGCTGGATGTTGTGCTCCGAATTGAAGCCCTTCGCGCGGAGCCACAAGCGGTTCCCGGCATCCGGCCACTCCAATGTCAGCAGGCCGTCCGGATAGATGCGCACGGTTTCGACGAACTTCTTGCCGGGTATGGCGGCAATCTTGGTGCCCTTCCCTTCCACGGGGACCGTGGCCTCGAAGGCCAGTTCCATGTCCGTGGCCTTCAGGATCATTTCCTGTTCCTTCACTTCCATCAGGACGTGCTGGAGGATCGGCAGCGTGACGCGACGCTCGAGGGCGTGCTTGAGGATTCCCAAGGTCTTATCAAGACGTTCTTTGGAAACCTGTACCTGAAAGTTCATGATTCACCCTGATCCTGATGAAGGGGAACAAAAGCTGCGGATATGGCCGACAAACCCTCATTCTACCGGGAAATGCGGCCTCCAGTCACCTGTGGAACGGGAGGCGGAAGCTGTGTCCTCGAGGTTTCTCGGTCGCTGGATCCAGCCGGCATCGAACCCTGCGGAAAACCGGAGTGCGGAGACCTGTGCAGAACGCTTCATCTCGTTCCAATTCAACTGATGCTGTTCAGGAGCGAGTGCAGAGTCTTGTTGAAATTGCTGTCCTTGTGCATCCGGGACTTCACGGAATCGATGGCGTTCATGACGGTACTGTGGTGCATGTTGTTGAAGGCCCTCCCGATGTCGCTGAAGGACGAGTCCGTGAGCTCCCGGACCAGGTACATGGCCACTTGCCTGGGGAGCAGGATGTTCTGTTTCCGGGACTTCTTCTTCATGAGGTCGGTGAAGGAGACGTTGAAGGTCTCGGCAGTCATGCGGCAGACCCGTTCCAGCGAGATGTTCTCCGAGGCTTCCTGGCCGCTCTGGCCCTGGTAGGCCTGCTGGGCGACCTCCAGGCTCGGGGGGACCCCGAGGAAGCTGCTCTGGAACACCACCCTCGTCAGGAGGCCTTCCAGGTCCCGGACGCTTCCCTTGGCCTTGTGGGCGATGAAGGTGAGGACGTCCTCCGGCACGGGCGGCATGTCGCGGAAGACCTCGTCCTCGAGCTTCTTGTTGAGGATCGCCACGCGCGTCTCGAAATCCGGGGGCTGGATGTCCGCGGTGAGGCCCCACTTGCAGCGGGTGATGAGCCGGTCGTGAAGCCCTTCCAGCCTCTGGGGAGGCTTGTCCGAGGTGATGACGATCTGCTTCCCGTACTGGAGGAGGTATTCGAGGATGTAGAAGATCTCCTCCTGGGTCCGCTCCATCTTCCCGAGGGTCTGGACGTCGTCCAGCAGCAGCACGTCGTTCTGCTGGTACTTCTTGCGCATGGGCTCGGTATTCTTGGCCTTGATGGCCACCGTCAGCTCGTTGAAGAAGTTGTCCACTTTCAGGTAGGCCACCCTGAGCGAGGGATCGCGGGCCAGGATCCCCTTCCCGATGCCGATCATCAGGTGGGTCTTCCCCAGGCCTGAGCCCCCGTAGATGAAGAGGGGGTTCATGTTCAGCGAGGTGTTGGACTTCCCGTGGTTCTCCACGACGGCGTTGGCGGCCGCGAAGGCCAGCTGGCTGGACGGTCCCACGACGAAGCGGTCCAGGGTGTAGCGGTGGAAGCCTTGCGGGAACGGGGAGAGGGAGGCGGCAGGGTCGGGCGCGGCGGGCGTCCTGCTCCTGCCGCCGGTCCGGGCAGGGGCCGCCTCCCCGGCCACGGTGAAGGACAACCTGAGGTGCTGGAGACCCGACTGGACGATGACGTCGTTGAATTCCTCCGCGAGCTGCTGCTCGATCCAGACCTTGGCGGAAGGGCTCGGAGTCTGGATCCACAGCGAAGTGCCGTCGAAGGTCAGGGCCTTGCAGGGCTCGATCCAGTCCTGGAAGGCCCGCTCCGGCAGCCGGGCGGACAGTCCACTCCTCAAGGTTTCCCATAGGACCTGCGGATCTTCAGAAGACATAGCGCACCCAGCCTCCATCCTTTCGACGAACACTCTCGTGCCGGGGGGCGTTGTGGTTCTGCGGCGCGCTGGCGATCGTTCTCGTGACGGGGAGAACTACTTTATCATCGCCAGGGGGGTTTGGAAACGCTCTTTAGGCTTGAGGAAACAAGCCTCCGCTGGTAGCCTCGAAGGTTCGCCCTTCCCTTCAGGATCGGGCTCATGAGGTGGATGATGAAGCGTACGTTCCAGCCCAACAACCGGCGTCGCGCCAAGAATCACGGGTTCCTTTCCAGGATGAAGACGAAGAACGGACGCCTGGTGCTCAAGCGCCGCCGCGCCAAGGGCCGCCACGTCCTCGCGCTCTAGGTTCCATGAGGGTGGCCGGGCGGTACCGGACGGTGTGCAGGAATGATCACGCCGTTCCAGAGAATCCCCCCAGGTCCTTGACTGCCTGGAGCTCGTCCCTGGATATCCGGATCTGGTCTGGCCCAGAGGCTCCTCTGCTCCTGGTGAATGCCTCCAGGAAGCAGGGTCACGCGGTCCAACGGAATCGTTTTCGCCGCAGAGTTCGCATGGCGTTCCTCAACCTTCTCAAGGCCGATCCCCGGCTCGCCGGTTTCGCCGGCGTGGTCTGGGTGCGCCCGGCCAGGGGAAGCCAGCGCAAATGCCTGATCAGCTATCAGGAAATCGAAGGCCAGCTCCGGCTGGCCTTCAGACGTTGGGAATCCAGATGAAAAACAAGAACATGGTGCTTTTCTTCGTCCTGAGCATGATCATGCTCGGGGCGTACTACCTGATGTCCGCCCGCATGTATCCGCCCGCGCCGCCGACCCAGGCGGCCCAGCAG
>Ga0209099_1004220_pt1 | contig 11080 bp, 10 predicted proteins | sample AD_JPNHW2_MetaG_FD_184430 | JGI IMG/M metagenome (GOLD analysis project Ga0209099, IMG submission 184430) | Active sludge microbial communities of municipal wastewater-treating anaerobic digesters from Japan - AD_JPNHW2_MetaG (SPAdes) (version 2) | ecosystem: Engineered > Bioreactor > Anaerobic...
TTTTTTAATATGCTGAACAGCGTGATGTTTAAAGAAACAACTGAAGTAGTTCTAATACCCGCTGAAATTACTTATAGAAACAGATTGGACGAATCGGAGATTAAAGAATTATTTACTGAACAGGTTGCGATCAATTTTTCATCGCCGGTTTTTTTATCCGAATACACAAAACAATCTCACTTGCAGATTTCAATAGCCGAGCTGATTCAGAAGATATGGGTGCTTGATGATATTATACTGCCACATTATATAATTTCCGGAATTATCTTAGAAAATAATTTTATAATAAAGACTTCAAGGTTGAAGAAATTAATTAATAAATATGTAACGGATAATAGAATTATAATTAACAAATCCGAAAAGGATATTTTCAATGAAGGTTTAAAATTTCTCCAAAAACATTCAGTTATAATTAAAAAAGATGATTATTATGTTGGATTAAAACACGATCTGATAAAAAAATTTGCTGATTTAATTACGAGGAAAAAAAATGTTAACATCGGCGAATGATGAGAAATTACAACGATATATTTATTTTCCATTATACACGTTAATCGAATAAATATTTTCAAAAATATCATAGATCGATTGATTATTTTTATAAGGTATTCTGATACAGCGGTGTTTTAATACTATACCTTTATAATTAAAATTAAGCATGCTGCTGTTATTTAAATCTGATGATCGGATATCCGTAGAAAAATTTTCAGACGATATTACAATATACTCTGAAAGAGAGAACCTGAAAACAGCTGACCTTTCACCAAAAACTTCCCTTAATTTATTCTTTATTGTTTCGGAAAGTTCAATTATTATCTCCAGACCCATTTTTAGAAAAAAATCGTAAATATTTTCAAATTTAAAAATATAGAATTCAGAATCAGTGATATCATTAGCAGAGATATAACTATTAATTTCAATTGCAGTATCTTCAAATAAATCATTAAACACTGAACCGTGCGACATATTAGTCGATCTTATAACATCCAGAATAATGTCACAAAGCATATGGAACTTACTCGGTTTAAATAAAACTGACTCTGTGATCGTTAAAACAGTATATATACCCTTATCATTCTCCATTGACTCAAAAAAAATACGGAAACTGTTTTCCTTTACTTTTATTTTATCAATATCTTTATAAAATTTTAAATCAGTTTTGATCAGGTTATTAAACTCATTTAAAATTATTTCACTCCCTGCATACTCAATTACCCGCACTTCATCTGAAGACGTATTGAATAATAATGTAAGGTCTGAAAAATTGTTTGCATTAAAAGTAATCAGAAAACTTTTAATCATATTACTTTTATCAGTTAAATTATTTAAAGACGAATTGAATGGGACTGAATCTATTTTTTGTAAGGTATTCTTTACTATTTCCGGACTAAAATTATTATTCTGAATTGAATATTTCGTTTCTATAAGTTCAGCCAGCAGATCATCTTTTGTTGTCATACTTTATCCCGAATATTCAAATCATGTTTTTGAAAATTTTTTGTAATTCTAACTGCATGATTATAAATTCTGAATGTCCCTGTGAATATAATCATACTATTTATATCATCTACTTTTTGCAAAATATCAACTATAATATTTTCGTCAGAGATAATTAATTTAAACTTATTATCAGGTTTATAGGCCCGCTCATCATCCAGAAGAAAATATACAACATCCAGACCTGTCAGCAACTCGAGTGTTTTAGCATCTGCCTTATCTTTCATCATCGAAAATATAAAGACTTTCTTTTTGTCAGAGTGGTATGCTTCAAGGCCATTTAGCAGGTTTTTCAGTGAATCATAATTATGGGCAGGATCATAAATAATTAATGGGTCAGCCTGAAGTATTTGAAATCTTCCCGGAACTTGTACTTTTTTAAGTTCTCTGTATATTGCAGAATACAAAATAGTCGGAAAACCATTCGTTTTTAAACAGGATAATGCAGTTATTACAACGGAACTGTTTTTCACCTGATGCACAGGAAAAAGTGAAAGACTGATATCGGGAAGAATAGTATCATCCGCTGAATAATCAAATACAAAATGATTATTATCTCTTCGTATATTTTGTGTAAAAAAATCACGATTATACAAATATAGCTTTGACTCATTTATACTGGAGTATTGTTCTATTATACTAATAATCTCGGGATCAGTATTAGAGGTAATTACAGGGATAGCCGGTTTGATAATACCGCACTTTTCTTTTGTTATGTCTGAAATTTTATCACCGAGTATGTGAATATGATCCATTGAAATATCAGTAATTATGGATATTTCAGGTGTGACCACATTTGTGGAATCCAGCCTTCCGCCAAGGCCTGTTTCTATTACAGCAATATCAACTGATTCATCACTGAAATATGCAAAAGCAGCGGCAGTCAATATATCAAAATATGTTGGCGATAAAGTTTTATCATTGCCGACAATACAGTCAATATCACTTATATATTTGTACAGGCGGGAATCGTCTATGTCACAGGAATTTATCTTTATACGTTCATTAATTGTAATAAGATGAGGTGAAGTATAAAGCCCTGTTTTGTATCCTGATTTTTCGAGAATTGTTGAAAGCATAAAGGCCGTCGAACCTTTTCCGTTTGTACCGGCAATATGCAATGATTTGAAATTTTTATGCGGATTACGAAGATGGTTCAGAAGTCTGGTAATACCGTCCATGGAATAACCGGTTACTTCCCCTGATTTTTCATTGTTCAAATACTTATTTAGAATATCATTAATCATATAATTTTAGCAGTACTTCCTGATTATATATTTTAGAACAGAACGGCATCCGCCTTGACTGGCGGGTATATTTAAGCATTTTAGTTTATAAAGAATTAAGGAACTAAATACTGATATATTTTTTAATTTTTTATTGAATAAAAATTACTCTTATTTCCTTTATAGTAATGTAACTATTCAAATATCATTTTTATTGTGATTTCCGCGTTTCAAAGTTATGCAGAAATTTAATTCATCACCAGTTTTTGAGCAGTTACATAATAATTGCAAGATATTATTTAATATAAAAACGGAGTATTTTAATGAAAAAAATAGGTGTAATTATAAATCCCAATGCAAAAAAGTTCAGAACCGGCAGAGCTTCTATAGGTACATATATGGATCACAATTCAGAAAACGTCATAATCAGCACTCCGGAAAATATTGAACAACTGAAAGAAACGGCAAAAAAATATAGATCCAATAAGCTTGATTACATCTGCATAGGCGGAGGAGATGGTACTATTCACCTGGTTTTAAGTGAACTGATAAATGCTTTTCATCCGGAGCCTGTGCCTCCAGTACTTATTCTTAAAGAAGGAACAATGGATAATATTGCCAGATCTGTAAAATTAAAAGGTCGAGGTCCGGCATTGTTAAAACGATTATTGAAACGAATCGGGGAAGAAAAAATTATAAAAACAGAAGATCGTTATACAATAAAAATATTGGATAAATATTGTTTTCTCTTCGGTACAGGACTTGTTACTAATTTTCTGAATAAGGCATATTCAGGTAAGGAAAAAGGTCTTTACAGGAACCTTCAGGTTGCATTCATGGGCGCGAAGGAGGGGATTCTTAACATTAAAGACGGTGAAATTTTCAGGTTAACCGAGCAGGCCGTTTTTATTGACGGGAAAAAGGTTCTGATTAATCCTGTATCGGGAATCCTTGCCGGAACAGTAGAGCATATAGGCATGGGATTCTCACCTTTAATTGAAGCAGTTCAATCTGACGGAACATTTCAGGTTATTGTTCTGGGAATGAACCCGAGAGGAATTTTAAGATACCTGAATAAAATTAGAACCGGTAAAAGAATTAAATCTCCGAAATATTTAAATGTATTTGGAAAATCTATTTTAATAAAACAGAAAGGAATTTTTGAGTACACTATGGACGGAGATATCTATACTGCTGAAAATGAGTTAAAAATTTTTACAGGCCCTAAAGTAAAGCTGGTGAAAATCTGATCACAAAATAAAGAATTGCCATAATCAGATAATTTAAGTCGACTATAAATTCATATCTCAGCGAAATAAGATAATCTGTTTTTTGTATTTTTTTCAGCAGTAAAACATAGTAAATAATGCATATGAGAAGCAATAAGAAGAGAGACATGCCTGATGTAATTGATACAATTATAAAGACTAAAGAACTTAGCAGTATAGTCACATAAGATAGTGTTATTACATTTTTTACACCAAGCCATGTCGGCAGCGTATCCCGCCCGAGTATCAGATCTCCCTGAAATGCAACAAAATCAATTATCAGATGCCTGATGAAAACAAACATAAAGAAGAACAAACCTGCTGAAAGATATATTTGCCATGATACACTATTGCCGTGATACGGAATTATTATTACTGCAACAAGCCAGCCTAAACCGGTGACAATCTTTGTGTTATAAATTTTTTTAAGAAGGTTAAAATTAATACCTTTTACAATATTTTTAATAACCGGAGTAGAATAGATTAATCCGAAAATGTATGGAACTAATAATAAAAGTGTCAGGGACAACGAGATACTCATTGCAATATATAAAGACGCGATAAATGAAATGATCGATGAAAACAGCAGATAAGATCCATATTTATCATAAATTTTATATTTATATGAATTGCTTTTTATAAGGAAGCTCCGGTCGAGATAGTTATTAACTGAATACATTACAAATATATAAAGTGCAGCAATTATGCCATACTGAATATCAAATGAGATTCCGGCGTAAAGTTGTGCTAATAAGACCATAAACATTGATGCCGCAGAAGAAACAATATTGCTTCTTATCAATAATTCAATATAATGTTTTACAGATTTTACCAGAAAATTACTGCTTTCATTTTTTATTATATAAAGTCTTTCCAAAACATTATTAATTATCCAGCCGGGAGTAGAGGCACCTGCCGTAACAAGAACATATTTACTATCTTTAAAATCCTCTTTTTTTAATTCAGCATCCGTTTCTATATGAAATGATTTTATTCCATTATCGATACCAATTTTTAAAAGACGTGATGTATTAGCTGAATTTTTCCCTCCAACAACTACAAGGGTGTCTATTCCTTTTATAATTCCGTTTTTTACATCGTCCTGCCTTAACCTTGTTGAGTCACATATAGTATCTATTACATATACGTTTTTAAATTTTTTTGATATTTCTGATACAAGCTGGTCAAACTGATTTCGTTCATGTGTAGTTTGGGATACAATAATATATTTTTCGGCTTCAGCAATTCCTTTTATGTCATTCACATTAGATACTACATGTACACCTGCACAGGCATAACTTTTTAATCCGGTTACTTCAGCGTGGTCTTTATCTCCGATTATTATTGTATAATAACCGGCACCTGAATATTTCTTTATGATAGATTGTACTCTGGCAACTCTTGAACAGGTTAAATTGATTGTACGTAACGCGTTTGCCCTTATCCTTTTGTTCTCGTCAATCGGAATACCATGAGTTCTGATTGCAATCTGCCTGTTATTCAAATCATCAAGAGAATTAATTGTTATGAGTCCACGGTTTTTAAGAACTTCAATTGTCTGTGGATTGTGAATCAGAGGGCCGTACATATAAATTTTTTCTTCAGATGAATTTAGTTCATCAACTATTCTAAGAATTGCTTTTCTGACTCCCATACAAAAGCCGGAATGTTTTGCCATTTCAATTTTCATTTTTTTCTGCACTGTTTATTGCCAATTCGGGTTTTGACAGAGTTCCCTTAATTCTTAGTGAAAGGATATTATTTTTTATAAAAGAGGCCAGCACGTCTTTATACTGATCAAGTACAGCCGACTCCGAATCGATGTTTACGATTAAATCGATTCTGGAATTATTTGTTAATTCAATGGAACCGGTTATATCACAGGAAATATCGCTCCCTGTTAATTTAAAAGAGTTAAATTTCAGGATTCCATTTGTTATAACAGAGTCAATATTACCGCTCTGAATATTAACGGATTCTATTTTCAGCGGGAGCGGGCCCATAGGCCCAGGTATACTGATATTATTAAGTTTAATATTTGAATCACTTATGATTATTTTCACAGGCCCGTCTTTGGGTATACTGGTTTGTTTATCGAGTGTCAGATTCATATTTCCGTTAACATTAAAGATTAACTCAAAATCTTTCCCGCTGTATTTCAGGGAATCGAACTGAAAATCTGACTTTAATTTGTTATTGATGAATAAAGTGACCGGATTAAGAGTTAAATTAACTATAGCGTTTTTACAGGTTATCTCATTGCTGTTATTCAAAACAATAATTAAATTATCAATATAAGTTTCACTGAAAATACTGAAATCGAATCCTGAAAATTCAATAGATCGGAATGATTTACCTTCGAGTCCGTAAATCTTTTTTTTAATTAGAAAATCATACGGGAATGACATTATTAAAAATAAAATTAATAAAACTAGCGAGAGTAAAAGATATTTACCTGAATGCGGTAAATTATAAATTGTTCCGGTAACCTGCTTTATTTTTGAAGGCAAATCACTAATTATCGATTTTATCAGTTCTTTATTTATTTTCATTTTATCTCTTGCTCAAACTCACGATTGTAATTACGGCGTCATACCTGCTTCTTTCTTTTATTCCCGAGTAAATTACGAGGCTCTGAATTTTTAGCGGTGTATTAGAATTTTCAATTCTATTTAAAAATTCTAAAAGCTCTTTAACAGGTACTCCCTCAAATTTTATTTCAGTGGTCATTTTCTGGATGCTATTCTGGACAATTCCCGGATTCTCTTTCAAATATACTTTATTACTTGCTATTTTTAAGCTCGAAGCGATCTCGTCAACCATCGAACCGATGCCGCTGTTTCCGGAGGCAACTGCACTCAATTTACTTTTTTCTGTAATAATATCCCTGTACTCAGAGTATATATCATCAAGCTTATTTATTTTTAATCTATTCTTATTGTAAATATCATCAGAATTTTTTTTAAATTCAATTATCGGGGAAAGAATAAAATAATAAACAAAGCCGGTAATGAGTATACCTGCAAGAATAAATAATAATTTTTTTTCTCTATCGTTAAGATTTATCATTTTTTATCACTCAGATTTTCTGCTTTATTGATATAGTGAACAAACTTCTGGTACTGCTTGTATCTCTGATATTAATTGTCACACTTTCGAACTCCCCGGAATTGAGCAGATTTTTTTTGAAATCCTCCAGATCTCCGGATCGCCTTATTTCTCCCTCTATAACCATGCTTTTACCGTCGTAATTTATTTTTTTAATATCAAAACCTTCGGCTCCGGAAAAATTTTTAATTACAAGGTTAAGTGTCGGGATAAAAAGGGTTTCTTCGCCCAGTAGTTCTTTCAATACTGAAAGTTCTTTCTTTTCATTTGACAGTATAATGTTTGCTTCTTTAACAGGATCTTTAGGGACAGTTTGTACGTTAAAATACTTTTTAAATTTCTGCTGCATGATTGTCTCTGTGTAATTATTGCTTTTAACTACAAAATAAATTGTACTCGAAAAGTTTATCAGTAGAAACAATATTGTCAGCGAAACGAAAAATAACGGGAGATAAAACTTCTTTAATGATCCGGGGCCGGAATCGGGAGTAAAATCACCCTTTAAAAAATTTATCGATGTATTACGGTTATTCATGTAAACAAGAAGATTTCCAAGGCATACAGAAAATCTGCTTCTAATGTCTGCGTCAGGATATCCGTTTAAAAAAGGCATGAACACTACGGGAAGTCCGGATTCATCTGAGATAATTTTAGATACGCCCTTGAGGTTAGAACCGCCGCCGGTAATTATTATTCTGCTGAACCTGGAGTAATCCGTATATTCACCACTGGCTTTTATTGTAAATGCTATATCACTCATAATATCTGCAACCAGCTGGCTTGCTTCCTGAAAAATCAGTTTTAATTTTGGTTTACTTATATTCAGGTTTTTAAAATTATTTATTTTCAGGTTCGAATCAAATGATGTGAGGTCAAGATCCAAGGATTCCAGGACTCTTTGAGCTTCATTTAAAGAGATATTAAGTATTCGGGATATTTTTTCTATTAAACGACCTAAACCTGAAGGAATACTTCGGGTATACAATAAAGAACTGTCTCTCACAATATTAACAACTGTTTTTATATCACCGATGTCTATCTGCAGAACAGTTTCATCATTCACAGAATTAAAATATTCATAGCACCTGAGAATTGAATTGGCTTCAATTCCGGAAAAAACAGGATTCAATCCGGATTTTTTAAATGTTTCAATTATACTTATAAGATAATCCTTGTTTACCGCTGCAAGTATAACACTTCTGCTGTCCATATTTTCAGATGGTATTGTCTGAAAATCAAACGTTACCATATCAAGAGGGTAAGGTATGTTCTCTTCCGCCTCGTAAGGTATTGCATGTGTAATTTTAGTAATATCATTGAATGGGAAAGTTATATTTCGCAGTAAAATACGTTCCGCCGGCATTGATGTAACAATTTTAAACTCAGAGAGATTTTCTTTTTCAAGAATATTATGAAGAGCATTTTCAACAGCAGTTGTATAATCACTATGAAGTAATTCCCGGTCTATAATTTCTATAACCGCAGAAATAAGTTCAAATTTCTTTAGCCCTCTTTTAGCTTTAATTAATTTAATAGAAGAGGACCCTATATCTATTGAAGCTATATTATCAAACAATCCTGCACTCCTTCTCTCTTAATGTTCACTTGTACAATATAATATTTTTTTATTATCTCTATCATAATAAGTTATAAATCGGCAATATCCTTCGTTACCGGAAGCTGTTACGGTTATTTTAAATATTCTGGATTTAACCGTAATTAAATTATTTTTAATATTAGTATCTTTTATAAATTCGTCAATCTCACTGGTACTGGTAAATGGCTGAATCTGCCTTTTCTTTATGATTTCTGTTACTATATCATCATTCATATCATTTGAAAGCGCAGATAATACCCGGAAACTGGCTGTATTAATATTAATTTTATTAATCTCATCCAGCCAGTTACTGCTATCTCCGTAAACTCTAAAATAATTATTCAGAGCCCTGTCTCTTTCTTTCCCGATTTTTCTTTCAATACTTTCCTTATATTTTGAGTTTTCATCCGCAGCTGTGCCTGCGGCGGAGAGATCCTCAAGTTTATAAAGAGGTATTGTAACATCTCCCTTATTATCTTCAACCAGATTTTTTTCCAGACCATGATTTCCGCCGCCAATTCCATAAAAAATTTCCGGTGTAACCAGTTTTACAAGAAGCAGTTCATCAATACTTTTCATTTCTTCATTCTGGGCGGAGTAGGGTGGAGTCTGATTCAGATAATAATCTGCAGATTCCGCACCATAGGGAAATCTGGCGCTATCAGGATCAATCCAATCCATAATACAGTCTACTACATCAATATTAAATCCCATACTGCCGATAAGACGTTGTGTTATTCCGTAGTATGGTGTCATCGGAACAAATTCTGTTCCCAATACAGATAGATTGATCTTTGAATTTTCATCCTCAATCTTAATTTTTACAGTTCCGCCAGGAAGATTCATTTCAGGGAGATCAAGAGCCCAGATATCTTTATACGAATCTATACTTCTATTGCTTGAAATATTCGGCATAAATGATGAGCCTAGCCCAAGCCGGTCAACCTCGAGTATCGCTTTTCCCAGCTCAAAACCGGAATAGGCAAGATATTCTGAATTAATATCTGACTTAAACCTTTTTATATAGGATATATATATATGAGTCTGATAAAAGAATTCAGAAGTAAAAGAGACAAGAAATGCAGATATAACCAATACTATAAGAAGTATATAACCTTTACTGTTGAATATATATTGGCGGACACCGTCATTCTCCAGTATTTCTTTCCTGGTATAATAATTTTTAATCAGGTTCTTAATGTATTTATTCATAACTCATATTACATATCGTAAAAAATTCATATGTATCTTTATTATTATAAGGATCAATGACAACGAGCGTAGTCTTTATACCGGAAGGGAGTCTTTTTTTCTCCCTTGTATCCCAGGTATCTATCCAGTCGCTTCTATATTTAAAATCAAATCTGATTGATTCAACATTTCTGAAAATCACTTCCTCAATTCCTCCATCAAGAGGAGAACTGTCATAGTGTATTTCACTTCTTCTTATTAAATTATTTTTACCGGTTTTGTTATCTCTTTTGAGATAATACCCGACTTCGTGAATATCAGATGACGGAAAATTATCTTTCACTGAAAGAATCATCCTGTTGCTTTTATATTCACCTGTGACAAAATTAAGCCTGCTTGAATTGCCTTCAATTTCAGAAATAAAACTAATATTTTTTGCGGTTTCGTTCCAATATGTATTTAGAAGATCAGAATCGATTCTTCTAAGAATAAGATTTAACTCTTCATAATATTGCGAGGCAATTTTACCCTGGTTAACACTTCTGATTATTGATGCATATGCTGTATAAACCATCACAAGTATTACTGATGATACAGCCGTAGCAACAAGCATCTCAATAAGCGTAAAACCATCATTTTTCTTTAGAAAATTCATATATAGTCTGCCGCCGGAATACTATTTAACCTGATATATCATGGTTAATTCGTAGTGGTTCTCAACACCTTTATATTTCCACTTAACTTTGATTTCTGTTTTGTTAATAGGAAGGGGGCCGAGCATTGGATTTTCATATCGTTCACTGACCCGGTCATAATTAAAATCCTGATAACCGGCGACGGGAGCATCTTTCATATCTACTCCCTTCATGCTGTCACTGCGGAATTCATTCATCAGTGACTTGGCAATGATCATGGCACGGGTATAATTTTTACTGTTTCCAATAATATTTATACCTGAAGAGATTCCTGAATAAACACTGAGGAGAACCACTGAAAGAATTGTCACAGCTATCAGGACTTCAATCAGAACAAAGCCGCCGTTTTTTTGAGCAATATTTTCAGATATGCCATCTTCTGCAGAATTAAATTTCATTTTCCAGCTGCACCATTTTACTGATTTTGTTTTTGATAACAAATATTTTTAAATCACCGGAAATTATTTTCAGTATAAATCCGGAACTTGTTCCGTCGGA
>Ga0209099_1004221_pt1 | contig 11077 bp, 6 predicted proteins | sample AD_JPNHW2_MetaG_FD_184430 | JGI IMG/M metagenome (GOLD analysis project Ga0209099, IMG submission 184430) | Active sludge microbial communities of municipal wastewater-treating anaerobic digesters from Japan - AD_JPNHW2_MetaG (SPAdes) (version 2) | ecosystem: Engineered > Bioreactor > Anaerobic >...
GCACGGGAGCGCCAAGTTCCGCAGCATACTTCAGTTGGTCGTAACCATAGGAAATACCGGTGGAGTTCTGGGTGTTTGAAGCACCTTTGCAACTGATGATGGAGGCGATGGGCGAGGTTCCGGAGCCACCGATACTATTGTTGCCAACCGCGGCGGCGCAACCGGCAACGTGAGTTCCATGGTCATTGTAAGCCCAGTTCTGGTAAGGATTGTTGTCATTGCTGAAGAAGTCCCAGCCCAGGAGGTCGTCGACCTTGTTTCCGCCTTCGCCGGCGTCAGTACCGTTGCCACCGCTGATCGTTCCGGCATCCCAGTTGATGGTCATACCGGGTGATTCGGCTGGATTTACCCAGATGTTCGCGCGAAGATCAGGATGATTCCACTTCACGCCTGAGTCACAGATGGCGATCTTGACGTCGTGACTGCCGAGAGTATAATCCCAAGCTTCATAACTGCGGATGCGGGCATGCGCGTACTGCTGAGAGACCAGAGGATCATTGGGAAGCCATCTCTCACGATTGATGGTCTCAAACTCCGCGTAATGAAGCGCGGGATCCTTTTCCAGAGCAGCCTGAGCCTGTCCGATCCTGTCGTCCGAAGCTAGCTTGATCCTGTAGATGTTCTGTATATACATCCCTTTGTCATTCCATTCCGGAACTTTGACGTAGGGATAGAGTTGTTCGAGACTTGTGATCTGATACTCTTTCGCGAGTTGATCAAAGGAGCTAAGGCCGGTCTTTACCACACCGTCCTCGATCGTATAATTCAGCTTGCCTTCGAAATTGCCGACTGCTTCTTTCGTGAAACACCCAATGATCGAGCGTGAATAGAAGTAATCGGGGTCAAATTCGAGCGCTGACAAGATACCGATACCAAGTATCAGCATCAGGACTGTCATCAAGTTCTTCATTTGCACCTCAGGTATTTATAGTTTTTATCACGGTAATTTGAACCATGCTATTTAGTCAATATCTTTTAGCAAGTTGCGTTCCTAATAGAGGATAAGTTCCTCTTTCCGGGAATAGCTCTGGCTGTATTTCTTTGCCAGAAGGCAATATCGCTCCTGTTTGAGTTCTGGATCTGAGGTGATGATCTCAAAGGCATCGATACGCGCCAGTTTGAGCAGATCCTGATCTCTGATGATATTGGCGAAGCGGAAGCGTGGGATGCCGGATTGTTCTTTGCCGAAAAGCTCGCCGGGACCACGCAGTTCGAGATCTTTCTCCGCAATGACGAAACCGTCCGTCGTGCCGGACATTGTCGTGAGCCTCTCGCGTGCCACATTGGAGATAGGAAAATGCTGGATGAGGTAGCAGTATGCCTGATCAGCGCCGCGTCCCACCCTGCCTCTGAGCTGATGCAACTGAGCCAGACCAAAGCGTTCCGCGTGTTCCACGATCATGACGCTCGCGTTGGGGACGTCCACGCCCACTTCGATAACCGTCGTGGAGACCAGGATGCGGGTCTCGCCGTTCTTGAAGCCAAGCATGATCTGTTCTTTATCCCTGGCGGACATTCTTCCATGCAGGATGGCGGTTTTATATTGAGGAAAGATCTTCTCCGAGATATGCTTGAACAAGCGTTCCGCGTCCAGCAATTCGACCTTGTCCGATTCTTCCACCAAGGGACAGACGATATAGACCTGTCTGCCCTTTTCCAATTCCTTGCGAGTCTCGTTATAGACCAGATCGATCTTAGAATTCGAACGGACGTAGGTCTGAACGGGCTTTCGGGTCGGAGGCAGTTCGTCCAGAATGCTGAGTTCCAGATCACCATAGACGGTCATGGAGAGTGATCTGGGGATCGGAGTGGCGGAAAGATAGAGAAGATCCGGATGCCTGTCCTTACGTGCGAGCAAAGCGCGCTGTTCGACCCCGAAGCGATGCTGTTCATCGACCGCGACAAAGCCGAGTTTACTGAAAACTACGTCACACTGCAAGAGCGCGTGCGTGCCGATGACGATATTGACCAAGCCCTCAGCGATCTCTTGCTTTTGCTGAGCTTTACCCTTGTAGGTGCCGCCTTTGAGCAGGAGCACCTTTACCGGCAAGTCTTGAACCAGCCTGGAGATATTCTCGAAGTGCTGATCCGCGAGGATCTCAGTCGGAGCCATGAGTGCTGCCTGATAGCCATTATCGACCGCCAGGAGCATGGCAAAGAGGGTCACGATCGTCTTGCCGCTGCCGACGTCCCCCTGCAAGAGGCGTGACATCTGTTTTTCGGAGCGCATATCCGCATATATCTCGCGCAGCACCTTGACCTGCGCACCCGTTAGCGTGAATGGTAAGCTCCTGTAGAGCTTGGTCTTGAGTTCGGATCTATCTTCGAAAGCGATCCCGGCGTGGGTGTTGTCATGATAATATCTGTGCCGTGCCCAGAGGATCTGGCTGAAGAGCAAGTCTTCATAAGCAAAGCGTTTGCGAACCTGCTCGATATCCTGTGGATCACTGCCAAAATGCATCTTCTGGAGCGCGGTTTTCCGATCAGTGAAACGATGCCGGAGTATAAGTTCTTCCGGGAGGTTTTCCTCGATCTGCGAAGCGTATGTGGAAAACGCCTGATAGACCAGCCGCCGCAGATACTTCTGGGTGAGATTGGCAGTCAGACCATAGACAGGCAGGGTCGGGCGACTCTTCCACCAGTCAAGTTCCTCGTCCTCAGCGCTTTCCAATATCTCCGTCTCGGGATGCAGCATCTGGGGCTGTCCCTGATATTCCGTGATCGTCCCACTCAGCCAGATCAGTGAACCGGCTTTGAACTGCTCCTCGAACTTCGGAGGGAAGTGAAACCAACTGCAGATCAAGGGTGAGACTCCATCCGTCACACCGATGGTGAGGATCTTTGCTCCCGCCTTGGTAGGTCGGATATCCACCCAACTGATCTGGGCTGTGAGTGAAACTCTGTCCCCGGGTTGGATATCTTTCAGCGAGGCGTGCAATTGCCGGTTGATGTAGTTCACGGGGAAGTACTCCATCAGATCGAGGATGGTGATGATCCCCAGCTTTGCCAAGAGTCTGGCGCGCACCTCCCCCACCCCCTTGAGAAACTTCACGGGCTGGAGGATGGGCGGAGTGGTAAGCTTGATTTCAGGCATCAGTGTTTATAGTAGTAAAGGGAGAAATCCGGGGATGATCAGCTTTTGGAGGATGTAAATACCAGGATACCAGATCCATCAGCTGCCCCGGCAGGCAGATCGTTGTGCCCAAGAATACATTATTGGTTAATAGCCCTGGCATCATGGTTCATCTCCCTTATCTTGATCAGACAAGCCTTCAGCATCAAGTTGTTGAAACCTTGCCACGGTTCACAAGTCTCTGATCGTAGCCATGTCTGTCAACCTTTTTCGTGCTGGTGGGGCTTCATCCCGATCCGATCGTAAGTACTAACGCAATGCTGCGAGTCCCGGCTGAACGGAACTAAGGCGACAGGATGTCGCCTCTACTTATCTCGCAATCATCTTGCTATCCTCTCTCTATCATCTTACGTCATGACGTAAGGGGATAGAGAGAGGATAGCCGTCAGATAGTGATAGAAAAGGGATGGATCGATCCTCACCAAGGCACTTTCCTCCCGGCAGTATCGGAGTCGGGAGGAACCGATCGCTGCACGCCTTTCCTGAAAGCATCCCGGGAGTATTTTTCGCTTGACGTGTCTATCAAGATGCGATATATTGTAATTGTGCCGTATGGGCAAAGCGATATCTTATTGTCATTTTTATCTTTACCTTACTCGAACAGAAGACTTTAACAAGGAGAAAAGCTATGTCATTATGGAAACGACTTAGCCTGGCGCTGGCGGCGATCATTCTGATGTCCTGCGCCAATGCTAATATCGGCTTGGACAGCGCCAACGGGAAAAGCCCCGTAGTCCAGGTTGTCAAAAACGTCAGTGAAGCTGTTGTTCAGATTCGCGTTGAGGCAAAGATCACCGTGACGAATAACACCAATCCCTTTCTCAACGATGATTTCTTCAAGTACTTCTTCCCTCAGCAACCTCAACAGCAACAGCGCCCCGTGACCTCCATGGGAAGCGGATTCATATACGATTATAATCCCGATACGCGGGAAGCCTTCATCATGACCAATAACCACGTCGTGGAGCAAGGTCCCAAGGGCACGATCACCGTGACTCTTGCGGATAAGATCAGCTATACTGCGACGGTCGTGGGACTCGATCCCAATACCGACGTTGGCGTGATCAAGATCACGGTCAAGGAAGGTGAAAAGGTCACAGTCGCGCCTCTGGGTGATTCCAGCGTTTTGGATATCGGAGACTGGGCGATCGCCATCGGCAATCCCTTCGGCGATATCGGGCTGGATCGCACCGTCACCCTCGGAGTGGTCTCCGCTCTGGGACGCGCCAACCTGAACTTCGGCGAGAATTCACCCGTCTATCAGGATTATATTCAAACCGACGCGGCGATCAATCCGGGTAATTCCGGCGGTCCTCTGCTCAATATCGAAGGCAAGGTCATCGGGATCAATTCCGCGATCACCAGCACCTCCGGCGGCAGCATCGGGATAGGTTTTGCCATCCCCATCAATCTTGCCAAGCGTGTGGTCGAGGATCTCGTCGCCTCCGGCAAAGTCACCCGCGCCTACATCGGCATCCAGCCTCAGGAGATCACCAATGACCTGATGGAAGCCTTCGAACTGCGTGAGGTCTCAGGCGTCCTGGTGGCAAGCATCGAAAAAGACTCACCTGCGGATAAGGGCGGACTCCAGGTCGGCGATGTCATCCTGGAATTCAACGGCGAAAAAGTCCCCAACGTTTCGAAATTCCGCATCGCCGTCGCGACCTCCAAGATCGGCGACGACGTCCCGGTCAAGATCATTCGCGACAACAACCCTCAGACTATCATGATCAAGCTTGAATCCTATCCTGAAGAAGGCGCGATCGCGACCGGAGAAGGAGATGCAAAGATCATCACCTCCAGCGGGATCACCGTCGAAGCCATCGACAGCCAGTATGCCAAGCAACTCGGGATCAGCGGTGACAAAGGCGTCGTCATCCGTTCCGTGGAAATGGACAGCCCCGCCGCCAAAGCCGGACTCAGCGCGGGCATCATCATCCTCAGAGTTGGCTCGATCGACGTCAACAGCCCCGATGAATACAAAACGACCATGAACGACGCAGTCAAGGCCCTCGAAGGCAAGCCGAACAAATCCATCCGGCTGCTGATCGCGGACAAGACTTATAAGACTCGGCAATTCGTTCCTTTGAAGTTCTGAGCGGAATAGACTATTATCATTAAAGGGACAGTCCCCCTTGGGTCTGCCCCTTTTTTTGCTCTGACTCGGGTCAGCCTGAAGTTCAAAGCGCTGAAGCTGTTCCTAGCATGGAGTTCAAAGCGCCGTAGCTGTTCCTCAAGCATGGAGTTCAAAGCGCCGTAGATAGTTTTGAATTGACCTAGTATCTTGAAGGGCGATTTGGACTTCATTGCGGCAGTTGCAAATGTATCTGTAGCTTAGCAATAAACAGCTGCTGCACGTTTTGAAGTCCAGGACGGCGCTAAGATTAGTTATCAACCCGAAGATAATCTAGCCGTCTTGAACTCCAAACTTAGATTAGCCGTCTTGAACTCCAAACTGAGATTGCACACGGTCGAAAACGTGAATATACGGGCTCATGCCACGGTTTCTAATTATCGGTTTGACAAAATACCCCTTTGGAAATAAATTGATCAGACCTGAGCGATTCTATTGCTCTTGGCTAACTGATAATAATTAAACAAGATAAGAGGATACAATGCAAGAGATCATGATCGATGGCAACAGCCTGAGTCTGGAGCAGTTTGAGGATGTAGCGCTCAGGAACGTTCCTGTCCGTCTTACCGACGCGAGCCTGAAAGCGGTCACCAAATGCCGCGAATACGTCGATAAGGTAATCTCCGAGAACCAGACGGTTTACGGGCTTACCACCGGCTTCGGAAAGTTCAGCACCATCACCATTCCCCAAGAGAATATTGCCGAATTGCAGCTAAATCTGATCCGCAGCCATGCTGTGAGCGTGGGTGAACCTTATACAAGGGAACAGACCCGTGGCATCATGCTGCTGAGGATAAACGTCCTGGCGAAAGGCTTTTCGGGAATACGCCCGCAAACGCTGAACACTCTGATCGAGATGTTGAACAAAGGAGTTCATCCGATCATCCCCATGCGTGGATCGGTAGGAGCCAGCGGTGATCTCTCCCCCCTGTCTCATCTGGCGTTAGTTCTTTTAGGAGAAGGTGAAGCGGAGTATCAAGATCAGAGGATGAGCGGTGCTGAAGCCATGCGTCTGGCGGGTATCACTCCGGTGGTTTTGGAAGCTAAGGAAGGACTGGCGCTGAATAATGGCACCCAGGTCATGGCAGCCATCGGAGCCTTATCAGTTCTGGAATTGGAGCGTCTCTGCCGCTCTGCCGATATTATCGCCTCGATGTCCATTGATGCTTTGAAAGGAACGCCCAAAGCCTTTGATCCCCTGGTACATTCACTTCGTCCGCATCCGGGGCAGATCGCTTCCGCTGAGAACATCCGCAATCTGCTGCACAGTAGCCCCCTGCGGGAAAGTCACCGCAACTGCGGGAACATTCAGGATGCCTATAGTTTGCGCTGCACTCCTCAGGTGCATGGCGCGGTCAGAGACGCGATCCGCTACGCGCGCGGCGTTTTGGAGATCGAGTTGAACAGCGCAACGGATAATCCCCTGATCTTTGCCGAGGAGCAGAAGGTCATCTCGGGTGGCAACTTTCACGGCGAACCTCTGGCGATCGCGCTGGATACCTTGGCGATCGCCGCGAGTGAGATCGCTTCGATCTCTGAACGGCGCATGGAGCAGATGCTGAATCCTGCCCTGAACCGTGGATTAAATGCCTTTTTGGCACATCGTCCCGGTATTGACTCAGGTTACATGATCGCCCAGCTGACTGCCGCGTCAGTAGTTTCTGAGAATAAAGTTCTTTCCCATCCCGCCTCTGTGGATTCGATCCCTACCTCCGCGAATCAGGAAGATCACGTCTCCATGGGCTCCGTCTCCGCGATCAAGCTGATCCAGGTCGTTACCAATGTGCAGACAGCGCTGGCGATCGAGATGATGATCTCCGCGACAGCTTTGGATCAACGGGAAATGGCAAGTTCACCGGCGCTGGAATCCGTCAAAGCAGCTCTGCGCAAGGTTGTTCCGGCTCTGGAAAAGGACCGCGTTCTCTATCCAGATATCAGACAGGCGCTGGAATTCCTCAAAAGTCATCAGGATCTTGCGCTGGTGCAGGATAAGGGGATAAAAATCAATTGACAGAAAATGAGGTAACGATCCCCTGAGAACATGAGAAGAATTAGACTCCTGCTGGCTTTGGTACTGCTTGCCCAGGTTTTTGCCTGTGGTTTGTCCAATACCATGTACAACGCGCGTAATTATTACCGGACAGCCTTCGAAAGACCGCTAAATTCCAACGGCAAACCTACACCTCAAGCCGTCGAGGAATACACCAAAGCGATCAAGAAATGCGGGATCATCATAACCGAGCGCAAGAACGGCAAACAGCTCGAGGAAGCGCTCTTTATCATGGCAAAAGCTTTATACCTCAAAGGGAACAGCTCCTTTCAGGCAAAAGACCAGTTTGACAATCTCATCCGTCTGAACCCAACGGGAAAGTACGTCCCCGAAGCCTACATCTTTCAGGCACGGGTTCTGAGGGACGTGAACAAGCCAGCGGATGCCGACGCGCTCCTTGAGGGTTTCATTCGCGACCCACGCTTCCGCAAACATCATCCCCGGGCATTGCTTACCCTGGCTGAGTTCGAGATCCAGGACAAGGATTATTACAGGGCTCAGTTCTGGCTCGAGAAGATCATCACCGAGTACCCCAAGACCAAAGAATATCGTGAAGCCTATTTCCTCTTCGGCAAAAACTACTACGTTCAGGAAGACTATCAGAAGTCCCTCGAGGAATTCACCAAGATCAGCAAGATCAGGCACATGGACAAGCTCTTACGTCTGGATTCCATATACTATGTCGGTTTAAATCAGTACGAACTGGGTGATTACGCGGCCGGATTGAAAGCCGTGAATACCGTCATCAAAACCGAGCTTCGCCCGGATCGTCTGGCACAAGCAAAGGTTCTCCGGGGCAGATTGCTGATCAGATCAGGCAAAGATGACGCCGGAAAAGCAGAACTGGAGGCGGTTCTCAAGGATTATCCCCGAACCCAGGCATCCGCATCAGCCGCTTATAGTCTCGGAGAATACTACTTTTACACCAAACAGGATAAGATCAACGCGCTGGCGAATTATACCAGAGTTAAAACGGAATTCCCTCTGGGCGAACTGGTTCCCGGAGCACAGGAAAAGAGTAACGCAATTACGCAGCTGAACAGTGGGAACAATCTCGACAGCGAGACAAAGCTTCAACAGTATCTCGACTATCAATATCTGGCAGCGGAGAACTATTTTGAGATCCTCGATCTGCCGGATTCCAGCTTTATCGTGTACCGCCGGATCATTGCCGAGAAGGAAGTCCTGAGCGCAGTTCGGGACAGCCTCAACTTGCGTCTCGTAAGTGTCCAGGTAACTCTGGACTCTCTGGATCTGGCGCTGGCAGTTGCTGCCCCTCAGGATAGCGTCGCAATGGATTCCACAGCTGTCGCGATCTCTGATTCTCTGGTCACAAAGATCCTGCCGGACAGCACTGTGGTGGACAGCATAGGGGTTGCTTCTGCTCCCGCCATTGACAGAGCGTCGCTGGAAAAAAAGAGATCCTCTCTCGTGCCAGAGAAACTGGCTCTGACAAGCCGGCTGGATAACCTCAACGCAGCGCTGGAACGGTTTGATCGAGAGATCATACCCTTCGTCTGGTTCTGCATGGCAAATTACCAGAATAAACTTGGTCACAAAGACCCTGAAGTTGCCCAGATACTTAGCTATCTGCAGGAGAATTTCCCTGCCAATAAATATACAAACGCTGTTCGCATGCTCTACAACGATGAGAATGTGAGAATCATTGATCCCGCGGAAGAGCAAGTCGAGAACGAGTTTGACTATGCCCTAGGGCTTGATGCGACAGCCTCCCTGGATTCGATGAAGACCATACTGGAACAGATCAGCACCAAGGGCAATCAGGGGATGCAACTCCGGGCAAACTTCCGTCTGGGTTGGCTCTACTCGATAGAAAAGGCTGATACGATCTCAGCCAAAGCATATTTTGATGCCGTGCTGAAAGACACTAATTCCGGAGACTATGGTATCCTCGTCCGCAGGCTCTACGACGGCAAGAAATTCCTTATATATAACGTTACTCCTGAGATAGATACTACTTCCGCAGTTACTGACAGTCTCGGATTGATGCTACCCGCGGACAGCCTGGCTGTGTCTGACAGTCTCGTAAACGGTGACAGCCTCAGCGTCTCGGACAGCCTTCATGTCCAGACAGATGAGCCTAAACCAAAGGAGGACGATCCCAAACCGGATATCTCCGATACTACGCTAGATAACGAGGAAGTTCCTCCCGCACTGAAAGAGGATGAGTTAATACCCGTTCCGGAAGATCAGCCACCTAATCCCCAAGAGGACACCAAGCTTGAATGAGAACCAGGCAGAACATCCTTGCGGAGCAGAGCATCTGGCTCAAGCTGATCATCCTTGTTATTGCCTTCAGTCTCGGGTTTGACGCTTCCTTCCGCCAGCTGATCTGGGTCAGCGGCATATTCCTTTTGTACTTCCTTATCGACCCGGAGATCTATATTAAGCTCTGGTTCGCCCTGCGCAAGATCCTCCCCTTCCTAACCGGTTATTGGGTCTTTGCCACTCTGTTTGGCGTTCTGTTCCCCGATATGCTCCTTTTTTCATTGCAGATCATCTACTTCCTCCTGATCACAGTCTATACCCTGGGAACTGTGGATATCGAACACTTTATCCAGGACACACGCCGGATCCAGAGATACAAGCTCGTGGAGAAACTGATCTATCTGATCCTGGCAACATCCCTGTTCATTCGTAATTACTTTACCCTCCTGGGAGAGCGCAAACCAAACCGGGGAGACAGCATCTCCGGCGTGATGGCGTCTTTCGCGTTGCTCGTAAAGGAGAACTATGCGCAGGCGCTTGCTGTAGAAGAGCAGATCCAGACAAGTTTTAAACAGACACATCAGGGCAGGGACTTACTCAGCTTTCCTAATCTCGTAGCGATATGCTTCCTCACCGTTCTGGTTCTTGTGGGGGCAATGTGAGCGAGACCAGGCGTATTCTGCTCAAGCTTACTTATGATGGTTCAGGCTTCTGTGGCTGGCAGAAACAACATCACCAGCACAGCATCCAGGCAACCCTGGAACGAGCGATCAAGCGCATGACCGGACAAGATCGGCAGCTTGTCTGCTCCGGCAGGACAGACTCGGGAGTGCATGCCACGTCCCAATACGCCCACTTCGATTATGAGGGCAGGATGAGCCCCGAACAGATAGTAAAAGCGCTGAATCGCCTCCTTGATCATGATATCCGGGTACTGGAAGCCCGGAACATCTCGCTGGAGTTCCATGCGCGTTACCAGGCTTATGAGCGCAGCTATAAGTATCTCCTGGCAAAGGATATCGTTCCTTTTCAGAGGCTCTATATGGGCTACATGGTCAATCAACGCCTGTTCCTGACCAAGCTGGCTGAGCTTTCCGTACCCCTGCTCGGTAAGCACGACTTCTCCTCCTTTGCCCAGCCCAATCCTGAGATCCCTAACCGAGTCTGCGACCTCAAGAACATCCGTATCACCGAATATGAAACACACTTTGAATTCATCATCACGGCGGATAGATTTTTACACAATATGGTGCGCCGGATCGTCGGAACTCTGGCGAATTGCTGCACCAAGAACCTTGATCCCGGGACGATCGCGAAAGTCCTCGCGGAAGCCCATCCGAAGCAGACTCTTGTCGTTCCAGCCCCGCCCGGAGGATTATATCTGATTGACGTCAAATACCCTCCTGAATATTTTGAGCCCAGAGGATAATATGGATTACAAAGCCCCCCGTGGAACCTATGATATACTGCCCGCCGATTCGGTGCGCTGGCAGGAACTTCGCCGTATTTTTAGCGAGATAGCCCGCAGCTT
>Ga0209099_1004224_pt1 | contig 11068 bp, 7 predicted proteins | sample AD_JPNHW2_MetaG_FD_184430 | JGI IMG/M metagenome (GOLD analysis project Ga0209099, IMG submission 184430) | Active sludge microbial communities of municipal wastewater-treating anaerobic digesters from Japan - AD_JPNHW2_MetaG (SPAdes) (version 2) | ecosystem: Engineered > Bioreactor > Anaerobic >...
CTCCAAACCGGATCTCATAGTACTCGATCTGGGATTACCGGATCAGAGTGGTATTGAAACTCTCAGAAGATTGAGGGAATGGAGCAGAACTCCGGTGATTGTCCTTTCTGTAAAAAATTCAGAACAGGATAAAATTGAACTTCTCGACAATGGTGCTGACGATTATCTCACCAAACCGTTCAGCATGGGAGAACTGCTGGCGCGTATACGGGCAGCTCTCCGGCATAGCATCTCTGAATCTGCCGAGGGCAGAATGACCGCTGGAGATATTGTCATTGATTTTATAAAAAGAATCGTTACCAGAAATGGTGTAGAGATAAAACTTACTCCCACAGAATACTCCGTAATAAAAATACTTGCAGGGAATGCCGGCAAAGTCCTTACTCATAACCAGATTATGGAGGAGCTGTCCGGTATGAATGCACATGCAGATTCAAGCTATCTCCGGGTATATGTTCTTCAACTGAGGAAGAAGATTGAAAAAGACCCTGCGAATCCGAAAATTATTGTAACTGAACCGGGTGTGGGATACAGGCTGCTTGCTGAATAAAGGGTAAAATCACTTTATTTTAGATTGTCAACGGATTACATATACCGATGATACAGTTTACCATCGAAGCCACGCCGGGAAGGTTAAATTATTGATATGAATAAAAAAAGCGTAATGAAAAAATAAAAACAGAGATTAAATAAACTATACAGCAGATTGATTTTTTTCTCTCCGGCAATAACTCACCAGGTCAAGGCGGACGGGTTAGTAAAAAAAATAAAAATAAACTTTTATCTGATACTTATCTAACATCAGGCTTTATTTTAAATAAGCAAAGTTAGATACAAATAAGAAAGCCCTGAAATAATCAGGGCTTTTATGAGCGGGTAGCGGGAATCGAACCCGCGTAGTTAGCTTGGAAGGCTAAAGTTCTACCATTGAACTACACCCGCGACAACTGGAAATGACTAAATATTTTTATGCCATTTGAGTCAAGGAAAATAAAAATAATTTTTTATTTTTTTTATGGCTCAAAGACTTTGCCTTTGAGCTCACAAGCAGCTCCGGAGAGCGCTTTTATCAGGTTGCTGTCCCTTTGATTCTGCTATAATGCCGCGGTTCGGCTGTTATTCTTTTTTCTGAATCATGTACAAATATTGTTAACTGACTAACTCAAAGAATGTTTCTACCGACGCCTGTATCTCTTTAATAGAAAGGTGCCGAATAAACGGTCCCTGCTGTCTACCCGCACGGAAAGTGAGTTATGAAGCAAATCCATAATCAGTATCGGGAATTCTCAATAAATGACTTGACTGGACGCTGATTTGTTTTTCGGATTAGTGCAATGCGATAAGGTGTTTATCCATAAGAAATAACAGCAGAATCATTTAATGCAGGCGCAAGCTTTTAATAAATGTCAGGGTAAAGCGAAAGTCATGAATCAGACAATCAATGTAAATAAATCATACAACATGCAGGTTTCGGATTACGGGAAGCTGGGGGATTACCTGCTTGCCGAGGTTAATAAAACAGGTGGTATAAAGAAGCACCTCTATTATGAAAGCAAAGAAGGCGGACTTGCCTGGTCATATATATTTAATTTACTAGTCTATCTTTCCGGTGACCAGAATACTGACGCCAGTAATGAAGTGATTAATAAGATCGGGTTTTCCTCCGATGATCTAAAAAAGATTGAGAAGCACCCTTTTAATAAATGTTCCGAAATATTTTTCTTTGCTGTTCAGAACTACTTTCTGTCTTATTATGAGCGGCATGATTTTGAATATGTGCGTAAAATCATTGAGATATATACAATCAGGACTTCATCGTTCCAGCTTACATTTGACCGCAGGGGGGCTCTCCCTGTAATAATACTCCCCTTCGATATAATAATAAGGCTTTCTGAAAAGTTCGCCCCCAGGTATACGACGCTTTCAGAGAGTAAAGTAAAAATTTTGAGCGGCTACTTTGACATAAAGAAAAAATTTGAATGCGCCTTTGTTTACAATAAAACTCCAAAACGGCTGCACCCGGACCTTGGCAGGCCGGACACCATTACCGTAAAAGGGAAGACATACCGGCCGGGATACGAAACCTGTTACGATACCGGCATTTCGGATTATTACTCAATCATGTCCCATGCACCAACTACCTATGGGTTTGCCATACTTAAAGGGCTGCAGCTTAATTCAGGGTATCTGAATCTTGAGCTTCCACTTCTCCCTGACCAGGTACCGCGTTTTTATGATAATGTAGTTTACAGGATGAACAGCGAAGGATATTTTACGGATATAAACGATCTGTCCGGGCCGCTGATGGTTGATTCCTTCGGGCATAAAGTCCATTACGCCGAAAAGGCGCGTTTTGCTTTTGATGAGGCGCACAGGATTGTTTACGGGCTGAAAGACGGAGAAGAGAAGAGTAACCCCCTGGTTAAACAGGTAATAGTTTATAACTCGGAAAGAACGAGGTTCCTGATTTATTACGACAGGCTTATGCCGCACCAGAAATTTTATGTATCTGTAGCATATGATCTGCGGAAGAATGTGTTGGATACGCACAAAATTGATATACTTAAAATGGATTACCCGGCACTTAAATCTTTTCTTAAAAGAAATTACAGCACGGAACTTAAAACTGCAAAGGTGAAGAGGCTGCGGGGACGAAGACTCGGGCTGGCTGCTGCGGCCGTTTCATCAGGTATAATATTTTCAGGATTGGCGGGTACAGCACTTACAGCTGTTGCCGCAGCAGCAGGAGTATCAGCTCTTACTGCAGGGATAGCAAAGGATATATATGCGGCTCTTATACGCCGTGTTGAGAATCTGAGGTCAGAGGATGCGAGAGACAGGCTTGAGCGTGAAAGCAGCATAAACAACAAGCTTTTGCATGAACGCGCCATGGCTGAAAAACGCGCGGCAAACACACTTTCCGTGTTTAATGAAACCATTGACGCCATGAAGAACACCGGAATTTCAACGGCAGAGATACTCAAGGGGCTTGAAGAATTCTCCAGGTCAAACCAGTCCAATGTGGAGACGCAGGAGAAACTGCAGCAGATAATCATCCGGATAGTAGAAATGGTAAGCAGTATGAACGTCAAGCTTGACTCCATACTTAAGGACCTTATCGCCCGTGTAAGCATGTCAGTATCAGATATATCTGCGTCTGTTGATGAAAATAACCGTCTGACACAGAACCTTTATGCCGATACCCGCAGGATCGCGGAATCGCAGGCCATGCTTACAGATATTGCTGACCAGATAAACCTTCTCTCTCTCAACGCTTCTATTGAGGCAGCCAGGGCGGGAGAACATGGCCGGGGATTCGCTGTTGTAGCAGAGGAGGTGTCCAAGCTCGCGGACAAGTCTCAATCAGGGGTAAAGGAGATAAACCAGATCAATGTGCAGGTTCAGAATGGTATAGACAGAGTCTATAATACTAACTCAGCCTCAGTTGAAATACTTAAAAAGATAAGTTTAGAGGTGGCTACGGTTCTTGACAGTATACGTGACGAGATAAGAAAGCTTCCGGAAGAGATAAAGGCTACGGTGGACGTGGCATCAACAGAAGTTGAAAATATTGCAGCAGTCTCGGAAGAACTCACTGCGAGTATTGAGGAAATTACAGCAACCGTACAGGAAATAAACCATAATAGCGACATCACTATTAAATCAATTGAAGAACGCAAATCCAACATATAGGGGTGCTTGCGTCAGTGCTTCACCATGAAACGTTTTAATGAAGTTTAATATAAAACGGACAAATTGAAGACAATTTGCCGGGAATAATGCTTAATCGTTCTACAGATAATAAATATCGTATCTCTTTAGCGGCAGGGTGTTGAATAAAAGTCCCCTGCTGTTTAATTAAAATCTCTCCTCTCAAATATTCATCAGGTGAATTCTCCTTACGGACATATTGAGTTGCATCAGCATCAGCCTCATAATACAATATGATCTTCAATGATGTTTTTTAAGCCCCCACTTGTGGTTTTTCCGAAAGATCGCCTTATCGGCAATCAATTCACTATTATTTAGTCTATTTTTCCCATTTTTTCTTTTTATTTGTTGACATTTACCTATAATTTGGTAAAAAGTGGGGAAACGTGGTGAAAATTGTTGAGTTTTCATCACTTCCCGGGGTTATCAGGTAAAATTATATGTTTATGGGTGAATATTCACCGGCACTCGATGAAAAGGGGAGAGTCGCAATTCCCGTTAAGTTGAGAAAAGCCTTCGGAGAGGAAGCTTCCATGGAGAAGCTTGTGGTTACCCATGGTTTTGATAAGTGCCTTATGGCATTCCGGGAAGAGGAGTGGAAAGAGTTTGTTGAAACAAAGCTCATGCCTCTCTCCCAGTCCGATCCGAAGAACAGGATGAGTGTCAGGTTCCTTGTAGGTGGAGCCAGTGAATGTGAGCTTGATAAACAGGGAAGAATGGTAATCCCGTCGTACCTTCTTAAATACGCTGAAATTGAAAGTGATGTTATTATTCTGGGTTTAAGCAATAAAATTGAGATATGGTCAAAAGAGGTTTATGAAAAATACAAGCCTGAGGGGAGCGCTCTTGAATCCTTTGCAAATGATCTGGGTTTTTAAAGGCTCTATAATCTGATGAGACATAATCAGAATATAGATGAATTTTTCAATACAGCTTATATCCATAAGCCGATTCTATGGCGGGAGATCGCTGACTTTATAAAAGGTTCTTTAAAAGGAGGGAAGGGGCATCTCGCAGACTGCACTCTTGGAGAAGGCGGTCATTCGGAGCTTTTTCTCAATATGTTTCCCGAACTTACTGTAACCGGATTTGAAAGGGACAGCGAAATTTTAAAAAAAGCAAAGGAAAGACTTGCCTGTTTCGGGGACAGGATTTCTTTTGTAAACGGCAATTTTTCTGAAATTGCTGATCATTTTGAAGGGAAACAGAAACCTGATTATATACTTTATGATTTCGGAATATCATCATATCATTTTGAGAAAAGCGGGAAGGGTTTTACTTTTTCCTCAGATGAGCCGCTCGATATGAGTCTTGACGGAGGCGGACTTACAGCCTGGCATGTTGTAAACAAGTATCCTCTGAAAGAGCTTGAAAGAGTTTTTAAAGAGTACGGCGAGGAGAACTGGGCTGCTCATATAGCGAAGATTATTGTTGAGAGAAGAATTAAGGAGCCAGTGAATACAACAGCGCAGCTTGCGAATATAGTTCTGGCTGCAATTCCTAAACATTTTCATGTAAAAAACATTCACCCTGCAACAAGAATTTTTCAGGGTATAAGAATTGAAGTTAACAGGGAACTTCAGTCTATTGAAGAGGGCCTTAAGGGGGGATTCAAAATTCTTGAGAACGATGGAGTGATGATGGCAATTTCTTTCCATTCGCTGGAGGACAGAATCGTTAAGACATTTTTCAGAAGAATGAAGGACGGATGTCTCTGCACGGCGGAGCCGCAGCATTGCATGTGCATGAACAAACCGTTTATGAAACTTTTAACTAAAAAACCTCTCGAAGCGGATGAGGATGAGGTCGCCTGGAATTACAGGTCAAGAAGCGCGAAACTCAGGGCAGCAGTGAAAATCAGGGATATAACAAAATGAAATATTTTTCAATAGTATTCCTTATAAGTATCTTTGTTGTTTTTTATGTCTGGCAGAATATCGAGATGATGAAGATGAAGATGGATTATAAAAAACTCATCAGAACCGAGAATGAGATAACTGTTGTTAATGATAAACTCAAATATGAATTCGAGAGGCTTAGAAGCTTCCGTTATATAGAAGCTAACGCGGATAAAAATAATCTTAAATATATAAGTCCGGCTGATCTTGTTGTAATTAAAATTGATGAAAGCAGTAATAACGGAAAGAACGAAAAAAAATAAAATGAATATAAATAAAATGAAAATCAGTGAAATTATAAATAACTCCAAAGCGCTTATTAAATCTGTGGGCGGATTTAATGACGCGGAGATTATATCTATAGAGTATGATTCAAGAAAAGGGAGGGAGGGAGCCCTTTTCGCTGCTGTTGAGGGATTTGAAAGTGACGGCCACTCTTTTATTGAGAGCGCTGTCAATAACGGATGCAGATGTATTCTGATCTCGGAAGCGAGATTGAGTGAGTTTGCCCGTCTTGCGGATAGGGGAGTTGTTGTTCTTGTCTCGGAGAATACAAGACGCGCACTATCCGCAGTCTCTTCAGCTTTTTACGGCAATCCTTCAGGTAAACTTCATGTTACCGGGATTACAGGAACAAACGGGAAGACATCGATAACTTATCTGCTTGAATCTGTGTATGCATACCAGGGTATCTCATGCGGAGTAATAGGTACTGTGAATTACAGGTGGAAGGGGAAGACTCTCCCCGCTCCGAATACTACTCCTGAATCTAAAGATATACAGGAACTTCTCAAGACTATGCTTGATGACGGAGTAACTCATGTCATCATGGAAGTCTCATCGCACGCGCTTGAGCTTAACAGGGCTGATGATATTGAATTCGACAGTGTTGTGTTTACAAATCTCACAAGTGACCACCTGGATTTTCATAAAACTATTGATGCATATTTTGATGCCAAGAAAAAACTTTTTAATCTTATGGAAAAGAGCCCTAAGAAAAACAGAACTGCTGTTGTGAACATAGATGATGATTTCGGCAGAAAGATATACAGAGAAAAGGAAAAATATTCATATAGTATCAAGTCATTCGGTACAGCCGGTGATGCTGATTTCAGGGCGATAAATAATTCCATAGATAACAGAATAACAGGTGTCAGATACAGGCTCGCCTGCGGCAATACAAGTTATAATGTTGAACTCAGGCTTGCAGGAAGATTTCAGGTTTACAATTCTCTGGCGGCGTTTGCTTCAGCTTATTATTCGGGGATAAACCGTGAAGCTGTAATCCGCGGTTTAAGTTTACTCCCGGCTGTCCCCGGCAGGCTGCAGGTAGTTGAATCAAAGCTTGGTTTTTACTCTGTAGTTGATTATGCTCACACCGGAGATGCGCTGCTGAAACTTCTTCAGTCGGTTAACGAGATGCCTCATGGTAAGGTTATCGCGGTTTTCGGATGCGGTGGAGACAGGGATAAAACAAAACGTCCGGTAATGGGCAAAATTGCCCTTGATAATTCCGACATAGCCATAGTTACAAGCGATAACCCGAGAACTGAAGATCCGGAAATGATAATTAAAGATATAACTGCCGGCATGGGAACAGGTGATTATATTGTCGAGCCGGACAGGGAGATGGCAATTGCTCTTGCGGTACAGAAAGCCTCTGCCGGAGATGTTGTGGTGCTTGCAGGCAAGGGGCATGAAGATTACCAGATTATTGGAAAAACAAAACGCCATTTTGATGATCGCGAGATGGCGTTAAAATATATGCATGAGAGAGAAAAGGTTGAAGGGATTATTTAAAACAACCGCAGGGGAGATCGCAGCAATAACCGGAGGAAAAATAGTATCCGGAAATTCTGACGTTATCATTGAAACTATCTCTACAGATTCAAGGGAACTTGATGTAAACACTCTCTTTATCCCGATAATCGGAGAAACATTTGACGGGCATAACTTCATAGATGAACTTTCAGTGAATGGAAAGATCGCCTGCTCTCTCACAATGAAAGAGGGATATGAAAAATCCGCCGCAGATTCCGGAACTGTTCTGATTATGTGCGACGATACTCTCTCCGCTCTTGGGAAAATCGGCAGGTTCCACAGGGATAAATTCAGGCCTGTAACTTTCGGAGTTACGGGAACCAACGGAAAGACAACCACAAAGGAACTGATTTATGCGGTTCTGTCTTCTGTATATAAAACTCATAAGAACGTGAAAAATTATAATAATGAAATTGGCGTGCCGTTTACTCTTCTTCAGCTTGATGAAAGCCACGAAGCGGCTGTAATTGAGATGGGGATGAATCACACCGGCGAGATAGAAAGGCTTTCACTAATGGTACAGCCCGAAATCGGAGTTATAACTAATATCGGCGCAGGCCATCTTGAGTTTCTCGGAAGCATGGAAAATGTTGCTTTTGCCAAATGCGAAATTATGAAAGGAATGAAGAAAGGTTCTACTCTTATCGCAAACAGAGACACAGAGTGTTTTCATATTATAAAGAAGCTTGCTGACGAAAAAGGTATTAAACTTTTTACATTCGGCCTTGATGCAGGTTCTGATCTCCGCCCTGACTCATACAAACTTACAGCTGAAAAAACTGTTGTGGTATATAAAAAAGAAACTGTCACTGTGCCGTTATATGGAAAACATAATGTGTACAATATACTTGCGGCACTGGCTGCGGCTGAAATATTGAATATAAAAATATCCCGGGCAGCGGAAGCTCTTTCGTCCTTTGTAAATGTCGGTGGAAGAAGTGAAATAATTGACAGGAAATACACTGTTATTAATGATACCTATAATTCAAATCCTCTTTCATCGCTCTTTGCACTCGAATCTGTATGTGATGTTTTCCAGGGAAGAAGAAAAATTGCCGTTCTTGCGGATATGAAGGAACTGGGGGAATCCTCCTGTGTATATCATGTCAAGGTGGGAGAATTTGCCGGAGCAAGAAAATTTGATCTTCTTCTTCTTTACGGGGAGATGGCGGAATATTACGAGAAGGGTGCTTTATCCGCAGGCATGAACAGTTCCTCTGTAAAAATATTTGATTCGAAGGAAGAGATAGTTTTATTTCTGAAAGACTTTTTATTGGAAGATGATGTTGTTCTTGTGAAGGGTTCAAGATCCATGAAAATGGAAGATGTAGTTAACCGACTTATTGCATGAGGTGAAAAGATGTTTTATCATCTGATACTGCCGTTAAAAGAATATGTTTCGTATTTCAGGCTTTTTCAATATATAAGCTTCAGGTCTATGGCCGCGGCTCTTACGGCTCTGGTTCTTGTTCTTATTCTGGGTAACGTAATAATAAAATGGCTCCAGGGGCTCAAACTCGGTGAAGAGATCCGGGCGCTCGGGCCTGAAAGCCACAAATCAAAAGCGGGCACTCCTACTATGGGGGGAGTAATAATTATCGGCGCGGTTGTTGTATCAATGATTTTCTGGGGAAATTTCGGAAACCGTTATGTTGTAACTTTGCTTACAGCAACCATTATGCTTACAGCGCTCGGTTTTGTTGATGATTATATAAAGTCTGTGCGCAAGCAGAAAGATGGAGTTCATCCCCGTGCGAAACTTTTTTTTCAGATTATAATCGCGGCAGGAGTCGCGTGCAGCATATACTTTTTTCCGTCAAACGCGAAGGAAGCTACGACTTTTTATATCCCGTTTATTACCAACGCGGTAATGAACCTGGGGGCAGTATGGATTGTCTTCGCGGTGATTGTAATTATCGGCAGTTCAAACGCTGTTAATCTCACTGACGGACTCGATGGACTCGCAACCGGTACAGTAGCGATAGTTGCAGTGGCCCTTTCTTTAATGACATATCTTACAGGAAATATTAAGACTTCGGATTATCTTTTAATCCCGTATATAGCTCACAGCGCCGAGCTTACAGTGTTTTTATCAGCGCTTGTCGGCGCGCTTATAGGTTTTTTATGGTTCAACAGCAATCCTGCAACTGTATTTATGGGTGATACAGGATCACTGGCACTTGGCGGAATTATCGGTATTGTTGCGGTAATGATTAAGAAAGAGATCTTCCTTTTTATTGTCGGAGGAGTTTTTGTCATAGAGGCGATCTCTGTTATAATACAGGTCGGATCATTCAAGCTGCGCGGGAAGAGAGTTTTTAAAATGGCTCCGATACATCATCACTTTGAGCTTTCCGGATGGCCGGAACAGAAAGTGGTCGTAAGAATGTGGATACTCGGTGTTCTGCTTGCGATACTTGGTCTTTCGTCTCTTAAAATTTTATAGAAGGTAGAAGTTAATGGCAGAAGGTTACGGAAAAGTTCTTGTCGTAGGTCTCGGTTACAGGACAGGCGTTGCTGCTGCGGGATTTTTATCTGCGCGCGGAGCTGATGTTACTGTCTCTGATATCAAGAGCAAAGATGAACTTAAAGATCTTATCGCTAAACTTGACCCTTCAGTAAAAGTTATTGCCGGCCATCAGAATCCGGAGATCCTCGATACAGGATTTGACCTTGTAGTTCTGAGCCCCGGAGTACCTGCCGGCATTCCTCTGATACAGGAAGCATTCAATAGAAAAATTCCGGTTATTTCTGAAATCGAACTTGCTTTCCGCAATATGAAAGGGAGCTTTATCGGGATTACCGGCACAGACGGAAAATCTACCACAACAAGTTTAACCGGACATATTTTTAAAGAACTTGGATTTGATACGTTTATCGGCGGCAACATCGGAATACCGCTGATTTCATTCGCAGAGAAAACAACTGTCAAAACGGTTACTGTAATAGAACTCTCCTCATTCCAGCTTGAAACTGTTGATACATTTAAACCCGATGTGGCAGCGATACTTAATGTAACACCTGACCATCTTGACCGGTACAAAGACATGAATGGTTACTTCGAAGCAAAAAAACGGATTTTTAAACATCAGGATAACGATGACTTTTTTATATATAACAGGGACAATGAAATTCTTGAAAACAGCCGCAAAGATTACCCGTCGAGAACACTGACATTTTCCATTGACGATGACAGCGCCGATTCCTTTTACAGGGACGGCTTGATCTATATAATTCATGAAGGGACAACAATCCCGGTAGTGAAAGTAAAGAAACTTAGCATTCTCGGTATTCACAATATACAGAATGTTATGGCATCACTGCTTATGGTCACCTCACTGCATAAAAAGCTGAAGATAGAACCTGATTTTCACATGATTGCCGAGGCCTGTTATTCATTTAAAGGGCTGGAGCACCGTATGGAATCAGCCGGTGAATTTATGGGAAGAACTTTTGTTAATGACTCAAAGGCAACAACTATCGGTGCAGTTGAGATGGCAGTCCGGAGCATCAAAGATAAAGGTGTAGTGATAATCGGCGGACGGACGAAAGGTGATGATTACTCAAGGCTGAGAGATGTTATCGGAGAAAAGGCGAGATGCATAGTCCTGATTGGCGAGTCGAGCGACATGTTTTCA
>Ga0209099_1004234_pt1 | contig 11044 bp, 8 predicted proteins | sample AD_JPNHW2_MetaG_FD_184430 | JGI IMG/M metagenome (GOLD analysis project Ga0209099, IMG submission 184430) | Active sludge microbial communities of municipal wastewater-treating anaerobic digesters from Japan - AD_JPNHW2_MetaG (SPAdes) (version 2) | ecosystem: Engineered > Bioreactor > Anaerobic >...
TATGTGCTGACCACTCCGGAACAGGCTCAGACCGAGGCCAAACGTGTTTATGAGGCTTCTGATGCCAAGAAAACCCTCTGGCCGCGCGGCTGGTCGCAAAGCCCGCTCCGCAACGACGAACCGGAATCGGCGAAAGACATCGAGAAAAAGAAAAAGGACGCGGAGAAAGCCAAAAAAGACGCCGCTAAATCTGCGAAAGAAGCTGAAGCTGCCGCACCCGCTGAAACTCCGGCCGCCGAATAGGTAGGGACGGCTCGCCGAGCCGTCCGCACTTTGGCTGAACTCAGAAAGGCGGCGCTTTCGGCGAAAGCGCCCTGCCTTATAACTTCCAAATGTCGAAAAATTTATTTCCACCCGCTGGAAACTTGACCCGCCGTGAAGCCTCTGGCTTAATACGCGCTCTTTTCAGGCCAATGTAGCTCAGTTGGTAGAGCAGCTCATTCGTAATGAGCAGGTCATCGGTTCGATCCCGATCATTGGCTCCAACTCCCGATAAATCATATAAATCCTTTATTTAAAATGGTTTATAAATTTATCGTGTTGAATAAATAAGCCTAAATTTCATCCGAAAAATACCTGAATTTGATCATTAAAATAGATTTGCTACGGTCTTGGATTGACAATTTATATTTTGAGCAGATAGAAACACCCAGCAACAGCGCGATGCAAACCCTCTACCTGACAAACCAAAAGAGAAGTTTGATGCACGGAGCATCGATGAAGGGCGTAAACAGATCAAAAAAAGGTTCATAAAGGAGGCTGGTGAGTTCGGATTGATTATCCTCCGTAAGAATGTTGAGGCGTTCGAAAATGAATTGAAGGTTCTGAAGGCTAAGATCGAAGCCTACAAGGTTGCCATTCAGGAGGTTATTCAGCAACGAACGGAAGAAATCGTTGCTGAGTTGTTCGCTTCGTTACAAGATGCGCTAAAAAATAACCCGCCCGCCCACTGGAATTCCCGGTTTATCGGCAAGGAGCCCATAGATGCCGACATAAAACGTTTTTTTGATGAGGAGATTCAATCTGAAGCCAAGCGAGTCGGCACAGATTTCAATCCGCGAATTTTCTATGCGTTTAAAGATGTTACTCCCCAAAAAGACACTGGTGAACACAGACTGGTTCAAACGGCGGTTCGAACCAGTCGTCATCCCAGCGAGGGTCGTCTTCAGGAATAGAATCGTAGTCGCGATCCAGCACAAATGGGACTTTTTCACGGGCAAGTTCATTAGAGCAATGTGTAAAGAATGCCCGGTCGAGTTCTTCTGTGACTACTTCTTCATAGCTACGCCATAAATCATTCGGCTTGCGTGCAAAGTCTGCGTCCAAATAGCCGGTATCGCCACGCGGCACCCAATGGTTGTAATGAAAGTAATAATAATCGGCCACTCGACTGATTCTAACCCACAAAACCACATAGGGCTGCCCGTTATTCTTCTTAATCCAATCGAGCTTTTGCGGGTTGCGCATTTCCCACACCCAGACATTAAATGGAGGGTTTTCACAGGGAGTGATCGTCATTTCATAGGCGAGTTGCGGCTTGTAGCGTTCGCACGCAAGGGACAAAGGAAGTTTATTGGTAATTCTCTGTAAGACTTGTCGAAGGCGGTCATCCCGCTCTTCCGATTCCAAGATTGAATCAGCCTGCTCGTAAAAAATTCCGGTCGGATAAGCACTGCCAATCCGCATTTTTAGATTCTCATCCATAGGGTCTCCATAAAAAGCAACCTCATCAGGATTTTGCAGACCACCCTTGCTGTTCGTGATGAACAAGCGTTAAGTCCACATCGTAGTCTGCACGAATCTTGGCGGCCAGCGCTTCCGTGCAATAGACCGAACGATGCTGTCCGCCGGTGCATCCGAAGCTGACCATAAGATGGGTATATCCCGCCTGCAAATAAGCGCTGATACTCTGCTCAACAATTCGAAAAGCATTATCTACAAACCGATCCGCTTCGCTGTGGGTTTTCAGGAAGGTGATCACTGGGGCGTCCCGCCCCGAAAGGGCTTTGTATTCGGAAAGCATTCCGGGATTGGTAAGTGCCCGGCAGTCGAACACATGACCTCCGCCATTCCCGGCCGGGTCGTCCGGGATTCCTTGCCGGTATGAAAAGCTATTGATTGTTATTTTCAGGTGAGACATCAGTGCGACGATCCTTCTTTATTAAGTATGTTGCTCTTCACGGTTCGCCAGTCGAGACCGGTGCGTCGAGAAACTTCACCGTAATTGCCATAACGTTCATAAAGCTTTTTGCAGTAGGCGGCAGTAAGGTCGCGGGCGGAGAGTGATCCGGAGGCGATAGCTTCAGTGATGTCTTCATTCTTATCTGGCACTGTGAGGTCGTCCCCTTCGTATGAGCCGGTAAGCAGAATGCGCCGCACCGCCTGCTCAAGTTCGCGCACATTGCCAGGCCAGCCATATCCGCGTCCGAAATCTTTTTTGAGTATGTTCATTACGGGTTCATGAAGTTCCCGCCAATGGTCGCCACTCATCCGCTTGATAATATGCTCGACGAGCATATCGAGTTCTGACGGCATTTCCTGAATACGCTGTCGAAGCGGCGGAACCGTGATCTGGTCGGAGCAAAGCCGGTAGTAAAAATCATCGCGGAAAGCCCCTGTACGACGCAACGCGGTGATCGATTGATTGGTGGCGGCAATAACGCGTCCTTCAAACCGCAACTGCTCGTGCGAGCCGACCGGTGAGAAAGTGCGCTGTTGTAGTACCTGAAGCAGTTTAATCTGCACCGGCTGGCCGACTTCACCGATTTCATCAAGAAAAATGGCTCCGTGCGGACTGCACCGCGAAAAAACTCCGTCGTGTTTTTCGATCGCGCCGGTGAACGCGCCTTTGCGGTGACCAAACAGCTCAGACTCAATCAGCGCCTCGGGATACTGCGACAGATTGATCGGCACAAAGGCACGAGTGAAGCTTTGGCTGAACCGTTTGGTGGTCGGGTTGTATGGAATGAACCCGGAGCGGCCAATGGCAAACGCCGCCGCTCCCTTCCCTGTTCCGGTTTCGCCGAGCAGCAGCGTGGAAAAATCTTCCATGCGGTTCCAAAGGCAGCGGATATACCAGCGAATGTCGTGCGTGAAAATATTGTCCCACAGACGGCTTCTAAGCTGCTTCATGCAGGGACTCTCGCCGACAAGCCCTTTTGAAATGAAAAAATAGGCGCGGCGCAACTGGTAAAAAACTGCGACATAGAGTCCGGCATTGGCCCGTCCGATCCCGTGTTGCAAAAGCTGCTCAAATGTCTCGGCAGCAAACGGCGCGGCGCACGGCTCATCGCCGGCGGCAACCTGCTCTTCGATCAATTCATCAAATGCCGCCAAACACCGATGATATATCTGGAACAGCACGGCGATCGCCAGCAGATCGGCCTCGGCTCCGGAATAGTTGCGAATATCGACCGGAGCCAGCGCTGCCAGCCGTCGATCCACCTCGCATAGCAGTTCATTCAGAACGGTATCAAACGATGCGTCGTCCGCTGATCCGGCAACCCGGCGATCTGATTCTATTCGCTCATCACTGAACGGATTGGTAAACGCCGATTTCTCCAACCCCTGGAAAAACTCCCGATCCCCATCCGAAATACTTTTCATGCAATGAATGTATCTAATACATACATCTAATGTCTATTAATCTTATTTTGTAAAATACTCAAATTATCATAAGTAACTTATGGAAAACAATTAACAACCGTTACTTTAAACAGGCATGCCTCCTGCATTAACTGAGATCAGTAACAACAAATACAAGGAGCGGCAATCATGAAAGACACATCCAAACAGACAAATAGCCAACAATCCATCTCAGCACTTTTTAGCATCGTGCCGGTCGTAACTCTGATCTTTCTGCTGGCGGGAGGAGCATTGGCCTTGCTACATGCAAAAATCGCCATACCGGAATCGGACACCCCGGTCGCAGCGTCTCTGCTGCTGGGATTCTGCTGCAAACCGCAGAAAACAAAAAAGACGTTTAAATGGCTAAACATTACGCAGTTTACCTGTGCCCTGAATGACAATGCGTTCAAGATGCTGACGGTAATTTATCTGTTTCGCACCTTGAATCAGGATCTCGCCGCGACTTTGACGCTGGCATCGGCGCTGTTAGTAGCTCCGTTTCTACTTTTTTCCAATCTTGCCGGTGCACTCACAGACCGGTACAGCAAGCGCACGGTCATCGTTGTCGCCAAATGGGTCGAACTGGCGATATTGCTGGCTGCCTATCCGGCTCTGCTTTCCGGACTGGCGTGGCCGGTCTACACCATTCTGTTCCTGCTGGCAGCACAGGCATCCTTCATCGGACCGGCTAAAAGAGGCATTATTCCCGAGTTGGTCGAACCGGAAGCCTTATCCCGCGCCAACGGTTTCATGACGGGAGCCACCTACGTCGCGATTGTACTGGGACTATTTCTCCCCTCACTGGCTTCCACCCTCTGGAACGCCAGTCCCTTTATTATACTGGTTGGCTGCATAATCACTTCACTGTCCGGACTGATCTGCGCTTTCCAGATTGCCCCGACTCCGGCGGCCGGACAAAACCGCAAAGCCTCGCTACGGATTATTTCCGATGCTGTTAGCACGATCAAAACACTGCGCTCTCACATCTGGCTTAAACGCGCCGCGTACGGCTCCATCGCCTTTTCCGGCATTACAGCCCTCTTCCAGCAGAATCTGGTGGTCTATGCTCACGATGTTGCATCGCTTCCGGTCGAAGCCAGCGGCTATTTATTTCTGCTGGTGGCTGTCGGTATTGCAGTTGGCGCACTGTTGAGCGGCAAATTTTCCAGACACACGATTGAAATTGGCCTTATTCCGCTCGGCGTCGTCGGGCTGGCCGCAACCATTAGCGGCCTGAGCCTGACACATAGCACGGTGACCGGCGCGATTTTGCTTATCCTCTCCGGCGTTGCCGCCGGAACCTGCATCGTTCCAATCGATGCCTATATTCAGCAGGAAGTTCCGGCGAATCGGCGCGGTGAAGTATTCGGAGCCGTCAACTTCTTCAGTTTCTCGGCGATGGTGGCCGCCTCCGGGCTTTTCTATCTGCTGTTCAACGTACTGCACGCCGATGCCCGCACCTGCATGCTGATCACCGGTATTGCCGGGATTTTTGCCTCTGTCTGGGCGCTGGCGCGTCTGCCCGACTACGTTGTCCGTTTTCTGATCTCCCGCCTGACCCGCTTCCTTTACCGTGTTGAAGTCAAAGGTCTCGAAAACCTGCCGCGCGAAGGCGGCGCGCTGATTCTTTCCAACCACATCGCCTACGGTGACGCCACTATCATCCAGTCCGCCACACAGCGCCCCATCCGCTACCTGTTGTCGCGCGAAGTATTCACGAGCTGGAACTGGTGCCGCCCCATTTTCAAACTCACCGGCGCGATTCCGGTACACACCAGTGACGGTCCGCGCAAGCTGGCGGAATCACTCGCTAATGCCCGCGAAGTTCTGCGGCAGGGAGACATCATCAGCATCTTTCCGGAAGGTGAGCTGAGCAAAAACGGCAACATGCAGACCTTTCACAAGGGCTTTGAGAAAATCGCAAAAGGCACCAGCGTCCCGATTATTCCTGTACACCTCGACAACCTGTGGGGAAGCATCTTCAGTTTCCGTGACGGCAGCCCCGGCATCAAAATTCCGCGCCGGTTTCCTTATCCGGTCACCGTGCGTTTCGGCAAACCTCTGCCAACAAATGCTACCGCCGAAGAAGTGCGCCAGGCGATCACCGAACTGGGAGCCGAAACCGCCACGGAAAAATCCCTGCACAATGGCAATACGCTGTCGCGTCACCTGATCCGCAGCGCCCGCAAAAACTGGAAGCGCGTGCTGGTCAGTGACACATCCGGACGCAGCCTGACCGGAGGCAAGCTGCTGTCCGCATCCGCTCTTCTGTCCCGTCGTCTGCACCCTCTGATCATCGGCGAGCAGCGGGTCGGCATCCTGCTTCCGCCGACCGTTGCCGGTGCACTGACTAATACCGCGCTAACGCTGCAGGGCAAAACCGTCGTCAATCTCAACTGGACCGTTCCGGCCGACACACTGCGTTATGCGATTCAGCAGAGCGGCATCCGCCATATCATCACCTCGCGTAAATTCATCGAAAAAGCCGGGCTGCCGGAATTGCCCGCCGAACTGCTGTACATCGAGGAGCTGATGATCAACATCAGTGTCCGCGAGCAGCTTGCCGCTTTGCTGCGCGCCCGCTTCGCCACCGCAAAAAGGTTTGCCGGCGGAACCGAAGCGGGCCCGGCGGATACCGCCTGCATCATCTTTTCGTCCGGCTCCACCGGAACGCCCAAAGGAGTCATGCTCAGCCACGCCAATCTGCTGTCGAACATTACCGCCCTGCAGCAGGTGATCCCGTTCAGCAGTCAGGATTCCATCGCCGGGATCCTGCCGCTGTTCCATTCATTCGGCTATCTCGGTACACTCTGGTGGCCATTACTCTCCGGAACTAAAACGGTCTACCACCCGAACCCGCTGCAACCTGCGCAGGTCGTGAAACTCGTCCGCGATGAAAAGCTGACCGCCCTGCTTGCGACGCCGACATTATTACAGACCTATCTGCGAAAAGCAGAAGAAGACGATTTCAGAAGCCTGCGCTACGTCATTACCGGCGGCGAAAAACTGCCTGAAACGCTGGCAGACTCGTTTGAGGAAAAGTTCGGGCTTCGTCCGTTGCAAGGCTACGGTGCCACCGAACTCTCCCCGGTCATTTCGCTCAGTCTGCCCGATCGCACGGTCGAAGGTGTCCGCATAGCAGGCGGCAAACCGTCCAGCGCTGGACATCCGTTGACCAATGTCGCCGCACGCGTTGTCGATCTTGAAACCGGCGCGCCGCGGCCGGCCGGCGAAACCGGACTGTTGCTGATCAAAGGCCCCAATGTCATGCAAGGTTACCTTAACGCGCCCGAAAAAACCGCCGAAGTTATTCGTGACGGTTGGTATAACACCGGCGACATCGCCCGCATGGATGAAGAAGGCTTCATCTATCTAACTGACCGCCTCGCACGCTTCAGCAAAATCGGCGGCGAAATGGTTCCGCACGGTGCCGTAGAAGAAGTTTTGCAGAACGCCTGCGGCACAGATACGCCGTGCGTTGCAGTCGTCAGTGTACGCGACAACGAAAAAGGTGAACAGCTCGCGGTCTGTTACACACCGGAAGCGGGCGACGCGGACATTTTACACGCCATCCTCAAAAACAGCCGCCTGCCGAACCTGTGGATTCCTCGCCGCAGTCATTTCTTTGCTGTTCCCGAATTTCCAATGCTTGGAACCGGCAAACTGGATCTGTGCACACTGCGCCGGCTCGTCAGTAATTAAGGAGTAATGCCATGAGAGCTGCCGTCATCATCCTAATCATTTTATCACTCGGCGCATTCGCTTTGCTGCGAAGAAAAAGTACTGGACCGAAAGTCGGAGAAAAAGCCGAAACCGTTGTGCTGTTGCACGGACTCTGCCGCAGCAGCCGGGCGATGAATGAAATGGAAAGGTCATTCCGAACGGCGGGCTACAACGTCATTAACGTGAACTATCCCTCCCGCTCAGCAACCATTGAAGAGCTAACCAGCCAAGTTTTCCAATCATTGGAAGAAAATCTTCCAAACCTTGGAACCGTGCACTTCGTCACCCATTCAATGGGCGGGATTCTGCTGAAAAATTATCTGCAGGATCACAAAATAAAAAATCTTGGAAGAGTCGTGATGCTCGCGCCGCCCAGTCGCGGCAGTGAAGTGCCCGACAAACTGAGCGGCCTCAAACTTTACCGATGGATTAACGGACCGTCCGGAAATCAGATGGGAACGGGAACCAACAGCCTGCCGCTTCGGCTGAAGGAACCGGAAATGGAACTGGGTGTGATTGCGGGTGACCGCAGCATCAACCCGATTCTTTCTCTACTGATTCCCGGTCCGGACGATGGAAAAGTTTCCATCGCCCGGGTCCGGCCCGCAGGTGCAACGGACTTCATCCGACTGCACGTCACCCACACCTGCATGATGTGGAATAGGCAGGTGATTGAACAAACCAAAGCGTTCCTGAAAAACGGGGCGTTTCAGAAAGGAAGATCGTAATGAAAACAAAATATATCCTGTGTGTCGCTGCGCTGATTGCAGCTGCGACCGCCAGCGGAACCGGACTGCTTAAACCGGTCGGGGCGCTGGACAGCGGTGCGTCAATTAAGTCGCACCAGGTCGAAGTCGTCATCAATAACGGCTTTGCCCAAACAACCATAGATCAAGTATTCGCCAACAGCGAGGACAAAGACTTCGAGGCTATCTATTCGTTCCCGCTACCGAAGGAGGCCAGCCTGTCGGAACTCAGCCTCTGGATCGACGGAAAGGAAGTCGTTGGTGAGGTACTCGAAAAAGAGAAGGCGCGCAAGGCGTATGAAAAACAGGTTGCACAGGGCAAAGAAACCGCGCTGGCCGAAAAGAACGATTTCAAGACGTTCGACATCAGCGTGGGCCGGATCAAAGCCGGTCAGGACACGCGGATAAGAATTGTCTATTACCAGCCGGTGCGCATCGACCTGAATATCGGGCGGTATGTTTATCCACTCGCAGAAGGCGGCGTAGATGATGAACGAATCGCCTTCTGGGAAACCGATAACCGGGTAAAAGAACAGTTCTCATTCAAACTGAAATTAAAATCCGCATTCCCGCTCAAAGATGTGCGTATGCCGGGTTACGACCAGACCGCACAGATCAATAAAACCGGAACGAACGAAAATCAGACGGTTTATGACATTCTGATCGAATCGCCGGAAGGCGGAGCAACGCTCTCCCGCGACATCATTTGCTACTACAGGCTTGATGACACTGTGCCCGCCCGCGTGGAATTGATTCCTTACCGGGCATCACCGAAAAATACCGGGACATTCATGGCGGTCATTACACCGGCGGCAGATTTAAAACCGATTACCGAAGGCACCGACTGGATTTTCGTACTGGATCGATCCGGCAGCATGTCGGGAGAAAAAATTCAGACGCTGGTTAAAGGCGTCGGAAAAGTTCTCGGCAAAATGTCGCCCAAGGACCGGTTTAAAATCGTGACGTTCAATAACAATGCGCAGAACTTTTCGGGCGGGTATATTTCCGCGGCACCGGAAAACGTCCAGAGCTGGATCGAAAAAGTACAGCGCATTCAGGCCGAAGGCAGCACCGCACTGTACGACGGACTTAAGGAAGCCTACAACGGACTCGATGCCGACCGTACCACCGGCATCATTCTGGTTACCGACGGCGTCTGCAATGTCGGCCCGACCGGACACAAAACGTTTCTCAATCTGCTCCACCAGTACGACATTCGTCTTTTCACCTTTGTAATAGGCAATAGCGCCAATCAGCCGCTGATGGATCGGTTGGCTAACGACTCCGGCGGGTTCGCCATGAATATTTCCGATTCCGATGACATTATCGGGCGGCTGCTTCAGGCGAAGATCCAAGTGATGAACGAATGCATGCATGATGTCGAATTGAAGTTCGGCGGGGAAAAGGTTCACCACCTCACGCCGGTCGCCGCCAGTACACTCTTCATGGGACAGCAGCTCGTGGTTTTCGGGCGTTACGACGGCTCCGGGCCAGTAGACTTGAAACTGACGGCGAAAATATCCGGACAGCCGCATGAATGGAACGGTTCGGCTGTACTGCCGGCCACCGACACCGCCAATCCGGAACTTGAACGGCTTTGGGCTCTTTCATCAATTGACGAAATCATGGAAAAAGTTCGGGAAGACGGAGAAGCCAAGCCCCTTCGCGAGCGGATTGTCGCGCTCGGAACGGAATATTCACTGGTGACCGACTATACTTCTATGATTGTACTCGATGATGAAGCCATCGAAAACGAAGGCATCTCACGTCGCAACCTCCAGCGCGTACAGACCGAACGCTCGGCTCAACAGCAACGCGCCGCTGCGCCGGTACAAAACTACCGCGCTGATAACGGCAATACATTCCAGAACCGTCTTGCGCCCGGTATTGGAACCGGTCCTGTCGGCCCGTTGTTCATTGGACTCATCGCTTGGCTCAACCGCCGCAAAAAAATAGCTGCCTGAATAACCCCGGCAGGTCGGAAAATCTCCGGCCTGCCGCCTTCAGGGAAAATCATGAATACATCTTTCATCCAAATCCGGCCGAAGCGCTTCGAAATGTGCCTGTTCATCGCCGCGTTGACTGCCGCCAACTTCGCGCTGCTAACTGGTCGTGTTTGCGAACCGCTAGTGTTCTTTCCGGCAAAGGTACTTTCCGGTGAATGGTGGCGCATCCTGACATTCCCGTTTGTGCACGTAAGCTTTTATCATCTTCTGCTGGATGCAGGGGCCTTCCTGCTGCTCTATCACGGACTGCGTGAAACGTCTGCGATCCAACGGCTCGGTATGGTCGCTGCCTGCGCGGCAGGAAGTCTGTGCCTCGCTCTGCTGACGTCACCTTTAGCCGACGGACTTTGCGGACTCTCCGGAATCGCACACGGCCTGATGGCCGTTTCTGCGCTGGAATTGATGCAGACCGCTGACAAGACACTTCAACGAACCGGGGTTATCTGCTTATTGATTGTCGTATTGAAAAGCATTTCCGAAGCTATCACCGGCCACGTCGTCTTTGAAACTCTACATCTCGGCATGGTCTCTTCGCCCGTCGCCATCTGCCATGGCGGCGGTGTATTGGGAGGTATTTTATTCAAGATACTGACAGATTGTCGCCCCTTCAAAATGTGGTTGTCGGGATGTTGCTGCCGGTGCCAGTCAAATCCGTCACGGGTCATCTGAGGACAGCGCAGCCGCTCTGCTGCTGCGCCCGGTTCTGCCGGCAGTCTGCCCTACCATTTATATTCGGGAATTTGATTTCGGTTGCGGTTATTTATGTGTGAATTTCTGGCGGCTGACGACGATCGCGGCAGCGCGGGACATGAAACGATACATCTGACCGGTGGAGGAGGTAGCAGATGAAAACAGCTACATGTGTATATATGCGTGCAACCTCACAGGATTTTAAGCAAAAAAACCATTTCCATCTGACTTCTAGCGGCGTTCGAGCGGCGC
>Ga0209099_1004236_pt1 | contig 11043 bp, 7 predicted proteins | sample AD_JPNHW2_MetaG_FD_184430 | JGI IMG/M metagenome (GOLD analysis project Ga0209099, IMG submission 184430) | Active sludge microbial communities of municipal wastewater-treating anaerobic digesters from Japan - AD_JPNHW2_MetaG (SPAdes) (version 2) | ecosystem: Engineered > Bioreactor > Anaerobic >...
GCCCGAGCGCGAGCGCAAGATCGTCATGAAGCAACTCCGCCCCGTCTCGAAGATGGAGAAGGTCTGCTTCCCGCTGATCGTGCTGCTGCTCTGCGCCCTGCTGCTCCCCAGCTCGGTGCCCCTGATCGGCGCGGTCATGCTCGGCAACCTCTGCCGCGAGGTCGGCCCCTCCGTCTCGCGCATCGCCGACACCATGGCCAACCCGCTGATCAACATCGTCACGATCATGCTCGGCCTCGCGGTCGGCTCCAAGCTCGCCTGCGAGAAGTTCCTCAATCCCGAAACCCTCGGCATCCTCGTGCTCGGCCTCATCGCCTTCTCGTTCGGCACGGCCGGCGGCTGCATCATGGGCCGCATCATGAACAAGTTCTGCAAGGACCCGGTCAACCCGCTGATCGGCTCGGCCGGCGTCTCCGCCGTGCCTATGGCCGCGCGCGTCTCCAACAAGGTCGGCCTCGAGTCCGACCCCACGAACTACCTGCTGATGCACGCCATGGGACCGAACGTCTCCGGTGTCATCGGTTCCGCCGTCGTCGCGGGCGTCCTCTACACGCTCTGCAAATAAACGACGGCAATCCGTTCCTGTCGACAAAAAGGCCTGCCTTCTCTTTCGAGCAAGGCAGGCCTAATTTTGTCACTATACAGCAGAATCCGAAAACTGCAGCCAAGGTCACAGAGATGCCTTAGATAGAAAAGGGAACAGCTGATCCACCTCTTTGGCGGACGGCTGGTAGCCATATTCGCTCAGCTCATAGGCCTCAATGTGGCTGATCCGCGCCGCCTGACTCTGGCCGTAGACCTCCACCAACCGGGAGCGGAACCGCTCGGCGTCATACTTCTTGCGCGGCACCATCCAGTATTTTTCAATGAACGCCTTGCGCCCTTCCAGCGTGGCCGGAACAGGCTCCGCGATCCGCTTGTCGAACACCAACCACTCGAAAAACTGAGACTCATGCGCACAAAGCGCAGTCAGCAATTGATCCATCTCTCCGTCGATGTCAACGACGATGTCGGGGCGGAGCGCCGCCGGGTGAGTAAAAGCGTCGCGAAGGAAATAGATCGCGGGCTTCACGGCAGAGACCGGCATCTCCGGACACCACAACGGCACACCCAGCAGATAAGCGGAATCCATCACCAGCGTTCCCACAGCCCGGTGGTCCGCATGGTAGTCGCAGGTGCGGTGCGTGAACACGACATGCGGCGCGAACTCGCGGATCAGCCGCGTCATCTCTTTTCGCATCTCGAGCGTCACTTCAAGTTCGCAGTCGTGATGCGCGACGACCCGATACTCATCCACGCCGAGGACCGCTTTCGATCGCTGCGCCTCCAGGTACCGCCGCGCCGCCAAGGCTTCCGGCGACATCGTCATGTGGCCCTTATCGCCGTTGCACATCGAGACCAGCTTGACGGTCGCTCCCGCTTTCACATATTTTAGGGCGATGCCGCCCCCCGTGATGTCGGGATCGTCCGGGTGCGCCCCGATGATCATTATCCGCAAATCGCAAGGCCGAACAGGTTCCATCGCGTTAATTCTCCCGTCTCAGATTTTGAAGAAAATTTTGCGCCGATACAGCCACAGCAACAACGCATAACCCACGGCGAATTTGGCCGACGCGCTGATCAGCGGATAAAACGTCTCGGTATGATGCTTCAGCCCTTGGACGAACCGGTCGCCGAACAAACCGAAATTGAAAAGATGGGTTGCCATATAGATGAAGATCGCATTCGTTCCGATGACGACGAAGAAAAGCGACCACCGCCGCCACCCCAACACATCGATCAGCGTGTAGAAAACGGTCAGACAAAGGAAGCACAAGCCGCCCGAATACAAGACGAAAGTCTCATTCCAAATATGCTTGATGATGGGGATGAAGAAACTTCCGGCCCACCCCGCCAGCGTCAACCCGCCCCCGACCGCGAAAAGCAGCTGCGCGATGCGCGCCTTAGGCCATTCCAAGCGCAGGATGTCGCCGGCAAACGTTCCGAGCATGGCGGTGGCAACAAAACCCAATGTGCTCAGCACCCACGTGTAGGCGGGAGCGTCAAGTGTCCGCAGGACAAGCACATCGACATAGTGCGCGAAATTCCCTTCCGCCGTAAGAACCCCTGCCCCGTGCCCAGGGACCGGCGCAAAGCGGAGCAGCAGCCCGAAGAGAACGACGCAGGCTACGGTGGCCCCAATCTGCCATTTCTTGCCGAAGTGCAAAAGAAAGACCGTGCCGAAAAAGGTGCCGGCGGCGATCGACTGCAGCGTATTGCTGTAGAAGACCAGCCGCGACCAGTCATATTCCAGCAACCGCCCCTGAAGCATCATGCCGAAAACCCACAGGATCAGCGTCCGCTGAACCGTGTGCAGATAGATCGTGGCGATCGAGTCACCTCGCTGCTTCCGGCTCGCAAGGGAAAACGGCAGCGAGCAGCCCGCCAGAAAAATAAAGAGCGGCATGATCAGATCCATGAAATGGAATCCCTCCCATGGGACATGCTGCATCTGCGTCTTGATAAACGCCCCCGCCCCGGGATGGGCGGCAGCCGCCAGGCGCGTCAGCAATTCGCTGCCGCCGATAATCCAGATCATGTCGAAACCCCGCGCCGCATCAATCGCGAGAATCCGCTCTTTTTTCGTGTCCCCCATCAGCCCCCCCTCTCTTCCGTATTAACGTACGTGTCGGGCGCGCCGTTTGTCGAACCAGCGGTTCCGGTAATAAAGCGTCCCATCCGCCACTACCATCACGGCGTTCAGCACATACAGCCAGACTACGCCGTCGATTTTGTCCTGCCACCACAGCTTATGGATCAGGCCGGAAACATATCCCATTAATACGATAAACAGGAAAAAACCGCTTTTCCCTTTGTTCGTCCGCGACCGCCACGACTTCAGGATCGACACCGGCCATGCCATGCCGAAGCAGACCAGCATGATTGCTTCAAATATCGGAAACTTCATTCGGCCCTTTCCGTCATCTACACTTTAAGAAAGATCTTTTTCCGGTAAAGAAAATAGAGAAATGCCCAAACGACGGCCAAATACGCCGCTGCGTTCAGAACGCCCGACCATTCTTTTGGAAACAGACTGATCAGGCTAGCAAAAAAGAACTGCGCCGGCTTGTTGAAATCGATGACCTTCGGCGCCAGATAGATCGTGATCGAGTTCATGCCGATGACCACGAAGAACCGCGACCATTTATCTACCTTCCAGACGTCGATGACCATGTAAAACAGCGTGAAAAGAAGCAGGCTGAGCCCCCCGACGAAACAGACGAAGGAACTGGTCCAGAGATTCTTGTTGATGGGGAAAACAAAGTTCCACAGCCAGCCGAGGGCCAGCAGACCGATGGCCGACAGAACCATCTTAAGCGCCGTGTGGGCGGGTACGGCCTCGGAGCGCTGCTGCCGCAGTATGAAATTTCCGCTCAGCATGCCGAGAAGCGCGGTCGCAATCGCGGGAATTGTGCTCAGGATTCCCTCCGGATCATGTATCTTCCGGTAGAGCTTACCCGGCAGCAACAGACGGTCCACATACCCCACGATGCTCCCTTCCATCGAGAAGGGATCCGTCGACCCTAAATCGGGAGCATGAGAAAACCGCAGCAGAAGCCAATATCCCACCAGGATGCCTCCGACCCAGACTAGGCAGTTCCTGATACGGCAGTTCATGAAAATCAGCGCGGCTAACATCCACGCCAACCCGATATGCCCCAGCACGCTTCCGTAGCGCAACTCGCTGAAATTGAAACGAATGCCATTGCCGGCGATAACGCCCAAAAGCACCAAGATGAGGCCCCGCTTTACGACGTGGCGATAGAGGGCGCCCCTACTTTCCGAACCGCTGTCCCCTTTCGCCATGGAAAAGGGGAAAGAGAATCCCGCGATGAACAGGAAAAGGGGGAAAATCATGTCTTCAAAGCGGAACCCGTGCCATGCCACATGCGTCAGCTGCGTTTTCCACCAAAGCAGGACCGGCCATTCCGTCAAGTTGGCAAGCGCGACGAAGAGCGTGCCGCCGCCGGCGATCCAGAACATATCAAAGCCACGCAGCGCATCCAGCGAGCGCAACCGTTGGCCCCCGGTTTTATCATCGTTTCCCATTTCCGCCTCCTCGACCTGCCGCTGCATCGCGCCGCAAATATCGCGCCTTGTTCTTGAATTCTATACGGAAAAACCCTTGCCCGTCAATCGGCTACTCCGCTCCGTCCGTCTTTACCGCCTGTGCCGCGCTAAAAAAAGACGCCGGCACTATTTCTCCCTTCGTGTCAGCGCGGCTTTATGTTAAAAATACTGATTATGCAATCCAAACTTGACCTTTCTGTTTCCACAGCTGCCCCCTTGGCAGGCGATCTCCTGATGCCGGGCGACAAATCGCTCTCGCACCGCGCGGCACTCTTTGCCGCTCTCGCCGAGGGCGAAAGTGTCATCGACCGTTTTCTGGTTTCGGGTGTCACCCGCGTCATGCTGGACGTCCTGACCGCCCTGGGCATCGGGTGGCGGCTCGAGGGCTCACGCCTCACCGTTCACGGCAAAGGCCTCTGCGGATTCTCGCAGCCCAGCGAGGCGCTCTTCTGCGGCAATTCCGCCACCACGATCCGCATGTTGGCAGGCGCGCTCGCCGCGGCCGGCACGCCCTGCGTACTCGACGGTTCGCAAGGTTTGCGCAAACGTCCGATGGACCGCATCACCGGGCCGCTCCAACTCATGGGCGTCCCCATCTCAACGCCCAACGCCCGCGCGCCTCTCTCGCTCGCCGCACGCGACGCGGCCCACCCGCTGCGCGCGATTGACTACACGCTGCCCGTCGCCAGCGCCCAGGTGAAATCATGCCTCATCCTCGCAGCGCTCGGCACTGACAGCGTCACCACGTTGCGCGAGCCGGGCCCCTCGCGCGATCATACCGAACGCATGTTGGCCGCCATGGGCGCGGACATTCGCACGGAAGGGCTCACGGTCACCGTGAGACCGCCCACACGTCCTCTCTTGCCACTGCGGCTCACCCTGCCCGGAGACATCTCGTCAGCCGCCTTTATTCTCGTGGCCGCCGCGCTTGTCCCCGGCTCCTCGGTCTGCATCCGCGACGTCGGGCTGAACCCCACGCGCACCGGCATTCTGGATGTTCTGCAAGCGATGGGAGCCCGCATCATTGTGGAAAACCAGCGTCTGGTCGCAGGCGAGCCGGTCGGCGACATCCGTCTGACCGCAGCCCCGCTCAAGGCCATCCGCGTCGGCGGCGACACCGTCGTGCGCATGATCGACGAGTTGCCCGTGTTCGCCATTGCCGCCTGCTTCGCAGACGGCCAGACGGAAGTGCGCAATGCCGGGGAACTGCGTTATAAAGAAACCGACCGGATTTCCGTCCTGTGCGGCGAGCTCAAGAAACTCGGCGTGAAACTTGAAGAACATCACGACGGCTTCACGATCTTCGGGGGCACACTCACGGGCGGCTTTTGCGAGGCTTGCGGCGACCACCGCCTGGCGATGTCGCTCGCGCTGGCGGGGTTGGCCGCACCCGCACCCATCACCGTTCATCACGCGGAAATCCTGAACGAGTCGTTCCCCGACTTTGTTCCCCAATTACGCTTCCTCGGCGCGTCCGTCCGCGAAGATCTTCGGACGACCTAACCGGAGCAGGAAACGGCATGGCGCCGCGCACGACGCGCATGGGTGGGCCCGACTGCAGGACACCGTCCGTAAAGCCGGGTTATTTCAGCTCCGCCGCGGCCCTTTTCAAATCACCGATCGTATACTCCCGCAGCGCGCCGTGCACCAGGTCGGAGAAACGATGGCGGTCGCCCTGCGCGACGACATCCTCCCAGGCCAACGGCGCATCGGACACACTCACGCGGGCGAAAAGCTGAGGCTCGGCCGCCGCCGCGTGCAGCGCGGGCGTCACGGCCCAGTTCGCGGCGCGCAGATCCACCTTCGGCGAACCGCAGGCGACCGACAGCCACCGCGCGCACAGCAAAACGTCCTCAGCGCGCAGGCCCACCAGCGACTGCCCCAATAAAAACGCCGTCATCGCGACGCCCTCGTCGCCATTCTCCGCCCCGTAGAACTTGTGCGCCGAGCCATGGGTCTCGCCGAAGCCGCACACGTCCACCGCCAGCACGGGGCACCCTTCGCGCACCAGCGACGACACCGTGCTGATGGCATTGGTCTTGCCCAGGCCGTCCACCACCAAAACGGGAGCTCCTTGCGGATCCGCCGGCTGGAAGAAGACGGCCGACACCGCGGTGCGGCCCGCCTGCGTCAGCGCGACGCGCCGCACCGTGCCGCCCGCAAAAGGCGTCTGCGACCGGTTCACGGAGATCGGCACGGGAATCGCACTCAACGCGCGGATCCCCGCCAAACGCCGCACCGAATTCCGCAAGGTCACCGCATCGACATTGCCGCGGAGCCTCGCCAGCCGAACCGACTCGTCGCGCATGATGTCGTATACCGAACGGGCGCCCGCGAGTTTCATCACCTGTCCCGCCTCGGACACGCGCCCTTCTTCCGCCGTGAGACCCGTTTCCGATTCGGGCGGAATCACGATCTCCTCCTTCTGCCGCAGCCAGCGGCTCATCCAGCGCACGGCCGAGATTTTGAGCGGCTCCGCCCAAGCGTGAGGTCCATCATATTCGGCCAGTGAGAAACGGTCCGCGGCACCAAGCCGCATGTACACGGCTTTAACCGCGTCCCGTGTCTGATAGGTTCCCTGAATCGGAAACATGTCTTTCTGCGCGGCGCACACGCAGGTGGCTTTTGGCGCGCGCAGCAACAGCCAGCCGGAATGGTCCAGCCCGAACGCCATCTGACCGAACAGGTTCTGCTCCGCATCCTGCGGTCCCAGCTTGCCGCAGACCTGCTCCAGCGAAGAGATGTAGCAACTCGGCGAAGCGGCCACGACCCTGTCGTCCAATGCCGCGATATAGGTCGTCAGCGTGCCGCCGCCGCTGTTCCCCATGCAACCGAGGCGCCCCGCATCGACCTCCGGCCTCGAGGCCAAGTAGTCCAACGCCCTTATCCCGTCCCAAATCCGGAACGTGGCGGTATTCCAGCCGAGGAGAGCGGCGCTTACGCCGGTCGTGTTGTGTCCGGCGCAGTTGCCGCCCTTAGCGCTCCCCTGCAGCCGCTCGCCCTGATCGATGGGGTCGTAGATCAGCGCGGCGATGCCGTTCGCCGCGGCGAGCACAGCCCCCCGCTGATAGCCGGGCATTCCCTTGCCGTCGTTGCTGTGTCCACAGGCGATGATCACGCCAGGATAGGGCGGCGTGAAGCGGGCCGCGTCCGGCAGGAACAGCAGCGCCGTCATATAAAAGGAGGGGCGGCTCTCGAACAGAATTTTCTCCACCCGATAACCGTTCTTCATGATCGTCCCCGTCACACGGGGGTTGAGCGGCGAGCGTTCGGGAAATCCGCCCAACGCCTCCAGACACGCCGCGCGCGTCCGCCGCTGCCAAGCGGCCAGTTGCTCCGGAGCCGCGATCCGCTCCTGTGCGGCTCGGATGGACGCACCCGCCTGCGCCAGGCGCTCCGAGAGCACGTGGTCCAACATCAGCCGGGGCTCTCCGCCGCACACCCGCCCATCCAACACCGGCGACGTCAATTCCCTGCGGATGGCCGCATCATCGGCCGCCAGTGTCCCCGCCGCGACAACCACCCATCCCGCCCATGCCAGACGCATTCCGCTCCGTTGCATCGCTTCCCCCCTGCCATTTGATTTCGCCGTTTTTGACCACCCACACGCTACTGCAGCACCGGACACACCGTTTTTCCCTCCGCCTGCGCATCCGTGTCGTAATCATGCCCGAAATAAGCCGCGTTCGATTCCATAAAGATCACCAGGCGGCGCAGCTCCTCATCCGTCAGCTTCACATCGTGATGCCCGCGGGTCAACATGGCATAGAGCGGCGAAGCGAGCGCGCCAAACTTGCCCGGCTCCGTATACGGCTGAACGAACGCGTCCCGCTGCACGCCCACCTTCCACCACTCCTTCCCTCGGTACGCGTTGCTGTAATAGTGCACCAGCGGCACCAAGCTGAAGAATGAGGAATAGAACCGGAACGGGTTCTTCTGCCATTCGCCCTTGCGCAGATCCGGCATTTTCTCTTTGCGCGTGTCGCCGTGGCACGATACGCATTTGGCCTCCAACACCGGCTGCACCAGCCGCGGATAGCTATAGGGGCATGAGCCCTCCACCTCGGGGCGGATCGTCGACGGCGCACGCCTCATCGCCAGCGGCGTACTGGTGTTCACGGTTTGCGCCGCGCCGACGCGCTGTTCGTGGCAGCCGTTGCACATCAGCCGCTCGCCCGGAGCGGTATAGGTCACGCTGCGCATGCCTTGAACCGCAACGCCCTTGCCGTCGAGCGCATGGAACAGCACCGGCACGCCGACCGGCACCTCAAAGTAAGCGCTCCCATCCTCTTCGACCGGAACCGTCCCCAGGCATTGCCGCCCGCAGGTCTGGTCACACACGCCCAGGCGGGGGTTCCCGACAATCGGCATGACCTTCGGCAAGATCTGCCAGATGCGCAACGCCGCGATCCGCGTTCCTTCCGGCAAAGGGCGGCGAGAGTTATAGACGTTGACAAGCCCCACCGTCGCCGTCTTCGGCAACGCCCCCTTCGGCGTCACCGGCGGCTTTTCGCCGTTCGCCAGACGCGGCAGGCCCGTTAGCGTGCCGTGCGTCAAGACAGGCGGTTTCGGACGCGCGTGAAGCGGCATCGGACTGAGGCATGAAATCATCGGATGCGTGTAGAGCGGGATCTTGTTGCCGAAAGCGTCCATCAGTGTCACCGCATAACGCCGCTGCCGCCATTCCATGTCGCCGTACTGCGCGTTCGCATCCCCGTCGTAAACACAGAGATAATATGTTTCGCTCAGCGGCCACGGCGTAGCGTAAGCGCCCGAGCCTTTCGCCAGATTCTGCCAGCTGTAGTATTCCGTTTCCGACAGCAGCTGATCCGGCGTCACGCGCTTGATCTGCGACATCGCCCCGTCGTCCGCCACGGACGGATCGATCATGATCACGGAACCGCGGTTCTCGGTGTGGTGTCCGGCCGAGATCGCCACATACTTGGAGGAACCCGGAATCGCGCGGACGTCCGCGATCAGGTGCGGCGCGGTCCGCTCCGACAGGTGCGTGTTGCCGTTGAGCTCTCGCGGATCACGGCCGTCGGGATAGGTGATCCAAGGGTGGTGGGCCTGATTGAAACCGCGGTCCACATAGTCCCAGCGGGTATACACAAGCATGCCGTTGTTGTCCACGCTCGGCTGCCACTCGTTGGTCTCATGGGGACTCATGCAGACGATGTCGGAACCGTCCTCGAACATCGAATGCAGCGTAAAAGTCGGTACTTCTCGCCGGTGGCACCGCCCATAGCCGCCGCGCCGTTCGGATATGAAGGCGATCCGGCCATTGGGAAGCCAGCAGGGATCAAAGTCGTTCACCTTGCCTTCCGTCAGCTGGACCAATCCCGAACCGTCCGCGTTGCACCGGAAGATATGGAAGACCGTCGAGTCGTTCCAAACCCGAATCTGAGGGTTGCCGTCGGTATAAGCGAACAGGACCTGACGGCCGTCAAACGACACATCGGGAGCGAGATAGCCGCCGTTCCCGAGTTTCGTGCCTTTCCGAGCCCCAGCCTCGATGACCGCGTCCTTAAGGAGATTCCGGGCCGTCGGCGCATCCGACCAAGGGTTCTCCAGCACATACAGTCCGTTTTCCCGCGTCAACCCGTGCGACGTGGCGTGAAACCCGAAGAACTGGTCGCACATGTGCACGCCCCAATCCAGTTCATCCGGCGGGAGCGCCTCGCGGGTGATGAACAGGATCTTGCTGATCGGCTTCAGGAGCGGGTTCGCGAACGCGATCTCGCGGCGCATCGCGAGCGCTTCGCCGAACAGAGCATACCGACGCGGCGTCTCCGTCACAGGCGTTTCCCTGACGCGCCCCTCCAACTCCGCCAGCCGACGCCCCGCATCCGCCAGAGCAGGGACCTGCCGATATAGGTCGTCATACAAAGCGCGGATCCGCCGAGCCACCACATCCAGGGGATCGCGGTCAGACGGAAAAATCGTCGCGGCCGGGTGATACGCCTGCGACCGCCGAGCCGCTTCATCGAAAATGCCGGCTTGCGCCTGCGACGGCCGCGACATCTCGCGCGCCAACAGGCGGTACTCTGTCGCCGCCTCCGAACTCCGGCGGACAACCGCCGTTTCATCGGACATTCCCCTTGCGCATGCCGCCGCCACGCACATACACACGAACCGCCGCCGGATCAAACTCATAACGCTCTCCCTTTTACATTTATCGGAAGGTTATCATACCTGACATCCCTGAAAATGGAAACGAATTCTGCCGCGCATCGACACGACATTTACGTAGTAAAAAAACCTTCATGATACATTTTTGTCCGTCGCTGTTCGCCGCCCCCCGCACGACCCCCTCTTTTCGCAAAAAGCCATACGGTCACTATGGCGCGGCGGCCATTTTTGTGTCAAAATATTCGGCTGATCCATATCAGCCGCATTTGGCACACCCTCTGCTTGTTTATTCAGGAATTGCCTTATACGCGGTAGACCGGAGCTTTAAAAGATGCCCAAAAGAAACGACCTCTCGAAAATCATGATTGTCGGCGCGGGACCGATTGTCATCGGACAAGCCTGCGAATTCGATTATTCCGGCGCACAAGCCTGCAAAGCCCTTCGCGAGGAAGGTTATGAGGTGGTTCTCGTCAACAGCAACCCCGCGACCATCATGACGGACCCGGAATTCGCCGACCGGACCTACATCGAACCCTTGACCGTCGAGATTCTGCACGAGATCATCCGCCGCGAGCGGCCCGACGCCATTCTTCCGACCCTCGGCGGCCAGACCGCCCTGAACCTCGCCATCCAGTTGGCCGACCAGGGCATCCTCGAACGCTACCAAGTGGAGATGATCGGCGCCAACGCCGAGGTGATCCGCCGCGCCGAAGACCGCCAGCTCTTCAAAGACGCGATGCTTCAGATCGGCCTCGACGTGCCCAAAAGCGGCACCGCCCACACCCTCGAGGAGGCGTGGAA
>Ga0209099_1004238_pt1 | contig 11039 bp, 11 predicted proteins | sample AD_JPNHW2_MetaG_FD_184430 | JGI IMG/M metagenome (GOLD analysis project Ga0209099, IMG submission 184430) | Active sludge microbial communities of municipal wastewater-treating anaerobic digesters from Japan - AD_JPNHW2_MetaG (SPAdes) (version 2) | ecosystem: Engineered > Bioreactor > Anaerobic...
GATATTTCTTTTGCAGCAATGGTTTTGAATGACTGAGCGACTATTTCGATATTTGTGATAAAAGATGCCAGCATATTAATATCAAATAACTGTTTTACAATTTCCCGGTCTTTTCCAGCGTTGTATGGAACTCCGATTGTTTCTGGACCAAAAGCGCAAAGCTTATCGCCAAGTATTGAGTTTGCTGTAGGGATAGTTACTAATAAAGGGTTGCCTTCGGCATGCAGCCATGGTAATTTAATTTCTTTTTCAACCATCTCGGGATAATCTGGTTTCTCGAAAAGAATATCAAGCATGATCTCTTTCTCTTTTTCATCAAGCTGTGAAGTAAAGAATAATTTATAATGTGCTTTAGGAATTCCTGGCCGATAACTACGACGATCATCGAGTTCCCAACGGGTGAATGCAGAATTTTTACAAATATTTTCAAGGATAGCTTCAATATCTTTTTGACCAGCAAGGCATAAGATGTCAATGTCGGTAGAAAAACGTTTAGGCTCCGGAAGTAGTAATAATAGAGCCGTACCACCTTTGAAAACAAAATTCAAGTTATTGATGACAAGCTGTTCAAGAAGGGTAAAAGCAAAGATAACAAGCTCAACAAGATTGGGATCGGCCTTGCCAATAGTTTTACTTTGCAATAAAATCCATTCCTTAGTATATGACTCATTGGTTATCATGGTATCGTAATATTTAGAGACAGTACTTTTGTGATATATTCCAGCATTTCTTTTTCCCGTGCCCTGCGCCTTGCATAATTTATAAGAACAGATGTGCTTATTGCATAAGCGCTAAAAGCTTTACGAAAAATGTTTTTAAGTTCAGAGCCCTGAAAGGAATTGAATAAATCCTTATCACAAAATAAATCAACAAGTATTTTTTCGAGTTTGGGGATTTTTAACTTTGTTACAGGATGAACCGGAGATTTTGTGATGAGTGCAGTTATAATATAGGTTTCTTTCGCATCACCAAGATAATGAATTAACTCTTTTTTATCTGGTTTGAAGTACAAGTTTTTCAAACCAGTTCCTTTGAGATATTCGAAAGCACTTTCAATAAAATCTTTTTCAACTGCAATAATAACAAGATGACGAAATGCCTGCAAATTGGTAAATTCACTAAGCCAAGCAGTAGACCATATTGTGAAATTCAACTTGTTATAATGCTTTTCAAGTTTTTTATTAATGGATATTATTGAATTATCAACAGAAGGAACCCATTGCGGCTTGTTTTGCAGAGAATATATACCTTGCCCAGTTGCAGTAATAATACCTTTATTTTTTAAATCATAAACCCTCCAGCGAAGTGTAGTGTCTTTCAGTTCTGGATCTTTAGCAAGATAAAATGCACGAATATCATTAATAGTAAAACTTGCTTTTTTACTAAAATGTGCTATAAAGCTGCTAATATCTTTATTATCTGACATTGCTATTAAAAAATTATGACAGCAAAGATAACCAACTTTAGACAGAAAAGCAATAAAAGTGTCAATTGTTTGCGAACCAACTTTTGACATAAATGCTTTATTAGTGTCTATTGTTGGAACTGTAAATTTATGTATACAAATACACCTTTCTAGCTGATTTTTTTAGGCTTTACTTGAGCTATTATTTTGATCAATACTTTTTTCTTTTTTAGTAGCATCTCCCTTTACCTCCCCCGAAAACTGACCAATGGCCTCTTTAAGCTTTTCTGTCAAAGCTTCTCTGTTAACAGGGTCCAATGATTTGAACACTTTATTGATCTCTTTTTGTACCGGATCCTGATCATTTCCGGGATCAAATTTGCGATACATCAGAAACATCCCAACCACGGTAATGATACTGGGCAAAAAGGGCATCAGTTTGTCCATTACCGAGCGTTCCTCCTTTTTATCGGTTTGTGCCAGACCTTTCTCTAATTGCCCACGCAGATAACTGATTTCTTCTTTCATTGCAGCGATCTGTTCATTTTTTGCTGAGAGTTCTTTCTTTGCCAGGTCCTGGGATATTCTTGCTTCGACAACCCCATCAATGGATTGGTTTTGGTTCCTAAGTTTTTGATCAAGAAACTCTGCTTTTTCATCAAAGAAAGCATCCGTTTCCTGCTGAAGGCGTTCGGTTCTTTCAGCAAGATCACGTTCACGCCGGATTATTGCGGATTCTCTGGTAGAAAGGTAATCTTCCAGACTTTTGATCATTTTCAGATGTTTTTCTGGCATCAAATCGACCTCTGCCGGTACTTTTTGTACCTTGTTTTGATCATTTCCGGTGTTTTTTTGATCATTTTTCTGATCAAAATGGTCCGAAAAAAGTTGTTTATTGCAAATTTCAATGATAATATCGCCCAGGGAAGTCTTTTTGCCTAATATTCCGCGGCGTTTTTCCTGTTCCTTCAGCAAAGCTTCGTAGAATTCTTGTCCTGCTTGTATGCGAATGTTGGTTGTTTCCATGTTAATTGGTTAATGAAGGATGAGAGCAAGGCCCTCACCCCTCAGAGTTGTAATTAATTTGATTACTCATCATCATCTTCTTCGGCCTCTGTGAGTTCGATAAGCTCGCACACAGCTTGGCGTTCGTCGTTGTCATACTGCACCTCCACCATGATCTCTTCATCTTCGGTGAGGCCGGTGATGGTGTTGTCCAGTTCGTTTTCTTCGATGATTCTGGCAAATTCCACCATGGAATCTGCAGGAACAGTTAAAGTCATTTTTCTCATTTTGTGATTTTTTTGAATTAATAATTAGGTTTATTTGGCCCCGTTTTTATCCGGGGATTGTCTTTGTCCCATTTGTCCCGTCCCACTATGGAATGGTACAAGTGGAACATAATAGCTGCAAAGCCTTCTTTATATATTGAATTATAGCTATTTATCTTCTGTTCCATTTTGTCTCATTTTTAAAAAGGGCATGTTTCATCTGTCCCATTTTGTCCCGCTTGTTCCATTTGTCCCGAATGGGACAAACTCTCCGATGATCTTATCCAGCGATGCACTGTTGTTGGGGGAACATCTAACTGGTCTGCAATTTCCCGGACGGTTGATCCCTGCAGGTTCATTTTGCGGGCGCGGTCCTTCAGTTCTTCTTTGCCGGCAGCCCGGTCCTGGTTAAGGTGTTCAAGTTCGGGTGAAAAGCCCAGGTGCTTGAATGTGAGCATGCACCCGGATTTTTCAATTTCACAACAGATAACATTATCTGTATCATAAAGTATTTCACTGCTGCGGCTAGGCTTCACCTGCTTGATGTATCGGGTACTCTTTCCCTGCACACTCTTGCCGATTGCAGATACGCTATCGGCAAAATTGCTCAGATGTTTGCTACCGGCCAGGTCGTTGATTGTTATGGGAGTGCTCAAGCTGCGCTTAGGTGTGTGTGCAAGCACCAGAATGGAAAGTCCGAATTCGTTTTTAAGTTCGGTGAGCTTACGCATGACATCCAGGGCAACCTGTGTGTCCTGTGTGCTGTAAAAACTTAAGAAAGTCAAATTGTCAATGATTAACACCTGGGCATGATTTGTTTCAATATCGTGCCTGACCTTGCGAAATAACAGGTCGTTCATTGAGTTCCCGGGATGTTTCATAAGCAATGCATTGAAATCAATAGTGTCAATAAAGAAACCCGGACTAAAAGGATGATCATTACCCTGCTCATCGGAATAACGGTTACGAAACTGGCGATCGGACAACTCAAAATCGTAATAAAGGACATTTAGTGGCTCATGGTCATTATCAAGATGCATAAGAGATTGCCCTTTGCTTAAAGCATCAGCCAGGGCCACGGCCAGAATGCTTTTACCAATGCCGGTATCGGCAAACATCAGGTGTAGTTCATTGCTTTGCCAGATAACAGAAAACAGCCGTTTCACCTCGGGCATATTGCGGGCATCATCCAGACGCTGACAGGCAGAGCGAATAATATTGGCAGAATAGTCATCACAAGGCAGAGATGTAGCCTGTTCGGCTGTCACATGCTTTTTACCATTGCGTTGTTTGATCTCAACCGGAGTATAATATATCATAATATTCCGGGTTTTATTTCGATGTATGAATTGTTGCATACCGGCCCTGGCTTCAGATGGATCATGATACAGTGCGAGTCGATCTGTGGGTCGAGTTTCTCAAGGGCTTTCATCTTCTGCTCGATATCTGCCCACATATCAAATAGGTCAAGACAATCAAGGTCATTGTGAATGTTACACAGATCAGTAATGAGCTGGTTCTGCTTATCAACGAACAATGGATTTGCCTCTTCTTTTTGCGCATACCGCTGTAATTCTTCGCTAAGCTTCGCGATGATTTCCTCTAACCTTGTAAGACTGATAGATAATGTGGCTTTCATCTCAGTACCCTGATTAAATTTCCGACCTGATTTCTTCAATAGTAAGGCGCTTGCCTTTTTTCAGCCAATCATTGAGCTCCGATTTGTGGAAATACAGACGTTTTCCTTTTTTCTCATGAGGAATCAAGCGCCGGAAGACCAGGCCATATATTGTTGCAACAGCACAATCAAGGTATTTTGCTGTTTCCTGTACATTCATCCTTTTATCTGCTTCAACAGGCGCTGCCTTTGTGTTTTCGCAAAGGATAGACTCAATACGTTTTAATCTGAGGTTTACTTCCTGAACAGCTGCGGGAAGTTTGTCGAATGTTAAATTTGTGTCCATGCAAAGAAGTTTAAATTCTTTGCAATATTACCTGATGGTTGGTTGTATTAAGTTGGCTCAACTACCAGCCAACTTTTCTTTAATTCATAGTGCTAAATGATGCTTGATTTTTTGCATCTGTGCTTTGATGGCCGCCTGGGTGGAATAATCAAGTTGTGTAATCTGATAGCGCATGATTTTATTCAGGCTCTCGTCAGTACCAATATCACCAAGGATTTTTCTGAGGGCATCATAAAGATCCTTTCGCTCCTGAATTTCGATGAGTGAAAGCTCTCTCAGCGCATAGATAACAACAGCCACTTTCTTGCCTTTTTGCTTGAAAAGCTCCGTTTCCAAGTAACCGAGAATCTCCTCCTTGTGTGAAGTAAGATAATCTGCAACGGATTTGTCTGTATTCAGTAAATGCTTTTGAATTTTCAGTTCGCCCCAGAATTCAGCATGGAATATCTTCATAATAAGTAGCAGCCGTTGATCCGGAAAAGTTCTTTTATCTTTTTCCGTTTCACGAACTCCGCTGAATTTATTCAATGATGCAAGGCTATCCAATCGAGGATGTGAGATGTATTTATCACCATATTTATTAATCAGATAATCGGCCAGATTGAAAGAGTTATGGTATTTAAAACCGGACTTTTTGCCAGTTAGTTTTAAATAACGCGAATTTAAGTGGGAGGGACCATAATATGAAGCCATTTGATTCCAATGCACTGTTATCAGGTTTTTACATTCTTTGTCCAGAAAAGAAAAGTATTCCTCGAGAGCTTTGGGCTCCGAATCAGGGTCTGGAATATCCCATCGGTGTATAAAACTGTTTTCACCTCTGGCAAGCATCAGGTTTAATATCCTTTCGCCTTCTTCAAACTCCTGGCACAGGTAATGAACAAAAACGACATCAGACGGATTGGGAAGGTTAATTTGTTTCATTTTTTACGGGATTAATGTTCCAATTTGTCAGCTTTTCTGCTGCTCTTTTTCTTTTGTCCAGCTGAAAGCTTTTCAGATAATTCTCAGTCACCGAAACACTGCTGTGACCAAGGGCTTCTGATATCAAAGCTACAGGCTCATTTGAGTCTTTGAGGATGGTAGCAAATGAATGGCGGGCTACATAGGTAGTAACATTAAACTTAATACCAATGTTGTCTGCAATCCGGTTCATGTATTTATTGCATTGTTTAATTTCCTGATGGACTATTGCACTTATTATATCAGGGCTCATACCGGCAGAAAGTCCTTTAAAAATGTAACTATTAAATTCCCTGGGCTTATTTCCCCATTTTTTAATAATAGTACGTGCTTCATCAACAAGGTAAACCTGAATTTCACTCGTTTTTCTGCTACGAACAGTTTTTTTTCGAACAAACTCCATACTATCTCCATAGATATTCTTGTATTTCAAGTGAAAAATATCATTGAAATTCATTCCATTGCAGAGGTAAGAAAAAATCCACAGGTCCCGGTAGTACATTTCCACATCATTGCCTGATGAATAATCAAAAATTTTTTTGATATCGGCCAGATCAAGGGCCTTTTTGGTGCTATTATGAACCGGTGGCTGATAAAATCCATTAGCTTTTGCACCATACGGATACAAATCTCTCGTAGCTTCACCATTGAGGATGGCAAGATTGTAAATTCTTCTCAAACATCTGTTATTAATACCAACTGTTGTTATACTATTTCCCTTTGCCACAGCCCAGCGTTCATATTCCTCTAAAAAACGAACGGTAATATCACTGAAAGCAAGAAAATCTTTGCCATGAAATTCTTTGAATGAGTTTTTTGCTACCGTATAAGTGCCAGCGGTGGAGATTCTTCCTTCAGCTTTTATTTCAGCGATTTGCTGGTCAAAGGCATTATAAACATTATTCCAATCTAACCTTTTAACCAGGTACTTCTTTTCAAAAGCATCATAAGAAAATGTTTTCAACCCTTTGATTATTTCTCTGGCTTTTTCCTCCACACCATTTAATTTATTCCTGATATCCTTATATTCATTTCTCGGTTTTGGATTCATGATTTTCTCAAAACTTTTCGGATCAAAACTAAAATTAGTTTTATAACGTTTAAATTTACGGTTGAAAATTATAAGCAGTTTTACCGGGAAGGTTCCATCTTTTTTTTGTTTTCTCCGGTCAAGTTCAAAAGATGTTGTTGCTGAAAGCTGTTCCATAAGATTAAAAAATAATTTGAAACAAAAATAATAATTGCCAAACAATTTGCCAAACATTTTTAATCAAAATAACATAAAATGAAAAAACATTAAATAATTAAATATTTCCACAAACCTTGATATACAAGGCATGTAAAAACATTTATAAAAATAGAAAAATAATCTGGATATGACTCATAATCAGGTGGTCCCTGGTTCAAGTCCAGGTGGGACCACAAAAAAACAGATAAAGCCTCACAAAATGTGAGGTTTTTTTATTTTACAGAATATCTTTGAGATTATTGTGAGCAAATTTAGGTTTATTTAGTGCAGATCGAATTAAGAATTACCTGCATACTTTTTATCGAATTTTACTCGAATTTTAATGTTTGAAACTAAAAATAAAGGGAATAAACATGAAGAAGATTTTTTCTATCAAAATTCGATTAATACGGGGCCAGGCCACTTTTATTAATAAAAGTTTTCAAATATTAATTCCTGCATTCACATTCTTTCAAAAATCAGGAAGGCAGCCATTGTTTTACCAGCTTGATTAATACTTTATGATGTACATTGGTGATAGCTAATCATACTGGCTCAATCTATATCAACTATGTTGAGATTTTTTTATAATTGAGTTATTTTTTTTACCTATGTAATAAAATTTCATTAATTTGCATGCATTAATTCTGTTCTAAATAGCTTGATGGAGTGCGTGCTGCTTCTCTCTGAAATATATAGTTACGGGATTAATAAAAATATTATGCATATAGATTATTAATAATCAGTTGTTTGCATCTTTTTTATGGCTCGCTTTAATTCATTTTTTTCAATTTGATGAACAACTTCAACAAACAAAGAAAATAGCAGTACACACAAAAAAATAAATGCTTGTATGGCAAAGCCAAAAAGAATCCGAAAATTCAACAGCAGTGTTATCAGTTTTTTTCTGCCCGGCATCAGCCTGAAGCGCTTGTTGGCTAATGCTGCTCACGCAGTATGGATGATTGTATTTTCACTGCTTTGGCTGGCTCATGTCAATATGTACGACGGTTTCGATTTTATGAACGAGGTGATGGACTACAAAGAACTGTTGTGTAAGCATATTCTGAACAAGAAACCTGAACCGTTGCCCACAGAAAAATATTTGCTGCTTAATACATCAAGGAACAATGAAATACTTCCTGCCGACAACGATAACACCCTCAATACGGTGATTACCGATAGAGAAGCTTTACTCAAAAGCTTACAGGTACTCGACAGTAACTCGGATAAAATTTCCCTGATCATCTGCGATGTGCTTTTTGAAAGCCAATCCTCAAACCGGCTTGCCGACAGCCTTCTGGGCGCTGTCATCCAACACCTCGATGCAAAAAACAAACTCATCCTTCCTGCGCTATATTACGATGATGATGCCACTTTGCAGTTGCCATTATTCTCATGTAGAACCGGGATATCGCAATATCGTTCTTCTTTTCTTAATGAACAATTCCTGAAGTATTCCTTTATCCTGGATGACACATTAAAACAATTGCCCCTCATAGCTTATGAAGATATTACCGGGCATAAAATGGAAAAGAAACGCTGGCTTTGTTTGCCTTACTATACCATAAATGGCAGGTGGAGCCTGAACACTATTATACCTGAAATTCGTTATGCGGCAGATGCTTTGGAAGAGGATGTTTCCTATCATCATATCGGTACCTTCAGCAAAGAAATGCTGCGGAAAAATCAGATTGTTGTTATCGGTGATTTTGAGGGAAGGTACGATGTGCACAGCACCATAGCCGACAATATTCCTGGGGCACTGTTACTTATCAATGCGTTGGAAACCCTCATGAACGGCGATAACATCATTGGGGGCTGTTATTTGCTGTTGCTATTCTTTTTCTTTTTCTTTGTTGGTTATTATACTTTTTTCAATAAAGATCTGGAATACCAAAACCGAAAATTTATTAATAAAAGCCCCTTTTTCCGCTTTTTGGTGGTTCAGTCCAATTATCTTTTACTGTTGCTACTGGTGCTGATTTCCATGTTGTATTTCCATCATTATATTCACTTCCTGATCCTGATGAGTTATTTTATGGTCATTGACATTGCGTTATACCTGATTAATAAATGTAGAAATAAAAAACAAAAAGTAAAAAAATCATGTTGACAAGACTTTTTCTCTACGGACTTTTTTTGCTGATTATTTGTCCCGCGACAGCTCAGACTGACGGCCTTCAATTTAAGGTGCTGGCTCTTCACGGCAAGGTTTTTCATAATGGCAATCCCCTCAAAAAAAACGATGTCTTCACCGTAAACAAGGCAGGCGAACTGGTTACCGGTTTCTGCTATGGGGGGCCTGACGACTGGCTCAAAGTGATGGAAATAAGCACCGGAACCACCCGAACCTGTTATGCCCAGCAACAAAAATCCGGCAAAGGCCATTACTTGTTTACTCGTTCTTCGGAAGACATTACCAACGACAATGAATTAATTTACTTCTTTAACCGGCCTTCCATTTTTTTATTTGAAGACGATACCCTGTTATGTTATGGACTCCGTAGGTTTAAGATCAATGGCAATCAACAGCTAATGGTGCAATACAAGGCAAAAGGGAACAGTATAACAAAAACCATAGGAAGAAACGACAGCATCATTCTTTCACCAGAAATTTTTACTATAGAAAACGGCTACATTTCTTCCATCGGCGTTGACAGCATACAACTCACGTATTACGATGCCGCAAGCAATAAATCCACCTATCCTGAAGTGAATCCGTTCTGCATTTATTTTTTCAGCGATATCGTGAAGCATTTGAAACGGATGGGCTTGAAGCAACAAGAGGTGTTTGATGAACTGGCCGAACATTTTGTGAGCCTTGATGAAATAAAGAAAGATAGAGGGCTCAGGAATAAAGCCGAAGCAGAAGCATGGCTGAAACAGGAAATTGAAAAAAACTGGAAAAAATCTAAATCGTAAAACCTGAAGTAACAGGAAAATATTATCATTATCAGCATAATGCATAACAAATGAAAAAGTTATTCCTGATAATTGTTTTATTCATACAATGGCCGCTGATAACATATTGCCAGATGCCGGAACTAATATTACCCACAGGTCATTCCAATGGCATATTGCACGCCTCTTATTCAAAAAACGGCAAATACATTATGACCGCATCTATGGATAAAACCGCCAGAATATGGGATGCATACAGCGGAAAACTGCTTTCCGTGCTGTATGGACATTCTGATTATGTAAACAGGATTCAATCTACCGATGATTCCAGGCTGGCAATTACGGCCTCCAATGATAATACTATTAAGGTTTGGACCTTGTCTCAGGGAGTCCTTAAATATGATTTTCAATGTGAGAAATGCTTTACAGGAGTTTTTACCTCAGATCCACAAAGTAAAGCACTTGCGGTAGCCACAGGAAGAGGAAATTTGGCTGTTTATAACCTCAAAACCGGGTTGTTGGTCAAGGAGCTTAAATGTCATGATAAACGGATACGAAGGATGGTTTTCAGCCCCGATAGTAAAACATTATTGACCGCTGCTTACGACGAAAAGCTTGTGAAGGCCGTCAGCATTGAAAATGGAAAGGTGTTGTTTGAAATCACATATCAGGAATGGGAACCTGAATTTGATTTTATTAATTCAGGTAAGGAAATCGTAGTGAAAGGTGATCAGGGACGCGTGTATAATGCGTTCACCGGCACGTTTTTAAGAACGGACGAAAACTTTCAAGAATCTCAGGAACCTATGGAGGCATATAGTCCAGATAAAAGATACTATGTGTACTATGGAGTCCCTGCTGCCAGTGGTTTTCAAAACTTTGCGAGTGTGCATGATGCGAAAACTGGCAGGGAACTGAGAAAATTAACCGGCCGGGTGCCAAAAATCACGGATATACAATTAAGTCCGGATAAAAATTTTCTTGTCACCACCCATGATGACAAATCGGCAAGGGTGTGGAATATCACCAACGGGACACCGGCAGCCGTCCTTATGGAAGATTCGGCGTGGAGGCCTGAAGTGTGGGGAGGCACAGCAGCATTTTTCCGTGACGGCAAGAAACTTGTTACGGTTTTTTATGATAGCTGTAAAGCAACGGTATGGGACTTGAACAGCGAAAAGTCTGTTAATATCACAGAAGCCGTGGATGATGAGTTGCATCAGAATTTTGAACTGCCTTTTACCAATTGTGCTTTTAATGATGACAGCAGCAAACTGCTCATTTCAAACTGGGGATGCGTTTCG
>Ga0209099_1004240_pt1 | contig 11036 bp, 13 predicted proteins | sample AD_JPNHW2_MetaG_FD_184430 | JGI IMG/M metagenome (GOLD analysis project Ga0209099, IMG submission 184430) | Active sludge microbial communities of municipal wastewater-treating anaerobic digesters from Japan - AD_JPNHW2_MetaG (SPAdes) (version 2) | ecosystem: Engineered > Bioreactor > Anaerobic...
CAATAGTCGCGAGAACGTGGCTTTATCCATCCTCATCTTGTGGCGTGCATCTATCGCTAACATCTTGCCATTGTTGGCCACAATCAGAGCCCGGAGGATCTCTGCCCGGTCCTTCTGCATTGGCTGTGGTTCGACTGACTCAAGGACGGCCAGGCGGCGGCGGTCCTGGGAGATGTCCACGCAGACCCGGGATATCTCAGACTCCTGCAGGGACTCCACGGCGGCCAGCCTGGTGCGCAAGGCGGCCATTTCTTCCCGGTCCTGGGCGATCTCTTCCCGGAGCTGCATAACCTCATCCTGCAATGGCTGGACGGCCATCTGGACAGCTTGGACGATCAGGTCTTGGAGCTGCTTATAGGTCAAAGTGATGAGCTGCTCTGAAGGCGATTCAAAATTGGCTTTGGGCGAAATCCCAAAGGTATTTATGCTAGCATTGGCTATTTCTGACATAGACATCATCCTTCCCTTCTCGGGAATCCTGTCAGGGTGCTTGGTACCACCCTGGCCGGAAACAAATTTTATTACAACTATTATTCAGATGGATTATTTCAAATTATTATAAAGCTATGCCTGAAGTGGGAAAGGCTGATATGCTTTCAGCTAATATGTTGTCATAAGGCATTTGGTCTCACCAACTAATGCTTAAGCGGTAGCGGGAGCCTTAAGAGGGTTTCCGCTATTGCTTTTAGACTCTTCTTCCATTTCAATAACTTCTACGGTGACCCTCACCAAGCCACCGTCCATTATTTTCAAAGCTTTTCTTAGTGGAATTGGGAGTTGTAAGCGTCCTCTGTTATCCACTTCAGCGACTGTGGACTCTTCGCGCATATTACCATCTTATCCTTTTTTGTTTAAATAACTTTGCCCTTCTTTACCCAATATTGGGTAAGCTTTAAATATAAATACCTTCTTACATGGTATTTAGTGAGACCAAATGCAAAGCAAAACAATCTTGAAAATAGAAAACCCAACAACCCAAAGTACAGACTCTGTCAAATCGCTATTATCCTACGTTGGCCGGGCGAGCGATCCACTACCAAGCGATGTCAGCCTAGATAACGGTCGCTTGGTGCTGATCCTGTCCAATAAGAAGGACTGCTATTATGTGACCACGGCGCGAGGCTGCTCCTGCCCGTCCGCAGCATACCGACCGGGGCAGAGATGCAAGCATCAGCGAAAATTCTTCTCGGCGAAGGCCACGGATAACGAGAGCATCAGGCCGAAGATGGGTAGCTTTAAGCCGGTGAGCCTGTTGCCTTCGGAGGAGCGGTGCGCGATGGAGGCTTGAAAAAGCTTTATCTCTTTTTCATGATCTGTTGTCGCGACATATGGGGCATTGGGCACACGTCAGATAGAATTGGTATGGCGGCATAAGGTGCATATATGCCGGTCAATACCTTCGATGTGATAGAGAGGCGCAAGCGCATCACATTTTTCAAGCTTGGCAAGCTCTGGGTCTTCAAGCAGTTCTTCGATAACAGGGAGTTATTCAATGCGTTGCTGGAACACTACAACAAGGATCTCTATCGCTTCGAATTCAAGTCCACCGGCGCGAGGAATAATGCCCTCAAGCTCCTGGAACGGAACGGCTTCGACTACGAGCTGGTGGAGGATCTGAAGGGCTACGTGGTCCAGCTCCCCAAGAACGCGAAGTACGCCCAGATCCTGAAGAACTCCGTGGCCTTCAAGGAGGCCGCGAACGAGAGGCTATTTTTGATGAAGGACCTGGCAGCAGTCGAGGAAGCGGTGGACCTGGGCGTAAAAATAGTTGAGGCGGAGGTTGCTTTTTGATCAAGTAGCCGTTATTTCCTTGAGCCTCTGAATGGCCTGCATAGTCTTGGCGGCCTCGTTGTTTTTCTCTATTTCATAGTGCTGTATGATCTTCTCGATAGGCACGTTGAGCTTGTAGACTATCATGGGCCGGCCTTTTCCCTCTAACTTGATATTGCGTTGCTAGACCCAGTTGTTTTGGCGCAGTGCACGCATCCCAATGCTTACCTCAGGTTGCCTCATATTTGTTCCCACTTCGATCTCCCTGGAGGTTGCTTCGTTCGTATTCGCCAGATAGGTGATCAATGCAGCTACGTTCCTGGGTACCCTCAAATTTCGCAACGATTCGATGAATTCTAGATCTTTTTCGTCCAGGGCTTTAACTGAAGTTTGCTTTATTATAATCCCTCACGATTTATTCATATTTTAGTGATATATAAATATTTTCTTTAAAAACAGAATATCCTAGCGTAAATACCGATAGGTATCGATCTTGGAGGCATTTGTTTTGTGCTCGGAAAAGTTCTATGGCATTCTGCATGATTCTTGTGAAAATGTCATAGAACTAAATGCAAATTCACAAGCAATAGCCGTGATAGTGGCCCAGGGGCAATCTCTTTTTTTAAATGGCTAAACCAAAAGAGGGAATGGAGTTATTCAGGCGCGTCTCTATTTCTTTCATTGGCATGGGACTTGTTTTGCTCACGTGCCCTTATCACTGCCGCGCCGGATTCAGCCACCCAGGCCAGGCCCTTTTCATAGTCACTTAAAATGATTGGATTCGTTTTCAGGAATCCAACTATTGCCGGGTTATTTCTTGATACTTTATATTTTATGACAGCGCTGACAGGGTTATTCTCGGATTCCAGCATAGTTTCGAGCATAGTCGCAATCATTGTTAGATTAGATGATCTGATTATGTCGGCATCAGTTGCAGGTACATTGGCGCTAATGTCTGGCGATGTTTCCCTTCTTGCCATGGCTTGCCAGGTTTCGGGGTGCCCTACATCTCCTATAATCGGACGATACCCCATTATCCTCATCATTTCGACCGCAGATATTGCTAGCCTAAGCACAGTCATGTCGTCAAGTATGTTTTCAATATCTTTTTTTTCGAGATGCGAGAGAATAAGTAATACATCCTCAATTCCTTTTAACCATGCAGACAATTTTCTTTTTATTCTTATATCGTTAGTTGTACGTGTTCTTGAATCTAAAGTGCGTCTGCCTTTCAATCTCAGTTTTTCTAAATCACTCAACAATTTGTCCCTTTTTTGACTAACCATAACAATCACTTTACTCCTATCATAAGGAGCAAAACTATTAATATTTGTCGGTATGTATGTACTCATGGTAGGAAATTAGAAACCACATTATAGGTGTAAGATGATGAAAAAATACCGAAACCGGCAAGATACGGAAAGACTGACGGACGTCGTCAGCTATCGTATATCTTCAGCAACAAGGGGTTGCTTGGAAAAATATGCAGACGAAAACCGGGTGGGACTCTGCGCAGCGGCCCGCGATCTTTTGAACGCCGGAATTAAGGCAAGGGGTTTGACTGCTTGAACATGAAGAAAATAGGAATGTGGCCGATGTTACTAGCATCGACCGGCGCGAACTCCCTGACCAGAGGAGCAATGATGTATTATTCGCCCATTCTATATAAAATTAACTTAAGGTGCCACTATGCCTTCGGATAGCGATTCTATCCTTTCTGTCATTCCCGCCGGTCCCAGAACCGAGGAGACTGAGGGCGAAGAGCATCATCGGACGCATATCCCACGCGATGAGGCCAAATCGCTTGTTTGGCTGTCGTGGCGGTCCAATGCGTGCGAGCATGGCCTTACCCGCCACAGGTTTGAAAAGAATGGCACTATCGTTGAAATTGGCGACTTAGGTCCAGTTGTCCAGCGGAAAAAGCCGAAGTCGGTCTCTTCCCGGCAGTGGGAGCAGGGAGGGCGGTGCTGATGACTTCAACCGATGTCACCATTGAGCACTACCTCCGGCCAGAGGTCAAGGCAGTGATAATGCATTACTGTCAGGGAGAACACGGCGTGCGCGCCCTGAATGCTGATGAGCACTGGTATCGAGGCGGCAAAGATCCCAAGACCGTCATGCTCAGAGGCCCGGCAGACTATGAGGACACTATCACAGGAGGCCGGACCTTATACGCTACATTGGACATTTTCGACCCTGCTGTATTTGAGCAGTCCGAGACCTGGAATGATAAGCTGAATGCCCCGGAGAAGCCGATAGGAGACCTCTCTAGCTGCCTAGCGTTCACCCTGAGCACCGACATTGATGGAATAGGTGATATCCGAAGTCTTTCGGTCAAAGAAGCGGTCGAGTCGGCGGCTCAATTCCATGTCGATTATCTCAGGGAGATGGGCATAGAGAAAAACGTGCACTGTCTCTATTCTGGTGGCGGGATCTACGTCCACTTGCATCATGGCCTCTTTGCGGTCGATGTCGGAAATACAGATCTCACGAGCGAGGAGATAAAACACCAATACCAGGTTATAACCAAGGCCTATAATCGACTTATTGGAGACATATCTCAGGCATTCTTTAGGAAATACCCGCAGCACATCGGGAGAGTCAAATTCGACCAATTAAACAATCAGAAAAGGACATTCAAGACCGTTTTTAGCCTGCATAAGAGGCTGCCCTTTGCGGTTATACCATTGAACCCGAAGGCAATAATGATAGACTTTGCCCGGGCCTCGCTGCCCCTTTCCGATGCGGTTTTAGCTGAAGGCGCGGCATGGTGCACCACGTTCGACCCATCAGAGAAAGAGGCCATAGTAACCCTTCTTAAACCAAAAATGGAAGAGGTCGAGCAGATCATCAGGGACCGGCCAACTGAAGGCAATAACACCATCTCCAGGCTACCAGAACCGTTAGACCAAGCGAAATTTGCACCGTGCATGCAGAACATCATAGCCAATGCGCAGGCCATCGAAGGCCGGCATCGAGCTCTTGGTATCCTGGCAACCTACCTCTATCAAATGGGCTGGAATGAAGATGCAGCCTTTGACCTATGGGCAGGTATAGCCGATAGGTGCGGTGTGGAGCCCAGGATATTTGATACTGAATTTGGCCGGGTATCCTGCCCACTCTGTGCCACCATCCAGAAGGATACCGGCGGATATCCAAATCTTAATCTCTTCAATCTCGAATTTTGTGTGCCGGATGCCCATTGCAGAGGATGCCAATGGCCGGGGGACTATCACAATCAGAAGATCCTGGACGAGGGGCAGCCCAAAGGCCCCGATTCACTCAGGCGCAAGGATATCTGCAATATCGATTACAACGACAAAGGAGAGGAGAAATCTTGCAGTCTGTCTCCCAGTAGGGCAGCATATGCTATTATGAAGGCGATGCCCCTGGCGATGAGCAAAGACGACGACTCTATTTTCTACTTTAGCAACGACATTTATAAGCAAGACGGCGTGCGTGTGATCGACAAATCCATGTGCGATGTGGCGGGAGACGCAGTTACCGGCGATAAGCTCAAAGAGACCCTGCGAAGGATCAGAAATGATCTTTTGGAGACGCCTGTAACATTCGATCCCGACCCCTGGGTTATTGGAGTCAAGAACGGCGTGGCGGATCTCCTTACCGGCAAGGTGCGAGAATACCACTCTGAAGATCTCATAACAGATCAAATTGATGTCACATACGAGTCATCCGCCAAATGCCCGGTATTCTTGGACTTCTTGGAGTCTATCACTCCTAATGTCTCAGATAGAATCACCCTGATTGACTGGTTTGTTGCCACGGCGATTAAGGAGCCCCTGGCATATGTGCTCTTTCTTCTAGGATTAGGACGGAATGGAAAAGGCATCTATGAGAAGTTGATTAAAAAATTCTTCGGGCAGTCTGCATTTAGGGACATGCCCCTGGCTGAAGTAAGCCGAAACAACTTCGCAGCGAGCGGTTTTTATAAAAAGCGTGGCTGGATTGCATCGGAGACCGGAAAAAGAAAGGCGGCAATTGGCACCGATTTCATGAAACTGACATCGGGAAATGGTGTTATCGATGGTGACAGGAAAAATCAGAGTCGGATTCAATTTGAGCCCTACTTTCAGACCATCGTAGACACCAACACCATGCCACAAATCGAAGATAGCTCAATTGGATGGATGGAGCGGTTTGTCAAAGTGGACTTGCCCTATATTTTCATAGCCAATCCGGGCAAAACCAATCCGCTTGAAAAGCAGCGTGATCCTTGCCTATTTGAGAAGCTATCAACCCCCGGCGAGCTCTCAGGCATACTCAATTTGCTTCTCTTCAGATCCCAGGCCATAGGGAAGAGCAAGGCGATCCACAAGCGATCGGGAAGTGAGATGTTCGCAGAGTATGCAGAACAAAGCTCATCGGTAAAAGCATTTCTGGATGCATTCTGCGAGTACGACGGCGCACTATCAGGGCTCAGGACACCATCAGAACCGATCTATGCGGCTTATAAGGAATGGTGCGGCTACAAAGTAGGCGAAGTCGTGGATAAAGCCTACTTCGGCAAGCAGATTAAAAAGTTTTGTGGCGGCGTTGAACCTAAACGCGGCAAGGACAAAGAGACTCGGAAGAGCACCACCACATATCAAGGACTGATTTATGATAGCAGTAAGTGCGAAGCAGCACTAGATGCCTTACGCTTATCGATGTCTCAAGATGTCTCAGGGATGTCTCAAGGTAATCTCAAGGAAGGAGAAGATATACAAGGCCAAAAGATAACGATGTCTCAAGTGTCTCAAGGTAAACTGTGGAATGAGATCATGGAGAAATTTGGCAATCCTCAAAAAGAGGACAAATCTTCTCCTAAGAGAGAAAAGGCAAATTTGCCTGAGACACTTGCACCACCTGAGACATCGACAGCAAGCAACGGTGTGGGTGGGAAATTACCTAGAGACATCCTTGAGACATTGCCTGAGACAAAGTCAGGCATCGGACCTCATCCGCGGAGAGATGAACCAACACCAACGAAAAGGGTATGTGCCAAATGCGGAGCAGATCTCACCGGCCATGCCACAGTGGAGAGAGGCGGCAAAGTGTACTGCGCTCAGCCTGGCTGTGGATACCCGGAACGCGAGAAGGCCGAAGCCTCATAAAATTTTTTCAAGGTCGTATTTATGTGAACCAAGAACAGCAAGCATTACACACGCGGAGGCTATCGCTTTTACATAAACTAGCATCAGTAGCCGATGAAATAAGCAGAATAGACAGCGGACTAAAATCAATATCAGGAGACATAATAGATGAACAATAGCGGTGGAGGCAGCAGGCCTGGACGTGGGCTGGTGCGCCAGCAGGAAAAGAGAGTCGATCACAAGCGAACTGACTATGACGGCTCGGACCATCAGTATGATGGTGTTGACGTGGACGGAGTTGAGGTCTACCCATGAATGAGGAGAGACCAGGGCGGCAATTAGGCTGGCAATCTGCAAGACAGCTATGCCAGGACATGCAGGACTTGAAAGCGATGTCCGAGAGCGATCTGAGGCGCTACTGTGGCCACCCCGGGGGGTCCACCCATAACCGTGAATCGGAGGTGGTAAACCATGCCTGAGAAGAAGCGTTACCTACGGCTTAAATTAGAAAATCCGACAGATGCACAAGAATACATCAGGCGATTGCTACGCAACCTGAAAGAGAAAGGTCCTGATGCCGAGATCGAATACCTGGGCCGGATTAGCCAAATATTATCTGTTTGGCTAAAATCTTATGAATTGAATAAATTAGAAGACATCGAGGCCAGGCTCGCGGCCCTGGAGCAAGAAAGGAGACCCGAAAATGAGAACTGAAAATATCGAAAAGAGGCTAAACACTATCGAACGGCAACGAAAACCACATACAGAAATAATCTGCTGTTTCCGGTCTCAGGAAGACACGCTTGCAGGCATCCTTTCTGGTGGCATGAAGAGTGAAGTGCCAGGTGTAATTGAGATCGATTGGGACGGGAAAATGCCCACTGACGATGCTTTCAAGCTCCGGTGGCTTAGACAATTGACCCCCGAAGAACTCGATAGATGCAAACAGATTTGGGCAAAATCAGATCAGAAAAGAGATAAGGTAGCACTGGCAGAGTTGGAGCGACTGAGCCAAACGTGATCGACTACTCAAATATTGAAATGCGTCTGGCCGCAGAGATCTCCGGAGAACCTACTCTACTGCGGCTCTATCATGAAGGTGCAGATCTGCACAAGGTCACGGCATCGAAAGTATTTGGCATCCAGGAAGCTGCAGCGTAACCCTTTTCAGGTTGCATTTAAGTGAACCAAGAACAGCAAGCATTACACACGCGGAGGCTATCGCTTTTACATAAACTAGCATCAGTAGCTGATGGGGCGACCTCCGCAGGTAGAAACGATGTATAGCTTTTCCTAAATCGTCCACCATATGGTATAGCCCTCAAATCGTCAAAATCGCGATTTGGCGATGGAATGAAGGACTTCCTAGAGCCTTCCTAACTTCCATTTTAGGAAGAAATAAGTTCCTAATTCTTCCTTATTTCCGAACAGTCTTAATTTTTTTATCATAATGCTGAGTGAGGTCTCCCCTCCCGGCGTGCTACCGAACCTTCCGGGTCTCGATGATTGCGATTAGACGGTGAACCTACAATTTCAGAATTAAGCCACATATCACCCAAAGCTTTTTCCTATGAGCGATGGTTGAGGCATCCCGAGGAGAGATATTTGGCGGCACCAAAAGAAATAGCGGACCTTTTGGAGGGATTCGAGAACAAAGAGCGCAACCTGGGAGATAAATATGGTCCACGTCCCAGATAGCCTCAAAATTGAGAAACATCGCTTAATGACCTGCTTTGATAACGTAGTGATCGCTGTTTCTGATCTCTGGGAACGTCCGCTACTACAACATTACACTGATCACAGCACCAAGCATTCTGACAGGATCATAAAAGCTCTGGGACAGCTGCTGGCGGAATACGCCAACCAACTCACTGAATTTGAGCGTTTCATTCTTCTGTCCTCTGCTTATCTACACGATATCGGCATGCAATCTCCTGCACATGCAGGACTAGTGAAAAAGAATCGGTACTCCGAGGACGAGGAGAATCAAATAAGAATAAAGCATAACGAAGCATCGGCCAAAATGATTATCGAGAGCCTATCTCAAGGATCTCAGCTGAATCTAGGTCTCGGAGAATGCACCAGATGTGCAGATTTCATCGCCAATGTGTGCAAGTATCACCGCGATCTGCCTCTCGATAAGCTTGCTGACAGCTCAATTTTCGGAGAAAAGGTAAGAATTCGTCTTTTAGCTGGGCTTTTGAGGTTAGGAGACGAGCTTGATGCTGATTCCCAAAGGGTGTTCATGAAAGTTCTTAAGACTAGAGATATCCCTTCAGATAGCAAGTACCATTGGTGGGCTCATCACTATGTTCGAAGTGTCGATATCAAGGATGGGCGTATAACGCTGAATTTCGTGTTTCCCTTGAAATACAAAAATAACAATCTTATAGAGGCGCTGGAGGAGAAGGTCAAAAAATCCATTGAAGACCAATTTTTAGAGGTTTATGACCTCTTTGATAGTTACGGCCTACGCCTCTACAAAGACATAAAATGCATAGAGGATTATAGTGAGACAAGCCTAGAGGATATCCCTGATGATCTTGAGAGATATATTCTAGAAGTCAGGAGGAATCAGGCCACCATCGTCGAGACAGATCATATGCTCGAAGCATTAGAATCTAATCTTCCAGAAGTTCGAAAGTGCGCTGCAGAGGCTCTCGGAAAGCTCGGCGACTCTAGAGCGGTAGAACCGTTGATCCAGATTATCAATGACAAAAATTGGGAAGTTCGATCGAAGGCCATAGAGGCTCTCGGAAAGCTTGGAGATATACGCGCATTAGAAACTCTTTTTGAAGCTTTTAAAGAGGGAGATAGACATACTAGATTTAATGTCATATATGCGCTCCATAATTTTAGAGATGGCAGGGTCGTTGATATATTGATTCAGGCTCTGACAGATGCTGATTATTTTGTTCGATGTTCAGCTGCAAAGGAACTCGGAGAGTTTCGAGATGTGCGCGCATTAGAGTCACTGATTCAAGCACTTCAGGATAAAGAACCTCTGGTCCGATCAGACGCTGTACATGCTCTAATGAAGATTAACGATAAAAGAGCGATAGACCCTGTAATCCAGGCTCTCAAAGATGAAAATGATATGGTTCGACGATCTGCTGTTTTAGCCCTTGGTGTGATTGGAGGTATAGAAGCAATCGAGCATATCATCCAAGCGCTTAGAAATGATAGTGCAGTCCGGGATAATGCCATAGCAATTCTTAACGATTTTAGAGATTCAAGAGCCGTTGAACCCATAATTCAAGCCCTCTCGGATGATGATAAAAATGTTCGATATTCAGCTGCAAGAGCGCTAGGGGATTTTGAAGATATACGTGCATTAAAGCCTCTGATTCAAGCACTTAATGATGATGAGTATTTAGTGCGAAGAGGCGTCTTATATGGCTTATGGAAGATTAAAGATAGCAGGGCCGTAGAGCCCTTAATTCGCACACTCCAAGATGTCGATCCCGTAGCTCGATGCTGGGCTGCATTTTCTCTCGGCGAATTTGGAGATGCGAGAGCGGTAGAACCTTTGACAAGAGTACTCATGGACGAAGATCACCGCGTTCGAAAGCGTGCTGCAAAGTCTCTTCAACAATTGGGCTGGAAAGGAGGAGACAAATGAGGTATTTGCCAAGGCCAATGAGCGGAGTAAGTGGATATCACTCTCCAGTGTCAGATCTAAGTGCGTGTAACTTGCATGACGCTTCCTTTTTTACTGGCTTTTACTTAACAAGTCCTAAATCGCTTCTGGCAAAAAAATCATTCCAGAGACTATAAGCTTGATTGTAAACCATCTCTTCATATCGATCTACTGTGTCACTACATAGCGATTCAGTAAATTTAAAACCTGGAGCGCAAAGGTAGACCTTACGAGGTCGAAAGCATATTTATAAAAATATCATGAACTCCGATTCTGGCCGGATGAAGGTATCTATTAAAGTATGTGTAACTTGCAGGATGGCTGAATCTAAAAAAGATAGGAGCGGTTAAAGTGTTTTTAGCCGCTCTCGCATCTTTCTGCACTCCTCAAGACCGCGTTCATCTATCGCATAGGTCATTTCGCCGCCGGTCGGATGCTTTAGTACATAGTTCAAAGCTATGAGGTCACGTAATGCTTTCTCGGCCTTACGACCTTGGAGCTCAGGTTTACCCATAAAATACGCTTTGGGAACA
>Ga0209099_1004242_pt1 | contig 11034 bp, 9 predicted proteins | sample AD_JPNHW2_MetaG_FD_184430 | JGI IMG/M metagenome (GOLD analysis project Ga0209099, IMG submission 184430) | Active sludge microbial communities of municipal wastewater-treating anaerobic digesters from Japan - AD_JPNHW2_MetaG (SPAdes) (version 2) | ecosystem: Engineered > Bioreactor > Anaerobic >...
AAAAAAAGCTAAAACTAAAAAGGCTTGTTACCACGATTTAACTTGACAATCTGTGATAACGTAACAACCCGCTAGAGCGGATCATGAAGGAGATCAGACGGCGAACCAGGGTTGTCGGCAGTTTCCCAGATGGCGAGTCGGCGCTGATGCTCGTAGCGGCGCGCTTACGTCACGTCTCAGGTACTCGTTGGGGAACGCGCTTGTACATGAACATGCAACGGCTCTGTGAGTGTGATGAGAGGGAGGCCTTAACCACCGCATGAACATCAACCGGCGAGCCGATCGGGGAAGGATGGGAAAAAGCCAGAGGTCTGGAAAGCCCTTTGGATTTTCCGCACCTCTTAGAATCCCGCTCAGCGGGATCCCCTTTTCCCCATCCCTTCTTCAAGCTAAGGACGACCTCTCAATAAATGTGCGAAAGATTCTTGACACTACCTTTTATTTTGCGCGCGCCCGATTTTTTCTTCTAAAAGGAAAAGAAAACTTTTTTGCGGGACTCTGCTCTGAACGAGCAGGGCGGCGGGGCTTCGCTTCGGCTCGGGCGAGGCGGAATTCCCCCCACACCCCCCTTCCGCCGCGCCCTCGCTTGGGCTGGCGAAAATTTTTGCGGCGGGCTTAATTATTATTTCTAATTTTTACTGCTTCTTCAACTGCGGCAGAAATATATTGCGAAATCCAGTCATATCTCTCTTTACTATTGTTCCCGGACGGATTATAGCATTTTACGATTGATGACAGTTTCGCACCGTTATTGCCGTATGTAATGTAATCAAATGGATTATTGCCTGGATTCGCAATATACCCGTCCTGATTTTTCAAACCATGGATATAAATTCCGACAACCCCCATTTTCGCATTCCACGATTCAACAATTTCGTAATTTATCCATTTTCTGTCAGCAGTATTTTCCCCGATAAGCACAACTGTGCATGAGCGGTAATTCATTTGGTCTTTAATCCATTTTTTAATAGCGTCATCTCCGCTTCTGGTAATTGTTTCCCAGTCGTTATCCGGTGCTGGCTTGTTGCCCTCGATTGCTCCGATATTTCGGACTTGGGAAGCTCGCCAGCAATCAGGTTTGTAATGGAAACTATAAAATACTTGTCTTTTTGTAGCCATATTTATTTTATTTGAAATAAGATATAAATTGCCGCTCCGACAAGCGGTAAATAAAAAATTAAAAGGGTCAAAGAAAACATTGAATAAATCAAGGTATTTTTCTTAAATTTTTGATATTCGCTAATATCCATAGAAAAATCAACTTCCTCCTCTTTTAATTTTCTAACATGATTATATAAATCCCGATAAGATCGTTCTTGTGAAAGAAAATATCCGTCCAAAATCCAAAAAACTAAAATGAGGACGATTAGAAAATAGAAAACACAAAAAGGGCTGTTGCTTTTTGAAAACAAAGCCAGCAACGCACCAACCAATGTTATCGTCCAACCTCGCAAGAAAAACAAATTCCCCGCCATGCGGCTGATAATGTTTTGTATAAATTCAAGATGTTTGCGTTTATTTTCCATAAGCATTCTGTTTTTGGAAATCAAAATTTAATTTTGCCGGTCTCCCATTCAATCTTTTTTCTGCCGCCTTAAAATATTTTTCGTCAATTTCAACGCCAATAAATTGCCTATCCAAATTAAGCGCGGCAACGCCGGTTGAACCAACACCCATAAATGGATCAAAAATCACATCACCCTCTTTGGAAGCAAGCTTTATACAATGCTCCAAAACACGCACGGGCTTTTGTGTTGGGTGGTTTGGCTCTTTTAGGCGTTCAACGCCCATACAAATCGGCGTTTCAATAAAATTGTGCATATCTCTTTGGTTTGAAAAATTCCAAGTATGATTTTTGTTCCACATACAAACAATTAACTCACAACTATTCAAAAATCCCGCCCGCCTAATTTTTGGTGCTGGATTTGTTTTGTGCCAAACCATAAATTGAAAAGTATCAAACTCTGGGTCAAACGCCTCATGCCATTTCCCGAGCAGATTGTAGCTCGTAAAAGCAAAAATGTTTCCTGTTGGTTTCAATATGCGTTTAAATTCCTTAACCCAATCGTTTGGCACAAATTCTTTTTTATCCCAATCCGCCAAATCATTATTCAACTCTTTTCGCCAAGAAAGTTTAATATTTCCTGTTGAGTAAGGGCTCAAATTATAGGGCGGGTCGGTCAAAATCAAATCCACCGAGGCAGTCGGGATTTTTTTGATATGTTCATAACTATCCGCAAGGTGTATTTGATATTTTTTATCCATAAATTGATTTAGCCCAAATAAGTTTTCTTAATAGAATCCAAAGCGTTTTTAATAAGGTGCGCGCTTCCACGATATGCTTCCAAAACCATTTCATAACCCTTGTCCGACTGACAAATAAAATTCCAAAAATCTTTTCCAATTAGCAACTCATCATCGGCAAAAAATTGGCGGACACGCTCTTGTCGCCAAGGTTTATTTTCACCAAATCTGTTATAGGCAGTAGCAAAATAAATTTTCAATTTTTCCAATTTTGGCAAGGTGTTTGAAAGTATTGCGTATTGTTCCAAAATTGCCTCTTTTTCGGAACGAGCTTTCTTGTTATCCAAATCGCCGCCAATTTTTAACTCAATCAAATAATGACTGCCCGAATCTTTGTCTATCAAATAATAATCGCTATCATGTCGTTTTATGACCGCTTTATTTTTATTTTCGCCTCGCAAAACTTCATAATCGTTAGTGCTGGGGCGTTTCTCGTGGCGTTTATATTTTTCCAAAAGCACGGCGATTGCTCTTGTTTGTCCGACACTTAAAGGTCCTTCAACATTTTTCTTTACTTCAAAAGAAAGTTTTGCGAGGTTAATAGCCAATCCTTCAAGCATATTTCCGAGCGAGCTATCCAAAGACCGAACAAGCGCGGCATAATACTGGACATCTTTTCCAAGTGCTTCAATGAAAACATTATGGACTTTCATGTTAATAATTCCCTCGGGATTATCAACTTCCGCCTCGTGGCGGGCCTTAAAGCCCTCGGCGTAAGATTCTACCGCCGTATGGACTAACGCTTGTATAGTTTTCTTTTCGGTTAGATTTTTCATAATTTTATTTAAACAATTCCGCCACCGCCACATCAAGGGCTTTGGCTATTTTTTCTAATGTGTCCACGGTCGGATTTGGGCTTTCGCCTGTTTCTATTTTAACAACCGTATTTAACGCTAAGTCAGCGTCTTTTGACAGGCGATCTTGGGATATTCCCTTTTTAATCCGAAGTTTGCGGATATTTTCGCTAACTGAATTTGCCATATTGTTTTGACTTTGATAAACTATTATAACATACTACTTATAGTGAGTGTATATCAACTTGTTTAATATAATGATACCGCAAACTTCAAAAATAAGCAAACGAATTTTAGGGAGTTCCTTAACCTTTTCCGCGCAGGGAGGGAGGGGCAAGGAAAAGAACCAAAAGCCCGCCGCAAAAATTTTCGCCAGCCCAAGCGAGGGCGCGGCGGAAGGGGGGTGTGGGGGGAATTTCGCCTCGCCCGAGCCGAAGCGAAGCCCCGCCGCCCTGCTCGTTCAGAGCAGAGTCCCGCAAAAAAGTTTTCTTTTCCTTTTAGAAGAAAAAATCGGGCGCGCGCAAAATAAAAAATTGCGAAGAAAACTTTTTTGCGGAACAGCGAGCGAAGCGAGCGGGTAAAAACCCACATCGGCGGGGACGACAAAAGGCAGCGGATAGCTGATGAAATACTTCGCTTCATCTATGACGAAAAATTCGATGCCGGAGACGGCATTAACTACGCACCAGACCACGACATACCGGCTTACAAAGAAGTGTTTGAGATGATTTTTGATGCGTTGAGCCAAAAATCGCACTATCTAAAAATGTCTGGCGAATGTGAATGAGTTATTTAGGGCAATTATCGCTACAATTTGGGACTGTGTTGATAAATAAGGGAGGGTAAAGCGATGAACGCTTTCAAGAGCAATATCTACAAATACCTCGGCGGGACCTGTCAATACCTAATACCGCTGTATCAAAGAACATACAGTTGGGAGCGTGAGCAGTGCGCCCGTCTTTGGAGCGACATCGTAAACCTCCACACTACGCAAAGGGAGGGTCACTTCGTCGGATCGATTGTCCGCATTGACGAGGATTCCGCGGCGGGGTCTACCCTTGCAATGATTATCGACGGTCAGCAGAGGCTTACCACGCTGACTCTTCTTCTCGTCGCCCTGCGCGACTATGCGGCGACTCATTCAGACTGTGGTGTGAACCCGAACAAGATAACCGACACGCTGCTCTTGAACCAATATGAAACGGGAAATGCCAAATACAAACTGCTCCTTACGCAGTCCGACAGGGACGCGCTGATAAAGAAGATTGAGGGTGCGCCAATTTCCGACACCTTGAAATCTCGAGTGCTGGACAACTACGGCTTCTTCTCAGGGCAAATTGGAAAGGGCGAGATTGCACCATCCGATCTTTACGACGCCATCGGAAAACTGCAAATCGTGGACATCGTCCTCGACCGCCAGTATGATGACCCGCAGGCGATTTTCGAGAGTCTCAACTCCACAGGTATGGACTTGAAGGACTCAGACCTCATCCGCAATCATCTATTGATGGGTTTGGACTCTGCGACCCAGACGGATGTTTACAACAACATCTGGCGGCCAACGGAACTACTCTTTGACTACGAGCATCAAAGCGAGTTGCTGGACAACTTCTTCCGTGACTACCTCACGATGAAGCTGGGCAGGATTCCTCGCAAAAACGAGGTCTACAAAGAATTCCGCGCTTACCACAACGGTAGTGGACTAACCATTCGCGACCTATGTCAAGACATCTACAGCTTCGCCAAGCACTATTCCGATATGTATTTTGTGCGGAGCGGCGACGCCGTGTTGAAGTCGCTCTACGGCGATATGAAGGCAATTCGCATGGAGGTCGCTTACCCGTTTCTTCTGAAAGTGCACGACGATTGCGACAAGGGCTTGATAACCATCGAGGAACTGCGGGAAATTCTGCGGCTCTGCGTAAGCTACGTACTGCGCCGCGCCGTCTGCGACATTCCGACGAACTCCCTGAACAAGACTTTCGCCACGATGAAGAATGACATCAGACAGTTCGACTATCTGAACTCGGTAAAGGCGTTCTTTATCTTGCTCGACTCCTACAAGGAGTTCCCGAACGACAAGCGATTCCTCGATACCTTCCTGACGAGGGACATCTACCATATGAACCGCTGCGGTTATATCCTTGGGAGACTTGAAAACTGGGACAACAAGTCGGCAGTCAATGCGGAAAAGTTGACCATTGAACACATCATCCCGCAGAACCCGCACCTCTCCGCCGACTGGGTATCCGCCCTCGGAAGTGACTGGGAGGAGATTCAAAAAAAGTACTTGCATACTATCGGCAACCTGACGTTGACGGCTTATAACTCTGAGATGAGCGATTCGCCGTTCGCCGACAAGCTGACAATGGACGGCGGTTTCCAGCAGAGTGCGCTTCGTTTGAATAAGTATGTCGTTACCCAGATCACTTGGGGCGAGCCGCAGGTCAATGAACGCGCAGCCCAGCTTGGGGAGGTGGCGAAAAAGGCGTGGCCGTATCCGACGCTTACGGAAGCCGAACTCGCGCCATACCGCAAACAGGACGACATCGCGCCGGAGTATACCCTTGAAAGCTATCAGTATCTGAACGCTTTTAACCGTATGCTCTTTGAGAAGCTGAACACCCGAATCCTTAACCTCGGCACCTATGTGAAACGGGAGTTTAAAAAGCTGTATATCGCCTATAAGGCCGACACCAACTTCGTAGATGTTGTTATCCAGAACTCGCGGCTCCGCTTGGCCATCAATATGAAGTTCGCAGATGTCATTGACCCGAAAGGCATTTGTAAAGACATCACGGGTATCGGCAGATGGGGCAACGGCGATGTCGAGATCGGTCTGGACAGCTTGGATATGCTCGACGACGTGATGGAGGTTATTGAGCAGGCGTTCAGACTGCAGGATGTGGAGTGAAAATAAACGGAGGGCGATGGTTATGCTTTGCAATAACCTAAACCAGTTTGTGGGTTAAACTTTCGGACAGCTGGGGTGGGATGTCTTGGAATAATGACCGTACGAGCAGTTTACAGGAACTTCCTGACTCTACGAATGTTTGATCTCTGGTTTAGCGAAGGAGGGCGGAGCACACACTTCGCGGGAGGGTTTATGAGGATTTCTAATATTAAGGTTTCTAACTACAGAAATATCGACGGGATAGGTGTTTGTTTTAATCCGGGTTGCAATTATATCATTGGAGAAAACAATCTGGGTAAGAGCAACTTTCTGTCGCTTCTTGGTACTGTGTGTAATGGCAAGGGATTTGACGAAAAGGATTTTTCTGACCCTGAAAAAGCTATCGAGGTCGAATTAGATATCAGACTGCTCCCCAATGAACAGGGTTTTTTCGGTGACAACTTTTCACCGGATGATGCTTCACTGTTGAAGATTCGTTATCATCAGACCATTAAGGAAGCCTATCCTACAATCGTCAGTGCAGACTCAAATGAGAGTATACAGACGAGGCTCATCAGGAAAATTAATTTCTTGAAATATGAGACTACGTCTATGCCGAGTAGGGAGTTGCGTCTTGATACCCAAAAGGGAGCCGGACTCCTCATTAACGGAATCATTGAAAGGTTTATTGGTGATAGTGTTCCATCGTTTTTGAATGACACTCAAGTAGATAGTCTAAGGGAGTTTATTAATAGTCACCTTGGCAAAATTCGAAGTTTCCGTGACTATGCGATAGAGGCGACTATCGCTCCGAACCCTACGGAAATGCTAACAAGCCTTTTTTACCTTTCTGATGGCGACAGAAAAATTGAAACCACAGGAAGCGGCGTCCAGTATATGACGATGGCTTCAATAAATATTCTGTGCCAGATAATGGAGTTATACAAAAGCAAGTCCGCTCCGTTCGAGGAGCAGCTATACACCGACGACAAAGGTAAAAAACTTTTGCCACTCGTGCTGGCGATTGATGAGCCGGAAGTCCACCTACACCCATATTTGCAAAGGTCTCTTATCGGTTACTACAAGCGAATACTGTGTAACGAGGACTCTGAGTTTGCCGACCTATTGAATACTTGCTTCGGTATTGACGGTATCGACGGACAGTTGATTATTGTCACGCACTCGACGGACGCATTGGTTGGGGATTATCGCAACCTTATCCGTTTTTATAAAAACGGAGACAAAACTGAAGTCGTTAGTGGCTATGCTTTACGTCCGATTCCACACTCTACAAATGCTGGACGAATTAAGACCGAAGATGAAAAACACTTAATCATGCATTTCCCTGAAATTAAAGAAGCGTTCTACGCCAAGTGCGCTGTTTTGGTTGAAGGCGAGACCGAGTATGGATGTATTCACGCCTTTGCAAATAAAGCAGGCGTTTCCTTAGACGACTATGGGATTTGCATAATAAACGCACGAGGTGAAAGTTCAATTAAACCACTTCGCCAGTTGTTGGGGCTGTTTGCTGTTCCGAGCATCGCCATTTACGATGGGGATGTTAAAGCCGGACATGCACCAAGCGATGAAGAGTTTTTTACACAGGAAATCTGTTTTGAGATTGAAATCGTTAAAACACTTTTTGAAAAAAACCGCCAAGACCTTGTAAAACAGATGGCGGTTGAAATTGATGCCAAGGTAGCTACTGTACCGTTGGATTTCGATTTAGTAAGCAAACACTTTAGGAAAATGGGCGTAGAACTTTATGCCTCGACCAAATGTGAAAATTGTGGACATACAACAAAAGTCAAAGATGCTTCTGCATTTGTACCGAAACTACTATTGGACACCAGCGACTCTGACAAAGACGAATTTTGCTTAATGTATTCTGCATGGTTCATGGCAAAGAAGGGGGTTCTTCTTGGGCGAATAATTGGAGATACGCTAACAGCCGAGTTAATACCTGAATGCTACACCAACGCTCTGAATAAAGCGCAGGAGGTGGCAAGCAATGCATGATACGCACATATCGGATTTGAAGGAATTAATTTCCTCGCAACATGGTGGCGACGAAAAACAACTTGAAGTTATCTTTTCAGAAAGCCCACGCTTGATTGTTGAGGCGCCAGCGGGATATGGTAAGACCACCACCATGATAAGTCGTATTGCCTACCTTTTTGCGTCAGGCAGGATTCCGAATCCAAAGCGCATTCTTGGATTGACCTTTAGCGTTAACGCCGCTCTAAAAGTTAAACGCGAGGTTGCCGAAAAGCTACCCGCCCTGCTTGGCACTAAAAACAGTCCAATCGCTATCGGCGAACGGGTAACCGTAACAAATTATCACGGCTTTTGCAAAGGTGTTTTGAAAAAATACGGTTATCTTGTAGCCAACGAGTTCCGCAAAGACATTAACACTTTCAAGGCAATCGGTGACATTAGAAATAGCCAAGGAAATGTTACAACTGAATGGAGAGAGATTGCCAAATCACTAACAACGGAAGAACAGGATGCCGTTCATACAGTTGATTCAACAATCAAAAGAGGGACATTGCCTTCAGCAGAAAACCTAACACCATATTTTGCTGTAATAAAAAAGCTACTACCTAATGGGAATATCACCCATAATGCTGTTGTACTTTTTACATTACAGCTTTTCGAGCAGAATGAAGAAGTAAAGAAATTTTACCAAAGCTATTACCCGCTTATTGTGGTTGATGAATTTCAAGACACAAATTGCATCGCTTGGGCTTTACTAAAAAAGATTATTGGAGATGATACACAACTGGTATTTCTCGGCGATCCTTTGCAGAGAATTTATGGCTTTATTGGAGCGTTGCCACGGATAATGGAAACAACAAAAACTGAATTATGCATGACTGAAATCAAACTAACACAGAATTATCGTTTTCGCAAAAATCCTGAAATGTTAAAGTTGGATAAAAACATACGCCTCAATGCAGAATTTTGTTTTGCTCCAGATATTGTTGACACTGATGTAGCAAATTTGCCGATATTTTATGGAAAAGATCAACAATGCGAAGCACAGTTGGTTGCCGCCAAAGTCCAGAGTCTTACCACCCAAAGTGATGTTAAAGTTGCTGTGCTTTTTAGAACCAAAAAATCAGATTCAGTCGAAACAGAATTAAGCAATCTCAATATATCATACTTCTATGGTATGTTTTCCGACGACGACTCAGAGTACGTTGAATTTCACATTAAGTGTCAAGAAAAGTTTCTTAGTCGTTTCGCTACCACAAAAAGCATAACTAAAAAATCGCTGCTTGCATTTTCAGAAACAGTTAGAAAAGAATATACAACAACCGATAAAACCATTGGCTCTCTTTTTCGATTGCTTGATGCTCTAATTGAAAAGGTTTCAACAGATTATGCTGACCTCTCCACAGAAGATAAATACACCTTGATACTTGATATATTTGAAAATCGACAATTAAAACAAGCAATGGAATATGTTGATTCAAATATAATTCTTACCACAATTCATGGAGCAAAGGGATTGGAGTGGGACTATGTAATCATTACAGACATGGAAAGAAGCTGTTTGCCAGCTTACCCGATTTGCAAAAATTGTAGCAATTTTAGAGCAACTTTTCAAAACCACAAGTGTTTGCTGCCTAATCCTTTGGATGATAGATTTAAAGAAATTTTATTAGACGAACTTTCGGTGTTTTATGTGGGCATAACAAGAGCACGGCAACAAGCATATATCTCCGCAAGTGCTATGAATGCAAATGGGTATAGTAGTATAGTTTCTTGCTTGGCTAATATTGCTGGCATAAAACTGGTGAAGGCAGATACGATGGCTACCTCATAGGGGGTGTGCAAAAGCGGTGCAAATTTTAACGATTTGATTTGAGCGGTGCATTTTATCAATAGTTAGTGCCTTTGCCATTTAAAAAAGAGGTATAACCGGAAGTTGTGGATGGAAGAAAAAGAGCGTATCCTCTGTTTTCACCCAAAAACTAAATCCTGTTGGAAGCAGGAAAGGAGAATACGCTCTTGCACAAGAATACCACAGCAAAGATTGAAAGTCGATTAGCCCAAGAATCGAGGCTGACGTTGGAGGATTGTTTGAGAGAGGGTGCGCGAAAGATGCTTCAACAAGCGATTGAGGAAGAGGTCAACGAGTATCTTGAGAACCACCGTTTTCTTCGAGAGGAAGGAGGAGGCCGCCAGATGGTTGTTCGCAACGGGAAAGGTCGTTGTCGGCTGCTCCAGACAGGAATGGGCGAGATTGAGATCCGCCAGCCCCGAGTCCTCGATCGGAGAGCCGGGCAACGGTTTACCAGCGCTCTTTTACCTTCGTATATGCAATGGGTACTGACGGAGAGACCTTGTTGCCGTGCTACATCTCAAGAGAATCTCTGAAAACGACTTCAAACAGGTCCTTTCAACCTTCTTTCCCTTGCGGTTTCTGCAGGCTTTCATGGTCGTAACGATTCAGGATGTTCAAACCGCGGACAAAGCGCTCCTGAACCGATGAAACGCCCGCGATCTCCGGGTTGTCGCTTCGGGAGATTATGGTGAGGACCTGATTAAGCTTGTTCAACCGCTGTTTATTAACAGCGTAGCCCTACTGCTTGAGAACGGAATTTGCCCATCGGCGAAAGGCGTTGCCCCGTTTTGACTTGACCCGATAGCCGATGGAAATGATGACGTCGAGGCTATAAAACTGCGTCATGCGGGTTTGGGTTTTCCCTGCGACAGCACCATGCCGACTGGTTGTCGCAAAATTTGCGACAACCACTTCTTTATCCAATTCATCATCGGAGAATACATTATTTATATGCTTTCTGATTGTTTTGTCGTCTTTATCAAACAGCAGTGCCATTTGATTTGCCGTTAGCCAAACCGTGTCTTTTTAAGGCGATACGGGAACGTCAAGAGAAACGTCGCCATCAATAAATAGGACAATAGAATTTTCTGGCGTACTTATGGCTTCCCCGGAAGTTCTTGTACCCTTCTCTCCCTTAATTCTCTTTGGGCTGTCAAGGACCACTGCCCTTAAGTTAGAGGACAGGCCAC
>Ga0209099_1004243_pt1 | contig 11033 bp, 20 predicted proteins | sample AD_JPNHW2_MetaG_FD_184430 | JGI IMG/M metagenome (GOLD analysis project Ga0209099, IMG submission 184430) | Active sludge microbial communities of municipal wastewater-treating anaerobic digesters from Japan - AD_JPNHW2_MetaG (SPAdes) (version 2) | ecosystem: Engineered > Bioreactor > Anaerobic...
GGGGCTTTTCTTTTGCGGGAATTCTCCTTCCCAACCCCATTTACTTTACCAACGGCTGATGGTATAATTAGATAGTAAGGTAAAACCTTACGGAAGGGAAGTTTAAGATGGAAAACAAAAATGACATTCTGGACAAGATCTCCGCACTGCTGGAGAGAACCACCGCAAAAGGTGCGACTGAAGCGGAAGCCGAGGCAGCACTGCTCCTGGCACAACGCATCATGGCCAAGTACCACATCGAGCTCTCCGAGGTTGTCAGACCTGATCAGGGCCCGACCATCGGAAGGAGTTCCACCGAAAGGAAAGCCATGTCACAATGGGCCATCCGCCTGCTCAACCTGGTCGCCGACAACTTCCGTTGCAAGACCTACCTGCAAAACCACTGTGGCGCATTCATTGGAGAGGACGTAGACCTGAAGCTGGCAACTGAGATGTATAGGATGCTCTACGACTTCATGGACCAAGGCGCCACGCGGATCCGCAGACAGTACCGGAAGCAGGGATTGCCCACAGACGGTGTCGGAGACAGTTACCTGCTCGGGTTCCTGAGGGGGTTGAAGGAAGCCCTCGACGAACAGAAACGCACCGAGAACTCGTCCTTCGCCCTGATCCTTGTCACCCCGCAGGCCGTAGTCAAAGCCTACGAAGACCTCTCCAAAAACTGGGGAAAGCCAGTTCACGGCAGGTCCCTCAACGGGGGAGACGATGACGCCTTCCGCCAGGGGATGAGGGAAGGCAAGAATTCACTCCACAAACGGCTGGCATAATTTGAAAGGAGAATGTAAAATGGGGACCAAGATGATTTGCCCGAGATGCCACAAAAACGAACTGACCGGGATGGACGCGCTGTCCCGGCTGGACAACCAGACCATGATCTGTTCCGCCTGCGGGATGGAGGAGGCGATCGAAGCCTTCCAGAACAAAGGCAAGGTTAGAAACTTCTGGACTGAAGTAAACCCCATCTCCCTGAAAACCTCCGCTCTCGCCACACTGTGGTCAATCCGGTTAGACCTGCTGGCGACAGAGAATGGAGTCATGACGGGAGAATGCGAAAGCCAGCTGTATTATATTCTCTCGCAAATGAACGAGTTCTGGGGGAAACTCCGGGGGGTTCTGGGAGTCTGACGCCTACACGCAATATATCAACGCCCATCCTGATCAGTACGACCACCTTGATAAAAACCTTGACAAGGAGATTCTGGACAGCTGGGAACGGGGAGAATCGTAACCCCATAGATCGCCTGATAAAATCCTGCCAGATAATAATGGCAGGATTTTATTTTGCGCCGATTTTAGCAGGCCTAATTTGGCCCCAGATGAATTTTTATTTCCGAGTAATATAAATTCGCTTCCAGGACATAAAATTCATCTGGGGCCAAATTAGGCGCATGGAATTTTAGGGAATTTTGCAGAAAAGTTGTAGGTTGTTTCTCATTTACAAGCGATGGCAAATGGTGATATAATCCAATTATACCAGCTGGACAAAACGGCTGAGATTGAAGAAGGGAGAGATTGGAAATGGCAAAAAGGAATATGGCCAAGTCCTGACCACGCTCAAGCAGGCGGTGGCCGCATCACAGAGGAAGGAGGTGTTATGAGTGGAGAATAAAAAGATCGAGCTGATGAAGGCGTTAATCGACGAATGTGAGAGGGAGATCGGAGCCTATATCTCTTTTGAGGGTCACGAAAAATCCGACGCCTACGTCCAGCAAAGAATCGAGCAAATCCAGGCGTTATGGGAACAAATCGACGAAATCCTAGCCGATGAACCTGATCAGGAATAACCCAAAGGAGAGGCCTACCGGAAACGATAGGTCTTTTCTTCTGCCAAGGAAAAGGCCCGGACCGTTAGGTCCGAGCCTTTCCCGGTAGGGGTAAAAAGAATGGAAGGGAAGTAGGATTGGTAGATTATTTGCCTTTCTTGGCAGTCTTGGCGGGAGCGGCCTCTGTCTCGCCTTCGTCGGCGTCGTCAGCCTCTTCCTCACCGGCTTCAAGAGCTTCCTTGATGAGTCTCTTGACTTCGGCGAGTTCTTTGGAGCCCTCTTTCCACTGATACTTGGCGCGCGGTCCGAATTTACCTTCCTGGGCTTCGACAGCCGGAGCCTTCATTCCATTTGCGCGGAGCAGAACGCGGATCTCACGGGCTTCACAGTTGAACTCAGCAGCCAGGTCTGTAACGGTAACCATCTTGGTCTCTTTAACTTCTTTTGCCATGTTATTTTTCCTCCTTGTTCGTCCAGTAGTTTGGATGACAATTACATTATACCAGACGACCCGAATAGTTGTAAATAGGCTATTTTCTCCTTTTGAATAAGGGGCTGTATCATGGGGGAAACTTTCTTTTTACAGGTCCTTCTCGTCGATGAAAGTCGCCATCATGTCTGCTGTGTGTGTCCACAAGACATTGGGGAATTGCTTGATAGCCTTTGTGTATCTGGACCAATTCTCACAGTCGTCGAAGGCCCCCATATGCCACCTAATGCAGTTTTCCTCCTCTGGTGTCAGGTCTATCCAGCTTTTCAAAAGGAGGACTGACATGTCTCCATGGCCCTTAGGATGGTCAGCATTCGGAGTGTATATTTGCTTGTCCTCATCCCACAGGTAAGCCCCGATTTTGCAGAGGTCGTGACCGTACCCGATAATAAGCGGGCTGTCCTGATCCTGCCAGGTCAGACTCATGTTTTGGGTCAGGACTTGCAGGTTGGTTGCTACGTGTTCGCTGTGTATCGCCAGACCGCCATAACAGTGCAGGTGATAGCAGCTTGACGCCGGATCCGCGTAGTAGGTGGTCTTCTCGAGTGCCACCTTGAGTGTCTCCCATCTTGTCACTGTGTTTTCCTCCTCAATTTTATGTGACCGTAGTCCTCGAATTTCTTACACGAGTGGAATATCCGCTTATTATTTACCCAGCGCTGTAGGTTCAAAATTTCCGGGGGAGCGTTCGGCTTGTCGAAGACCATGACGAATGGGTCAAAGCCGAGATCCACGAGCTCATAAATTCTGTATAGGTTTTCCTCCATAGTTGTGTTGAAGTTGGTCAAGACATATACTCGCGTTTTTCGAGCCCCAAGCCTGCCATACCGCTTGTAGAGGTATAAACCCTTTAACACATCATCACTCTGGTTCATCAGGTCCCACGCGAAATGGATCATTTTTACCTTGACGGTGTTTAAGGCTCTTACAAATTCTTCGTCAATCAACCTCACATCAAGGCCTTGATTGAATAACACCGTTGCTCCGCTGTCTGATAATTGTTTTAATAGGTCAATCCGTTCTTTACAAGCCGTCAAGTTCGGGTCTAAAAGCGTGATGTTCGGTTGACCGTTCCACCATTCCGACAAATCCGCAACCTTGATTGATTTGCGCCCTTCTTTCTCAGAAACAATGCAAAACGGGCAAGCGCGAGGACAACCCCTTGAAAGAAAACCGTATGCCGTGTCGGTGTTACCGTAGAGCGCATAATCGGGCATGATGTGTTCGACCTCTGACGGCAATTTATTATCTAACCCATATCCCGTACCGCCCTTGATAATCATCTTTGCGTTCATGGGTTCGGGCAGATCGGGAGAATATGTCTCGTCAAACACCTTGCTCATATAGACCAAGTCATACCCTTTTGTCCGGCGGTTCCACATCTCAACTGTATCTCCACAGGCTTTGTGCCAAGCCGACAACTTCATGAGTGCCAGGTTCGGGAAATTATGGCTGTCAACATCGAGCATTCCGACTTTCATTGGTTACCCCCCAGGCTCATTGACACCTCATTCTTGGCCTCGTAGTATTTATAATTCGCTGCAGCGATGGGGCACTCCTTGTGAGTATTCCGACCAAAGCACCACTTAGCTAAAACCTGATGTTTCTGAGTGCTATTCTTGAACCTCATCACGATGCCGTATTCCTGACCAAGGAATTCACAAGACATATTAGTTGATCCGAGGGATCCGTAAAACGGGCAGCAGATGCTGAGTGCAGTCTTATTGTCAACCATCGTTTTCGTCACTCCCCTTCAGAATTGCTGGGGGATTGTCGTTACGCCACCATCCGAATGACTCTTGGCCCGTAACCGAGTTCCGCAATATCTCCACAGTGCAGTCGGGTAGCAGCTCTCGTTCGTCGTATATCTCGAAGCCTTCCAGGGCGTATTGGGGACCAACTTGGAGCTGGACCTGATCAGGTTTTCTGGACTGACGGAGGGCCCTCTTCAATAGTACTCGAGTAATCCGGAGCTCTTTTTCCAGTTCATCCGCTCGTTCCTTCTGCCGGACGAATTTTATATAATTCTGTCTGGCGAGACTCATTTCTTCTGGGACCATATTATTTCTCCTCCCCAACATCAAGTTCCACCAAGGTCATGATTGCGTAGTTCGCCAGATCCATGAGGGTGTCGGTCACAGACTCGTTATTCACTGCCTGATCCTGGCACTTCACAGTCAAGGCCTTGACCCTGTTCAGCTTATCCTCCAGGCGAATGCAAGGCATCGTCATTCCGTATTCTCGAAACGACTTAGCGAATGCGTCGTCGTAGTCTTCGTTCTTCGTCTGATACAGTCGGTTGAGTTCCTTGCAGATGCTCGCGTGTCTGCAGTATTTGCCCGCGTATTTTTTTGCTTCGCTCATGGTCTCACCCCCAATATCAACAATATCATGGCGCAAAATACACTTCCAACGAAGAGTATGGTTGCCGCTATTCCGATGACTATGAGGGCGATTCCTATTACCTCTAAAACTCCTCTCATCCTGCCACCCCATAGGTCACAATCCAGACTCGGCATTGCTGGACGCCAAGCTGTTGGGCTATTTCCTGGCTCTCCACAGCCAAGTCAATCTGTCCTGATCCAACTCCGCAGTCATCCACGACGAAAGTGCCCCGACCTTCCACCATGATTATCGTCCCGACTGGAAGTGACCCGCTCTTTACGGCTGCCGTATATCCTGGCACAACAGGGTGGCCTGTTGATGTGATGCCGTTACCCAGCCCATCAGCCCAGCCACCATTTTCATCAGGATCAGGAGTGTAATTTGTGACCTTGAAAGTTCCGATCAATTCCAGCTCAGGAATATGCAACCCCAATTCGCCAAGAGTGATTGTCTCGCCTTCCAGAGGCTGTATTTCCTGGGGCACTTGTTCCGCTCCGAGCGGCATGCCGTAATAATATGGCATGAGCAAGAGCAGGATGATGCAGATGATTGAGAATATGAGGTATTGCCTTTTTACTTTAGTCGTCAAAACCTGTCCACTCCTCTCCGGTCCGCTTCCACATTTTAGGCTTCTTCGGATTATTCTTCTCCGATGCTCCGCCTTTTCCGTTGCCCCTTCGAGCTTCCTCCGCTAGGCATTCCATGATATCCCCGTGTTTGATATCTGCCAAGCGTTGGGCTCCGGTCCTGTGATCCACAGGTTCAGTATAAATTGAAGTTGTGGTAGGATCAGGTGGCTCCTTCTTCATCATGCGTTCGACTTTCCGATAGTTTATTTCATACTCAACTAACTCTCTGTTCCGCCTCTCTAGGGCTACTGGATCAGTAATTCTGCCGGTGCAGGGCTTACTCACCAACTGAGTGAAGACATCACACCTTCCGGTTGTTTTGCTAACTAGGTTGAGACATTGGCTGCATTGATCAGGTATTTTCATGATGTGCCTCCGTAGCTGAGTTGATAGTATAATTATACCATATCTTGAGGACCTTGTAAATTGACACTGAAAATTGAGGAGATAAAATATTTCGCCCTTTGAGGTTATGTGACAGGTGGGTCTTACGGGGTGATATTTACGGTATTATATATATATTTATATATATATAATACCGTAATATACCTGTAGACACAGCCACATAAAAACTGAAAAGACTGCTACTTCCGGAAAAAATCTGTTAAAAATTCCGCTTTTGACTGAGGAGAAGCAGCCTTTCAATTTTCCGCAATAGACTCCGCAATGACTCCGCAAGTATATAAATTTGACTATACTTTCTAATTTGTTGTTTAAAAAGAATCCGGCGGATCCTTGTGGGGCATTCAACTCCAGAATTCCGTTATCAGTCTTCACAATAGACTACGCAATAGACTACGCAATGATTACGCAATGATTACGCAAGACAGATCAAAATTTCCCGGGATGACCCTTTGTGCCTGCTTTTTGCCAATCCCATGAGAAGAGCCAGTCAAAAGACTGATAAAACCGCAAAAATGGAGGCTGACCTCTCGATCAGCCCCAAAAAGGGAGCACTTAGGTGGCGAGCGTAACCTTCATCGTCTTCCCCTGTCCGACAGTAACGAAAGACGGATCTCTTTCAACTATCTTTGAAACCCTATCACGGGAAGTGTTGAGTTGCTGAGCGATATTATATAAGCTCGACGGTCCTTGGTCTAGGATCAGTCGGAAGATCTGTTCGGCGAGAGAAGATTCAACGGCATTGCCTGATACCGAGCAGGAATACCCCTCATCACTCGAGTGTATTTCTAATTGCAGTTTTGGGAGAATACCTGCGGCACGGAATTCGCGTTCAAGCATCAGCTGTCCGAAAGCGCCTGCTCCCACAGGTTTTGGTCCGGCGACGATAATAGGCATCATGTTTATAGGATCGACAGTCTTCGCCTCTTTTGACTGTAGGAATAAGCCTGACTCAGTCCAGCCGTGGAGAGCGACCGATCCCAGCATTCGTTGACCCCCTCGGGCAGCCATCCCGTTCTTATTCCAGTGGTGTATCAGCATGACCGAGGTATTATACCTATTTTTCAAATCCAGTAACCACTGTAAAACCGGGTTCAGCTCTTTCGCGGAATTCATCTCGCCATCAAACATTAAGTAGAGTGGGTCAAATATAACTAAGGTTGGTTTTATGTCCGCCAGGTAAGACTCCAGCAGTTCGATGTGTAGCGGGTCGGAGAAGTTGAAGCCATAGTTATTAAGAAAAGCGATCGGCAGGTTGGGGGCGAACTCGATAGCCAGCTTATTCCCCTTCTCTTCTACTGATCCTAATAAACCTTTCGAGGCCATGATCTTCTCCATGCGATCCTTCACGATCCAGTCGCTATTCTCGTTCTGAATCATGAGGACAGGGCCCTGATCCTCAACCGCGTATTTTCCCCACAGCGGCTTACCTGAGGCCACCGAGACCGCAATATCCATGGCGACCGTTGACTTGAATGTCTTGGGGTCTCCGGCGATAATTCCGTGCGACCGTCGTAACCAGATATCTTTCACCATCCAGCCAGGTTGTGAGGTTATGCCCCCCATAAAGGTTGTAAAATCCTTGATGGGGAGGGACTGGACATCCTCAGCCTCGATCTCCTCTACAGGATCAGGCTTCGTGTTCCCCACATATATTTTCTCAATCTCGGTAGTTATCCGCTTCATCTCATCGGCTCGTCCTCGGTATTTATTCCAGGCTGAGCCAGCAATAAGTGCCACAATATCCTCCATCGGAATTTTAGCCGCGACCAGCTCCTGCTCAATAGACCACAAGACTTCAGAGCGGTGGCCCACCTCGATACGAGCCTCAGGATATTGCAACATGTGAGAGATTTTGGGGGGTATTTTCTTACGGTATTTTGACAGCAGGGCGACAAAGTTTCCCAAGTCAGGACCTGAGTCCCCAGTCTCTGGAGTAGGCAGCTTTTCAAATTTATCTTTCGGCAACCTGAGCGGCTTCTTCCATAATACAGCGCCTTCTTGTGCGGGAGCGTATTTATAATTGAAAGAGCCCGGTATTCGTAATACCTGAGTGAGGTCCCAACCGCCTTTATCTGCCCCGATGTAATAGGATAAATTGCGGTTGAGATTTTTATGTTCCGAGGGTGATAGGGGCTCCTTGAGGAACCACAGACCCTGGAAGCGGGTTGTGGAGGACCTCCACGCCACTGATGGCTTCAGGTCCTTGAGTGTCTCCGGATCCACAGCATCCAGGTCCGAATATAGGACCGGGCTTTTCTGGACAAAATCCTCGCGCCTTTTTGGGTGGTCGAAAGTCCAGATGCTCCAATAGGTATCAGCTTTTTGTTTGCAAAGTTCGTCTACCTTCGCTTTAATTTCCTTTGCCTGATCAGGATATGAGAACGGAAAATCTCGCCACTCGGAACCTTTCTTGCTACAGATAAAAACATATCCCGCTGGCTGAGCATCCCAGGCATCGAAACAGATTGACAGATCGTTCATGGCTTAGGCCTCTTTCTTTCTATAGTCGCGTAACGGGAAATTTTGTGGGAGATCCTCTTCCAGAACAAACCACTGCCACCCCGTTTTAAAGGCCCGTAATTTGCCATGGTTGATAGCATAGAGTACCTGCCGAGTTGTCACTTTAGGATATCTCAAAGCGACCTGTCTTACAGTGAGCAGGCTATTACTCATTGTTTTGCACCTCCATTCGTACGAAATTCCGTGTTATAGGAACATTATACCAGAATTTCTAATTGTTGTAAATATATCAACTTTTAAAGGGCGAAAATAAAAACCGATACCTTATTATATATGCGCGCGTAGCTGAGGAGAAAAAAGGAGAGAAAAATACAGTTTACAGGGTCCTCAAAATATGGTATAATAAAACCATAATTTATCGGAGGTGAGCACATGAGTATCAGGAGCATTAAGAGAAGCATGGCCCGGAAGGCCATGGCTGACCGAGGCTTCCATGGGGTCCACAAAGGCGACCGTCACGGTGGTAGTTTCTTCTCCCGGAACTGGAAACAGTTTTTTGAGAAAGCTGCCGAAGAGTACCGGGGGAAGTCTCATAACACCAAGGGACCCAAAAGGCGCAGGACCGAGATTAAAGTAAAAACTGATTAAGGAGAAAAGAAAATGGCTGCTATAATAACACCCTGCAAAAAACCTACCTTCAAGCGATACAAATATTTCAACGGTAAGGACTACCTAAGCATCCGCAAAATTATTCAGGAATTTATAGACTCGCCTGCGGACTGTGTCGAGGTAAACTGGGAGAGCCACTACGCAACCTATGATTCATGCTTCACCTCATTTTCCAACTCGCTCAAGCACTTTCATCTCTACCCCAATATCAGGATCAGAACATCCGACAAGAGAGTCTTCATCGTAAAGGAGAACCAAAATGCTGATAATTGTTGAAGGCTTCGACAACAGCGGAAAAACCTCACTCGTCAATCACATAACAAAACATAATCCTCAAGGACCTTCGATCGTCTTCCACAGTCGCCCAGGTATCGATCAGGGGGCCAGACTCGGAGAACTGCTCGCCTGGGTGAGGACCTATCCTTCCAGCCTGGTAATCACTGACCGTATTGGGATAATCGGAGAGGAAGTTTACGGCAGGAACCTAAGGGGCTACAGCGAATTTAGCCGGGAGATGTTTGATGTCTGGACCTCCTTTTTCTACGGTATTCCTAATGGGGTGAAAGTCGTCTTCATCTGGTGTCATCCCAGAAACCACGAGATGGGTAATAAACCAGAGATGGAGGGAGTGGTGGAGAACAGGGCTTTTCTCCTCGACAAATATGATGAGACCATGGTAAAAACTCGACGGATATTCGAGAAGAAAAAATTCGAAGGTAGAAACGTCGCCTTCGTCGAGTTCGACTACCAACAGGATCCATTTTATCGGAATATAAGCCGCCTCTTTGGCGGAGAAGGAGACTTAAAATGAATGTAAAAGATATACAGGAGAACCTCAACCTGTCAACGGGAGACCGTGTCGAACTCATGATTGCTCAGCAGAAACACCTCATGGAACAGTACCACCACATCGAGGCAAAATTCCGGTTCACAAACCAATGCCCTGTGGATCTGGACGACAGCCGAGGCCAATTGCTCCTGAAAGATTTTGCCTGGCGGACTACGGAGGAAATTGCTGAGGCCCTCTCTGCCCTCCTTGACGAGACCGACGATAGCAAGGTTATTCACTCACAGGAAGAGATTGCCGACGCTCTCCACTTCCTGCTTGAATTTACCGTTTTGTCCGGAGCTGAGCCGTACCTGGTGCTTATGATGGGGCCTGATGACGACTTGCTTGATGCACTGTTCTATGGCGCATCTGATCAGATTGCAGATAAAGGCGTCGCCATTATCACCGAATCAGCCGAGACAATCCGCCAGCTCGGCATGGTATGCCACACCCTCAAGAATAAGCCCTGGAAACAAACTCACATGCTCACCGATAAGATCGAGTTTTATTCACGGCTGATCCAGACTCTCCAACAATTCTGCCGGATGAGTTACGCTTTCGGGATGGGACCTGAGGAATTGTTCCAGATGTATTTCCGAAAGGCAAAGGTAAACGAATTCCGACAGAGAAGCAAATATTAAAATGAGGCCACGTGATAAAGGCAGGAGGGTTCTGATTGACTTCGGGGCCCCCTGCCCACCCACCAGAAAGCAGCTGGCTTTCATCCAGGAAATTGAATGCTATATAGTGGAGGAATTTAGGGGAGAAACTTTTGAAGAAGCCTCGGCATATATTTCCCGCAATATTGATCTCTATGAGCAATTCAAGGAACTGGATGAATCAGAAACTGATCCGTGCATGTTCTCGCTGGAGGACATTTACGGAAACAACGACTAGGGAGGAAATTGAAATGACTAAAAAGTGGATTGCTATTCTCATCGCATTAGTAGTACTCCAGGTGATCTACACATTCCTGAGCATCATGCGAACGGGATCAATCGCAGGCGAATTCATGGTAATTCCGGCGGTGGTCCTGACTTACTACCTCATAAAAGACCTCGCCAAAATCATCAAGGAGGAATCTGGGAAGTGATAGACATTGACTTCTCCCTCACCCTCTGTGACTACTGGATGAATCTACTCACCCAGGTCGCAGGAGCCAGAACATCCACCACACAATTCTCCGGTATAAAATACCTCGCGGACATAGTCCACACAATGCCTGGGGAGGCCTTTACAGGGGCGACAGGGTTCGCTTTGGAGGAGCTCGGGTACTCTGGATCAGGCGCCAAGCTGAACGCCTTAAAAAGGATCTACATGGATGGCGAGTCAATCCGGGCCGCCAGAGAAAAGTTACAATCTAGAGAGGCCCAGGAATTCTCCTCTGTGGTGGTGAATACGAT
>Ga0209099_1004244_pt1 | contig 11033 bp, 3 predicted proteins | sample AD_JPNHW2_MetaG_FD_184430 | JGI IMG/M metagenome (GOLD analysis project Ga0209099, IMG submission 184430) | Active sludge microbial communities of municipal wastewater-treating anaerobic digesters from Japan - AD_JPNHW2_MetaG (SPAdes) (version 2) | ecosystem: Engineered > Bioreactor > Anaerobic >...
ATAACGCTTGCATCCTCCGTATTACCGCGGCTGCTGGCACGGAGTTAGCCGATGCTTATTCTTACGGTACCATCAGCACCGGTTCACGACCGGTGGTTTTTTCCCGTACAAAAGAAGTTTACAACCCATAGGGCCGTCATCCTTCACGCGGCATGGCTGGGTCAGGCTTGCGCCCATTGCCCAATATTCCTTACTGCTGCCTCCCGTAGGAGTCTGGTCCGTGTCTCAGTACCAGTGTGGGGGAAAATCCTCTCAGAACCCCTAGACATCGTTGCCTTGGTGAGCCGTTACCTCACCAACTAGCTAATGTCACGCATGCTCATCTAAAACCGCCGGAGCTTTAATTGAAAAGGGATGTCCCTCCTCAATATTATGGGGTATTAATCCCGATTTCTCGGGGCTATCCCCCAGTTAAAGGTAGATTGCATACGCGTTACGCACCCGTGCGCCACTCGCCGGCACCCATTGCTGAGTCCGCTGCCGTTCGACTTGCATGTATTAGGCCTGCCGCTAGCGTTAATCCTGAGCCAGGATCAAACTCTCCATTGTATAAGGAAAATTTAATCTCTCAGGTTAACTATTACCAAAAGAATTGAATTGTATTGTATTCTCTGGGATATTTGCTACTTTCTTACTTCAATCTTTCAAAGAACTTTTATCTCTTTCCCCGTGTGGGGCGTTTCTTTCAAAACGGTGTGCAAAATTACAACCTTTTTTCTTTCTACCAAATCTTTTTTAAAAAATTTGTCATTTTTTTTTGAAGACCTCGACCGAATCGATCTAAACCTTCGCAAAAGGTTGGTGCATCAGCTTTTTCTTAAGAACGGCCCCTGTTATTATCAATTGGGAGTGCAAAGGTATAACTTATTTTATAACTCCAAACACTTTTTGAAGAAAATTTTCAAAGATTCTTTCAAGTCGTTTTCAGTCAGCTTATTATTTTTGAAAGATTTTTACCCTTTACCCATTTCTATTGTAATTTTACAGCCAAAACCGGGTTATCCTTTATATACTATAAACACAAAAGCTCATCTCAAACACTCCGCAAAATGAAAACACACCATATATATATAGCCGGGGGAATCCTCGCTCTGATACTCTCCCTCCCAACATCCGCCCAAACTAACGACTCCATTACCGTGATTTCTTCCCGCTCAACAAAGACTGATACTACTTCCTATGTAACCCCCAAAACATTCACCCCACGCACCCCACGCCCTGATAACTTCTGGCGCCGCGTGTCTGTAGGCGGATGGACCAGCTTCCAGTTCGGCAGCATCACCGCTATCAGCGTCTCCCCGGAAGTAAAGGTCAGAACCGTCGATAACCTGTACCCCGGCATCGGCCTCATCTACCAGTACAGCCTGTACAAAGACTGGATCGTGGATCCTGCTACACAGGATTACCTCGACATCTCCTCCAATATCATCGGGGGACGAGTATTCCTGAGGTATTACTTGTCCGGCCTCTTCGATAACTTCCTGCAAAACTTCTTCCTCCATACCGAGTACGAATACCTGTACTATGTCTCAAAATCCGAAAAATATTCTGACTTCGTTTCAGAGATAAATAGTATCTTTGTCGGCGGTGGATATAAGCAACCCATATCCGACCGCGCCTTCTTTGACTTTCTGGTACTGTTCAATCTAAACGATACTCCCGAATCTCCGTATACCAACCCGGTTCTGCGCTTTGGTTTCGGAATCGGACTTTAAAAACCCCGGGACGTTAGCTCAGTCGGTTCAGAGCGCATGCTTCACACGCATGAGGTCACTGGTTCGAATCCAGTACGTCCCACCAACGTTTCAGAACGCCAGCAACCATAAGGTTTTTAACATCCTCTGTTCTGTTCCCATTCTCCCTTCTTATTTCCATCCCCCGCCAAGTGCCAGGTAAAGGTCTACGATGCTTTTCATCTCCTTGTTATATTCCTGCGACTGGTACACCTGTGCCTGGTACAACGTACGCTGGGCATTGAGAACGTCAAGGTAGGAGGCATAACCGGCATTGAATAGCTGGGCCGAAAGGTCGTACGCATGCTGAGCCACTGCGGTGAGCTTCACGCTCTCCTCAACGACTTCCTGCTGTTTTTGCACCGAGATGATGCCGTTGGACACTTCGCGCAGCCCATTGTAAATGGCTTTCCGGTAAGTGATCAGCATCTCCTCTTTCTTCGATTGCGCCCGTCTCAGGTTGGCTTTGAGTTTCCCCATGTTGAAGATGGGAGCAACGAGGCTGCCTACTGCGGAGCTGATGACGCCGGCGCCCAGGTCGGAATAGCCGATGTCAGCGGTGATGGCGAGTGTCGGCAACATCATGCCCCGGGCAACGCCTACCTGCGCATTGGCAGAAATAAGTTGTTGCTCCGCCGCGATGATGTCGGGACGTCGGACGATCAGCCGGGAGGGGATGCCGGCCAGGGGAATGATGTCACGGTTGACCTGATTGATGATGGTGTCGCCGGTGACGACGGGACCGGGGAGCTCGCCGGTAAGCAGCTTCAGTCCGTTTTCCTGCATCGCGATGATCTTCTCGTACGCGGGGATCTGCGTCAGGACCTGCTCCAGTTCCGATTCCGCCTGGGCCACGACCAGCCCGGAGACCGTACCCGCGACCAGCTTGTTCTTCACAAGATCCAGTGACTTCTGCCGGAGTTCGGCGTTATACCGGGTGATCTGAAGCTCGTCCTGGTATTCCAGCAGATCAAAATAGGCCGTAGCAATCTCTGCAATCAGCGAGAGCTGAATGGCCTGGCGGTTTGCCTCTGCTGCCATCATGTCGGCCCTGGCCGATTCACGGGCTCTCCGGATTTTTCCCCATATATCCAGCTCCCAGGAAAGGGTGCCTATGCCATAGTAATCGTGGTACTCCACGATGTTCCCTGCGACAGTCTGCTGGTTGTTATACGACGCGACACCGGCCAGTCCGACATAGGGATAAAGGTCTGCCCGGGTTTGTTTAAACAGCGACCGTGATTGGTTCACGCGCTCAAAGGCGATCTTCAGGTCGAAGTTGTTTTCCAGTCCGCGACGGATCATATCATTCAACACCGGGTCTTTGAACAGGAGGGACCAGGAGGTATCGGCGAAGGAAGAGACGCCTTGCTGTGTGGAGAACCGGTAAGATGCGCCGGTGTTGATCTCAGGCTGTTTGTAGTTGGGACCGATCTTGCATCCGGAGAGGAACAGGAGCGAGATCCCAATCATCACCAGGGTGCTCATCGGCGGCTTCTTTTTCCTCTTCATCCTGTCTTCCAGCTTCTGGAAGACGACATACAGGGAGGGGACGACCATCACGCCGCAGATGGTGGCGAAGAGCATCCCTCCGAATACCGAGGTGCCCAAGGCATGACGGCTGGCTGCGCCGGCCCCGGAGGCCAGGACGAGAGGCGTCACTCCCAGGATGAAAGCGAAGGAGGTCATCAGGATCGGTCTGAACCTGAGTTTGGCGCCTTCGCGGGCTGCATCCGTCAGCGGCATTCCCTGATCGTGCTTCTGTTTGGCGAATTCCACGATAAGGATAGCGTTCTTGGCGATCAGCCCGATGAGCATGATCAGCCCGATCTGGGCATAAAGGTTGTTCTGAAGGCCTCTGATCCATTGAAAGGCGAAAGCGCCAAAGATGCCGAATGGCAAAGCAAGCAAGATAGGGATGGGAAGGAGCCAGCTTTCATATTTGGCCGCAAGAAGGAAGTAAACGAAGATGAAGCACAAGGCAAAGATGAACGGGGCCTGTCCTCCCGAGATCAACTCCTGTCGTGTCATGCCGGAATATTCATAGCCGAAGCCGTAGGGCAGCGTTTTCTCCGCCACCTCTTTGATGGTTCCGATCGCTTGTCCGGTAGAGAAACCCTCGGCAGGTGCGATCGTGTAATCAACAGACCCGAACAGGTTAAATCGCTTAACCACCTCGGGACCTTCAACAGGCGTGAGGGAGATGAGCGTCCCGAGCGGGACCATTTGTCCGGTAGCGCTCTTGACGTACACATTGGCGATGTCTTCCTTGTTGGCCCGGTAAGCGGCGTCCGCCTGGATGATCACACGGTACGATTTTCCGAATTTATTGAAGTCGTTGACATAGATGCTTCCGAACAGCCCCTGTAGAGAAGAGTATATCGAACTGACCGGTACTCCCATCTTTTTGGCTTTTTCCTTATCGACGGTGATCTGTATCTGGGGGATATCAATCCGGAAAGCCGTATAAATGTTTGTCAGTTCCTTTCTTTTCGAAGCTTCTGCATAGAAGGCGCGGTTCACTTCGGCCATCTTCCGGATGCCCATGCCCGCTTTGTCTTCTATCTGCAGTTCCAGCCCTCCGGTTTTCCCAAGTCCGGAGATGGCGGGTGCATTGAAGGCCATGCATATCCCGCCGGGGAGACGGCTGAAGCGCGCCTGCACCTTCCGGATGATGTTTTCCGCCGAGAGCGAATCGGCTTTCCTTTCTTTCCAGTGGGTCAGCTTGACAAAGGCCATGGCGTTGGTGGTAGATACCGATCCGTCCAGGATGCTGTATCCCGGAATCATGGTGAAAGACTGGATCCCCGGGGTTTTGAGCAGTATCTGTTCCACCTGGCGGGTCAACAGGTCGGTTTTTTCCAGCGAGGTGGCTTTGGGGGTGGCGATGTTGATGAAGAAATATCCCTGGTCTTCCGAAGGAATGAATCCGGTGGGAAGGAACTTCATGACGAGGAGCATAAGGACCGTGACCACTCCCAGGAACATCACCGGACGAATGAGGTGATGCGTGAATTTTTCGATGATCCGGATATATCCGTGAGTCGTCTTGTCAAACGTCCTGTCAAAGCCGTTAAAGAACTTTCCGATCAGGCTTTTTCTCTCTTTTTTCGCTTTCAGGAGCAGGACGCATAGCGGCGGGCTCAACGTCAGCGCCAGTAAGGCCGAGATCAGGATGGAGGAGATCAGTGTCAGGGCAAACTGCTTGTACATTACCCCGGTGGTTCCCCCAAGGAAGGAGACCGGCACAAAGACGGCGCACAGCACCATGGTGATGGTCACGATGGCTCCCGTGATTTCCTTCATGGTATGTTTGGTCGCCTCCAGCGGGGAGATCCCCTCATGGTCGATCTTCTCCTTCACGGCTTCCAGAACGACAATGGCGTCATCAACGACGATGCCGATGGCCAGAACCAGGGCGAACAGGGTAAGGAGGTTGATGGAGAAGTTGAAGAAGGTGAAGGCCGCCAACGCCCCGATCAGCGACACGGGAACGGTGATTGCCGGGATCAGCGTGGCTCGCCAGTCCTGGAGGAAGATGAATACAACGATAAACACCAGCACGAATGCTTCGATAAGGGTGATGAGCACCTCTTCGATAGAAGCTTCCACGAACTCCACGGTGTCCAGCCCTTTCTCGTAGGTGATGCCTAAGGGAAACTGGGTGGACAGTTCCTTCATGATCTTGTCGCATTCATCCCGCACGGCGAGTGCATTGGATCCGGGAGCCTGGTAAATGCCGATGGCGGGAGCGGATTTGCCGTTGAAACGGCTGTAGGCATCATACGATTTCATTCCGAGTTCGATTCTCGCGATATCTTTCATGCGGACCATGGAACCATCGAGGTTGGCCTTGATAATGATGTTGCCGAACTCCTCTTCATCGGCAAGCCGGCCTTGAACGCGGAGCATCATCGACGTCTCCTGACCCTTCACGGTCGGCGATTTCCCGATCATCCCCGCAGCTGCCTGAAGGTTCTGGTCCTTGATGGCATTCTGGACATCCTGGGTCGTGAGTCCCAAACCGGCCATCCGTTCCGGATTTAACCAGATGCGCATGGCATAGTCGTCTCCGCCGAAGAGGGTGACATCGCCCACCCCGTTGACTCGTTTAAGTGTCGATATAACATTGATCTTTAAGTAGTTGGCTAAAAATTTAATGTCATATGACGTATCGGTCGACACCAATGAATAGAGCGCCAGGATGCTGGGAGATTTTTTCTGGACGGTGACACCGCCCTGTATCACTTCCTGGGGCAGCAGGTTCATGGCGCGCTGCGCTCTGTTCTGGACATTCACTGTCGCCATATCGGGATCAGTGCCGACCTCGAAATAGACCGTGATGTTGCAGGATCCGTCGTTGGCGCACTGCGAGGTCATGTACATCATGTTATCAACCCCGTTGATCTGTTCCTCCAAGGGGACAGACACGGTTTTTTGAACATCCTCTGCATTGGCTCCGGGATAATAGGCAGAGACCTGAATCGTCGGAGGGACCACATCCGGATATTGCGAAATGGGAAGGCTTGTCAGACTAAGGATGCCAACCAGTGCAATCAGGATCGCGATGACGGCTGCAAGGATGGGACGGGTTATAAAACGCTCGAGCATATACGTTCGGTTTTCAGGTTATGGCATCTCATGTTTTATCTCATATCCACGTTGGAGGTGTCCTTGATGAGGATGGGTTTGATGATCATTCCTTCCTGAAATTTCTGGAAGCCTTCCAACAGGATCTTGTTACCCGGCTTGAGCCCGGCATTGACGATAACCTGGTTGCCCATGGTACGTCCGAGGAGGATGGGGATGCGGTTGACTTTATTATCCTTGCCTACGGCGAAGACGAAATTCTTTCCCTGGATTTGTTGGGTAGCGCCTTGCGGGATGACCACTGCGTTTTCCACTTCCATCAGGATGAGGTTGACCGTAGCGAACGATCCCGGCCGGATCAGCCTGTCGGGATTGGGGACGGAGGCTCGCAGGGCGATGGTCCCGGTTTGGGGGTTGATGGCGCGGTCGACGAAATCAATCTCCCCGAGATGTTCATAAACTCGTTTGTCCGCCAGCGTCACTCTTACCTTCAGGGTGCTTGCCGGTGAGGCATGCTTTTCCTTGTTTTCAAGAATATATCGGGCAATGTTCAGGAAGTCTCTTTCAGTCATCTGTATATCGAAATATATGGGATCGATTGCAGAAACAGTCGTCAGCAGGGTGGCATCTCCATGTCCGACCAGGTTCCCCGGGTTGACATTCACCTTCCCGATGAAACCCGTGATCGGCGAGGTGATGGATGTGTAGGAAAGGTTTAATTTGGCGTCGGCCAGCTTGGATCTGGCGCTCTCCACCGCGGCTTGGGTTTGTCTTTCCGTCATGACGGCTACGTCATAATCATTCTGGCTGATTGCGTTGGTGGAAAGAAGGGGTTTGAGCCGCTCCACGTCCAGCTTTGCTTTCTCCCAGCCGGCGATCCTGCTGTCAAGGTCAGCCTGGGCATTGGTCAAGTTATTGACATACCGGTCAGGCTCGATGGTAAAAAGCAATTGCCCTTTCTGTACAATCGAACCTTCCTGAAACGACCAATTTTGCAAGTAACCCTCGACACGTGCCGTGATGTTGACGGTGGGGATTCCGACCGCCTGCCCGACCATCTCAAGGATAACAGGGACCCGGGTTCCTTTGATCTCGAGAACCTTCAATGCCGGAGGTTCTTTCTTTTGCTGCATTTTTGACTTACACCCGGGTGACAGGAGGACCATTCCTGCCAGCAAAGCCAATGCCAATGTCAATGTCAATGTGATGGATTTGGTAAAGGTGCTTTTCATAGTACAGAAATTAATGGATCGACTCGATTCGTTACTTTGCGTAAATATAACTATATTAATGCGTAATATCTACCAAAAGAAGAAAAAAAATGTCGGTGTAATAACTTGGTTCAAAATAATATATCATTCTCAACAAAAAGACAATACTGTAATCGCTATATTGTCTTTCCAGGTCTCAGTGAAGGACAGAATGACCCGTTCAGGCAGTGGTAATTATTGCCGTGTTTCCGGAGGCGGTACGGCCCCGCAACGCAATATTTTCTTGTTGACGGGTGGTTATGAAACAAGCGACTGTAGCGTGGTATCGGAGAGGATGTCCCACGTGGTGTCGCAGAGTGGTTGGCCTGATAATAGCTATTGAAAATGGAAAGGGGATCTTTGCCGATGCTGAACAAACGGCAAAGATCCCCTTGGAATACCCGGCTTTTTACAATCCCGGGTACTTATCGAACTAAGGTCACGGTTCCCATCGTACTACCTTCATTGCTATTGATCGTTGAACCTTCCCAGACTTTTCCGTCTTTGAAGGTAGCCTCGATTTTCCAGACATAAGTTCCCTGGGCCTGTAATACTCCCTTGTAGTAACCATCCCAGCCTTCCACCGGCTGTCCGTCTTTATCCAATTCCCATGATTCCCATAAAAGATTTCCGAAGAGATCAAATACCATAGCGTGGTATTTCTCCAGATTGATTCCCACAGGTTTGAATTTCATCACACCGACAAGAATATTGGTGGGTGAAAAGGCATTGGGGACATACAACCCATGGAAGATGAAATCATACACATAGTCGGTAGTATCGGTGCAATTTTCATTCCAGGTGATCAACCGTACAGTGTAGGGACCATCATCTTTATAGGTCACAATGGGCGACAGCGCATCAGTGATGGTTCCATTACCGAGATTCCATTCGAAACCGGTGTAGTTTTCGGATTCGTTGGTGAACATGACCTTCCCGGGTTGATTGTCCAGGTCTTCGGTAATGGAAAATGAACTAGTGGGCGATAGGTTAACGTCTACATTTTCCGACACTGTATCACGGCACCCGTTCAAGTCAACAACCGTGAGCGTGACAGGATAAGTGCCCGGTGAATAAAATTCATAGCCGGGGTTTTGTTGTTGTATAGTGTCGTAAGGATGCCATGGATCGTTGAAGTCCCAAACCCAATGATACACCGTTGTATCACCGGGAATGGAATTGTCGGTAAACAAGGTGATGTCTCTTGAGCATGCTTTTGAGGTCGAGAATCCGGCCATCGGGAGATTGAACACCCTGGTGGTTCGGGTAGCTGTGTCCGTACAGCCATTATTATTCGCGACGACATAAGAAACAGTATAATACCCCGGATGCGGATACAAGTGTGCCGGAGCGCCGGAAGAACTTGTATCACTGATCGACGTTCCATCACCGAATTGCCAGTTTGTATAATCGATTTCAGTGTTATTGTTGTTGGTCAGATTGATAAATCGCGATGTGTCTCCCCAACATACATCCTCAACGCGGAATGAAGCGACAGATGCCTTTCTGATAACGACTGTCTGCCATGATGTGTCGGAGATACTTACTCCGTTGGAGATAAAGGAGACAATGAGGTTAACGTTATAGGTTCCATCGTATTCATACTCGTGTGAGACGGCTGGCTGGTACGCTGAATACACACTGTCAGATCCATCCCCGAATTCCCATTGCCAGTTGTTTATCAAACTGACAGGACCTGAACTGTCGACGAAGATTATCGGTTTTTTCTGGCAATGGATGGTGTCAAGTCCGGTAAAGGCGGAGGCAATACAGGTCACCACAATCGGTTTCGTTATGGAGCTCCTACACCCGTTTCCGTTGATGGTTGTCAGGGAAACGTCAAACGATCCGAAGCTGTTATACTGATGAGTAATAGTGGTCGGCAAGGGCTGTGTTTGGATTCCCGTTTGCCCGTCGCCGAACTGCCAAATGAGTGTGTCGATACCGGCGTTGTTACCGTTAGAGAGGTTTGTGAAAACCACCAGGCTGTCGCAGTGAGGAATGGAATCGAATCCGAAATCTGCAATGGGACCCGGGTTGACTACCACTTCACGGTAGATACTGTCGATACAGTTGTTGGAGTTATAAGCCTTGAGTTTAACGATGTATGTCGTCGGTTCGGTAAAGGCATGAGTGGGGTTATAGAGGGTAGAAGTGTTATTGGTTCCACTGGCAGGATCTCCGAAATTCCACGACAGATCATGAATCGTATCGCCGGCTGCGAGGTTCACCGCGCTAAAGTGAGTGATGCTGCCGAAACAAGCTGAGTCGGCAGTAAAGGTAAAGTTGAATCCGGGTTTCACGGAAACAGGATTCACGATGGTGTCTTTACAGCCATTTTCATCGGTGACAATGAGGGTGACCTGGTATGTGGTATCGATAACCGGGAACGTATAGGTCGGATTTGATGAGGTAGAATAGAATCCGTCTTCAAAAATCCAGTACCAGCCTACTATTGGAGAGCCGCTTGGGATGGAATGATCGGCGAAGGTGACCATCCCTTTCGGACAGAAGGTGGAGTAGGAACTGAAGAGAGCTTCCGGTTGGTCGAAAATGGTGATGGGGAGCGAATATTCGTCAGTGCATCCCTGTGAGTTCGTCACGGTAAGAGAAACGACAAAAGTCCCGTTGTCAGCGTATGTGTGTGCCGGGTTTTGCAGACTTGAGGTGTCACCGTCTCCAAACTCCCAGTGCCATTGGGTGATCGAGCCAAAGCCCGGAGTGGACGCATCCGTGAATTGAGTTCCTGCGCCGACACAAGTGTTTTCATACGTGAAACTTGAAATTGGCGGCACTTTTATGATAACCGGTTTCATCGTACTGCTGGAACAGGAGAAGGAATTGGTGACGGTAAGTGATACCTGGTAAGTTCCGCTTGCAGCATAGTAATGAGAGGGGTTTTGAACTGTCGAAGTATTCCCGTCGCCGAAATTCCATAACCAGGAGATAAGGCTCCCGAAATTAGCGATGGTTTGGTCGGTGAAATGCGTGGTGTCACCCAGACATACGGTATCTACTTCAAAATCGACAGTGGGAAGTCCGCTGATCTCGATGGATTTGGTCATCGTATCACGGCAGTTATTCACATTCGTGACAATGAGGGTAACCTGGAATGTCCCGCTTGTCTGGTAGACGTGTTCGGGATGTTGTTGCGCAGAATGATTATTGACACCCGATCCCGGATCTCCGAAATCCCATTCCCAGGTTACAATCGGTCCCCCTCCGTTTTGTTGCGAGAGGTCATAAAATTGTACCGGAGATTGCTGGCAGTTGGTGTCGGTGGAGGAGAAGTTGGCCATCGGGGTCGCCGTCACCGTAACCAAATGAGAGACCGAAGCAGAGCAACTGTCAGCGGTTTGAATGGTCAGGGTGGCGTTGTAATTACCGGCATTGACATAAGTGTGGGTAACATTCTGCGTCCCGGGCGTGGTGATGGTGATCGTGTTGCCATCGCCGAAAT
>Ga0209099_1004246_pt1 | contig 11028 bp, 4 predicted proteins | sample AD_JPNHW2_MetaG_FD_184430 | JGI IMG/M metagenome (GOLD analysis project Ga0209099, IMG submission 184430) | Active sludge microbial communities of municipal wastewater-treating anaerobic digesters from Japan - AD_JPNHW2_MetaG (SPAdes) (version 2) | ecosystem: Engineered > Bioreactor > Anaerobic >...
TCACCACGCCCAAGGCACTCTTCACGAGCAACGTAGCATGCCTGAACCAGCCGTCGCTGTTCCAGGATAACACGATGACCTACGGCGAGCCGCTCCTCTCCTGGAGCTGGGACTTCGGCGAGGCGGGATCAGGTACGGATACCTCATCGATACAACATCCTACTCATCAGTACCAAGCAGCGGGAGAGTACCCGGTGAAGCTGGTGGTGACGAACCAGGCGGGCTGTACCGACTCGTTGACCAAGTCGGTGAGGATCCACGGCAACCCGCGGGCAGACTTCATCACCTCACCGGTATGCGCCGGGAACACGACCAACTTCTACGACCGGTCGATCGCAGCCGACACCCTCACCTCGGCCTGGAAGTGGAACTTCGGCGACCCGACCGGCGTGGGCAATACCTCGCTGGAAAAAGACCCGGTACACAGGTATTATGACGCGGGTGACTATCACGTGAGCCTGGAGGTGAAGGATGAAAACGGTTGTTCCGACACGGTTGACTCGACGGTGCGGGTGAACCACTCGCCGGTGAGCTTCTTCCACCTGACGGATACCTACGGAGGACAACAAGGCAGGATCCTGTTGAACAACGAGTCGCAGGGAGCGGATTACTTCTTCTGGGACTTTGGCAACGGCCGTACATCCGAAGAAGAAAACCCGGTAGTGACTTATACCGAAGACGGCAACTACCTGATCACGCTGATCACCGGTAATACGTTCGACTGCATGGATACCACGTTCTATCTGTACGAAGTGCGATTTAACGGGCTTTACGTTCCCAATGCGTTTGCTCCTCTCAGTGATAATCAGGGAGTCAAGTTGTTCAAACCGGTAGGAATGAATCTGAAACAGTATCACGTACAGGTATTCAATACCTGGGGCGAGCTGTTATGGGAATCCACCTTGCTGGATTCGAAGGGAAGTCCGGTGGAAGGTTGGGATGGCATGCATGACAACCATTTGTGCCCATCAGGCACGTATCTGTGGCGGATTGATGCCCTGTTCGAAGATGGTACAATCTGGGAAGGTTCTTCCAATGGGACAGGACAACCCGGTATTTTTGGGACATTGACCCTGATCAGATAATCCCGTCAGGGAGCGTTTTCATCTTACTTCATCGTATTTAAAGAGGAACAAGAAACGGATTTTCCTTCTCTTGATGACAAGAAAGTCGTTCTGTCATTATTCTATTTCCATTGTCATTTCTGCATTTAATCAACTGCCTTTCATTTCGAAAAAAGAAAATGTTAGGTTAATATTCGTTATTCTCAAAAAAATGTAAGGCACCTTTCGTGAAGAACACGAAAGAGAAAAAGTTTGTCGATTGATCAAAGCATGCTCAAAAACTACATTTAATTAAATATCGACATATATATATAAAGATTGTTATACCCCGCCCCTATCTAATCAAAATATTTTTCTTGACTTTTTGAAAAACACAATGTAGATTTGTTAGGTAATAAGTGTAACAAAAAACGTAAAAAACAGTAAAAGAGACATTAAGATAAATAGATAATGATTGAAAAAAATTGAAAAAATGTAATGAAAAATTGAGTGTAATGTATTAATCGAACTCTGATGACGCGTTTTCTACCCAGATATCTACTTGTTTTTCTCTCTGTTCTGATAACAACCATGATCTTTCCCAATTCTTTCACATTGGGTGGTGGGTTGTTGTCGGATGAAAACTTTTTATTGTATCCGGGTGATAGGGTTGAAAATGTTTTCAGGTTGAAAAATTTCATAACAAAAGAGGAGGATCCGGACTTCTCCATCAACTTTTCGGGGTTTACAAATTATGGTCCAGGCCTGACTATTCTGGAGGAGCACTTCGATGTGGATTGTTATGGAAATGCAACAGGGTCTATTTACACGAAGGTTCAGGGAGGTGTTGAACCCTATTCCTATTTCTGGTCAGCAAGTGGAGGAGGTGTTGTACCAGTAGGCCAGGAAAATCAAGACTTTTTAACGGGCCTGGTTGCCGGGGACTATACAGTGATTGTTATTGATGCAATCAAACAAAAGACAAGTCTTACGATCACCATTTCTCAGTCTGATAAGCTCATCGCGACAGCCGGATCGAACGCTCCGGTTTGTGAAGGATCGACCTTGAATTTGACAGTAACGGTGCAAGGAGGCACCAGTCCCTATACCTATTTCTGGAAAGGGCCGAACGGATTCAACTCCACTTTACAGAATCCTTCAATCCCAAATATGACTGCAGCGATGTCGGGGGTGTATCTGGTCATGATCACCGATGCAAACGGATGTTCGGTCCAGGCTTCGGTAAAGGTAGTAGTCAACTCGGTCACACCTGCTACGATTGGCACGAATCAGATTCTGTGCAACGGTGGTGATCCGGATCCGTTTACGGTCACGGTACCTGCGGGAGGCAACGGAGTGATTACTTACCAATGGCAAAGCAGCACAACAGGGTGTGCCGGTCCATGGACAGATATCCCACTGGCGACAGCCCCGGATTATGATGTCCCGGCAGGCATCACTCAGACGACCTTTTACCGGCAGGTTGTCACCTCCACCCTGAACGGCTTTGGCTGCCAGACAGTCTCGAATTGCATCACTGTCACCGTGCAGACAGCCATCGCTCCCGGCACCATCGGAGTTGATCAGACTCTTTGCAATGGAGGCGATCCGGCGGCTATTACCGGAGATGCAGGATCAGGAGGCAGCGGAACCATCATTTACCGCTGGGAGAGTTACACCGGTAGTGGTCCCTGGACCATCATCCCATCAGCAACCGGCATTTCGTATGATCCCGCCGGTTCGATGACCGTCACCACCCAATACCGGCGGACCCGGATTTCGATTTTTGCAGGGGATACCTGTGAATCGGTCCCTTCCAACGTCGTCACCATCACGATTCAACCTGTTGTTTTTCCGGGAGCTATCGGTTCCGATCAACAAATATGTCAGGGAGGCATGGCAGCCACGTTACAAAGTCTTACGAATCCTTCAGGCGGAAACCCGTCGTTGATGTATCAATGGCAGGTCAGCACCAACGGCATTCTTTTCACCGACATTGGCGGGGCCAATACATTAACGTACAGTCCGGGGGCCTTGAGTGCTGACAGATGGTACCGCAGGGCGACACATTCCATTCAGAACGGAGTAACCTGTACGGTTTACAGCAATGTTGTAAGAATTACCGTGATCAACATCAACCCGGGCAGTATTGCCGCTTCTCCGACTTCTTTCTGCGAAGGAGGCGACCCTTCCGCTTTCACCAGTAATCCTGCTTCCGGTGATGGAACGTTTACTTATCAGTGGCAGAGCAGTCCCGATGGGATTACGTATACAGATATTCCCGGTGAGGTCTCTCAGACCTATGATCCACCGGCTCCGATACTGCAAGATACCTGGTACCGGCGAAAGGCCATCAGTGCTACGGATACCTCCTGTGTTTCTTATACAAATGTCATCGCCCTGATGGTCAATAATCTGAATCCCGGATCTATCAGCATGAATGATCTTATCCAGTGCTATGGCAGTGATCCTCCTCCTTTCATCAGTGTGGCTGCAACAGGAGATGCCAATACCTTCAGTTACCAATGGCAAAGCAGCGCTGACGGACTTCTTTTCAGCAATATTTCCGGAGCCACCGCTGCTGTTTATGATCCGGGACCTTTAACAGCGGATATCTGGTACCGCCGGATCGTTACGGCCTCCCGTTATGGAATTACCTGTTCGGATACCAGCAATACCGTGAAACTGTCGGTGTATCCTTCTCCCTCCCTGACGGTGACGCCGCCGGGGATAGTCTGTCAGGCAGTTTCCTATTCGATCCTTGCTTCCGCAACGGGTACTGGTACCCTGACTCCGGTGTTTACCCTGAGATATGTCAGCGGGACCTACATCACTCCTCCATTGTCCCAAACGAACACAACAGGTATTTTCACCATCAACCCGCCAGCTGATCCTGAAGTGGCGCCGGTCGGCCAACAGGTTTTCATGGTCACGGTGACCAACACCGATGCCGGAGCTTGTGCCGATTCCCTTCCGGTTGTTGTCGAGATATACGATGTGCCCGATATCACCCTTACTGCTTCCTGCGCCAGTTTGCAGGGATATGGGAGTATCACCATGACCGGGGTGGTGACTTATCCTCCAACGGCGGTAGTGGAATATTCCATCGATGGGGGAGTAACCTGGACCCAGAATCCCGTCTTTGCGAATCTCCCGATGGACAACTATACGGTCATCGCCCGGAACAGCCTGGATCATTCCTGCTCCACTTCATTAAGCGGCAATATATTATCACAAACGGTCACGACGACCAATTATGAGATCTGCGAAAACGGAAGCGTACCGGCCGGACAGGGATTGACGGCTGTTTCATATTGTTTTACCTGGGCGAATGCCAATGCTAATACAGGAGTAGAATGTACCAATCCGTCGCAGGTGTATTACCGTACAAACCAGGAATTTCCACCATATGTTACGGGTCCTCTTGTTCAGTATAAAGTTTACGGTGTCGTGAAAACGCCGGTTAGTCAACTTACCATTAAGGATTGTCCTACCATTAACGGTTCTTATTCGATCTATCAATATCCTTTTGATCCGGCACATCCCGAAGTGAATCTGATCAGGTGGATGGAGAATACTTGCCCGGGCGGTCCGAGTGCCACCACCTATGGACTTGATACCGCCAAACAGTACGTGATCGTGCTGAATTCCCCCAATGCTACTGATACGGTTTGTTCAGAGGTCCAGTTCACCACAGCCGATAAAATCCAGATCGCGGTGGATATTGCTCCCGTTCAATGGTATCTCTCGCCCACTGCTACTACGTCCATTGCCACCGGCACTCCCTTTAATCCCTTGACCACGAATGGTTCGGGAATCACCGGTGAATCATGTCCCGGAACGTATACCTTTTTCGCCGGGTGTGCAGAAGAGACATGCCGTGAACCGGCGTTTTTCACAATCAACCCGATCCCCGTTGTGGTAGCCGTGGACGATACGATCTGTTCGGGACAGGTGACCAATATTGTACTCACCAGTATAGATTCATGCAATAACCCCGTCGATACAACTACCGTAGTGTACGAATGGACGGCATCCGTCGTGAGTGGTTCCGCAACGGGCTTTACCGATTGCACCACGGGTTGCGGTTCGGTGATTGCTCAGCAGCTGACCAGCACCTCTCCCGGCACTTGCCCCATCGTCAGATATATGGTCAGGGCCCGGGTCAGCAACTGTTACGGAACCTGGTACCCGGTTGATGTTCTGGTTGTCAACGACAGCAACACGACGCTGCCGGTACCCCCACCCGATACGAGCTATTCCTGCCGAAGTCTGGTTCCGCCTCCCGGTACACTGAGTACGACCCACGGATGTCTTGGAACCTGGACAGTCACCGGTGTTGACACGGATAACGGCGGATCGGGATGCCCTTCCAGCCCGCTGATCATTACACGTACCTGGGCTTTTCATGATGGATGTGTCAATTTCTCCGTCTCGCAACAGATTCGCATTGTCGACAGCATACCTCCGACATTCACGCAGCCACCTGATATGATCATCTATTCTGATGCTTTTTGCGATTACGATGCGACTCCGGCTGTCACCGGCGACGTAACCGATGAGGCGGATAACTGCAGTACCGGCTTGGAAGCAGTGTATACGGATGTGACGAATGACGGGTCGTGTCCGGGGAACAAGATCATTACCCGCACCTGGACACTGGAAGATAACTGTCAGAACAGCACTACCCACATCCAGATGATAACCGTCCTGGATACCATTTCACCTACCTTCAATGCTCCGGGGGATATTACGATTGGCCTTGACAGTAACTGCTCGTATACTGTTCCTGTTTCGGTAACGGGGGATGTCATCAATGAGACGGATAACTGTTCTACCGGTATTCAGGCTACTTATCAGGATGTGACGGATAATTCCAATCCTTGTTCTATTATCGTCACCCGCACCTGGAGCCTTATCGATTACTGTAATAATGCTGCTGCCGACCAGGTCCAGGTTATCACGGTCAACGATCTGACCCCTCCTGTATTTACACGTCCTCCCGATATAACGGTTTACACTGATTCGCTGTGCAATTATGATGCAGGGATTGTCGTAACAGGGGATGTCACGGATGAACATGATAACTGTTCCACGGGGTTGGAAGCGACATACAGCGATGCAGTGAATCCCGGTCCTTGTGAAGGTTCTTTCGTCATCACCCGGAGCTGGAGTCTGACGGATCATTGCGGGAATGTTGCTCCCATACAGAATCAGACCATTACGGTGAGTGATACGATTCCTCCTTCTTTCACCCGGCCTGCAGATATTACCATTTATGCTGACACGAACTGCAATTACAATGCGACGTTACCGGTCACGGGAGATGTGACCAATATTCATGATAACTGTTCAACAGGTATTACGGCCACTTATGCTGATGTTCTGACCGATGGATCATGCATCGGAGAGAAGATCATTCACCGTACATGGAGTTTGGCTGATAAATGCGGGAACCGTGCACCGGACCAGGTTCAGACGATTACTGTCAGGGATATTATCCCACCTCATTTTTTACCGATACCTGATACGATACATAATTTCTGTGTGATTGATTTGATCAGTGCCGGTTTTTATCCGGATACTGTCGATATCACCCCTGTCAGGCCCGATTATTTTGTCCTTGACGGAGCGGATAAGAACCGGCTGGATCTTAACCCGGCCACTTTCATGGATAATTGTACCCCGTCGACCGATGTGATCCTGCATTGGAGAATTGATTTCGACGGTGGCAATCCTGCGCCGATCACCGGTACAGGCCAGGTTTCTGCCTATCCCGGACCGATCATCTTCCCGGGAGCGCCTGTGGTGGCTGTAACACATACGATTTCTTACTGGTTGGAGGATGATTGCGGTAACCTTTCTTCCGAAGTCGTGATACCGATCATCATCAACCCGCGTCCTGACGTGATCAAAATGACATACTAAGATGAATATAATAATAAAATATAAATATAAAGATAAATGAGTAAAACAATTAGTAACCTAAAAATCACAAAAATGAAAAAGCAATTGTTTTTAGTAATGACGGCATTATTTGCTGTCGGTTTAACCAGCGCCTTTGGGCAACTTGCCCCAAGACCTGTAACGTGTCTTTCTCCGGATGCTTTGCATCCTATTGCCGGTTCGCCGTATTCTTATACGGTCAATGTTCCGACACCTCCGGGTACCAAGACTTATACCTGGTTGGTGACCCAGGATCAGACCTTTGTCACGGCCGGAGCTTTGGTTGCGACGCCAGAGACTGTCGGCGGATCCATTCTTGCAGCGGCTGATGCATGGTACAATACCCCTACCGTGGCTCAGGCGACCATTTCCCTTACCTGGCAGAGCTTTGCCTATAATCCCGCCAACCCGATCTTCGTGGTGATTTTTGTATCCAATGCAGGGGCGACCTGTACGACCCAGAATATGAAGGTGTACAAGATTGAACCCCAGAATTCATTCACCCTTGATATCGCGAACCGGGATGCTTCGATGGCGACCCAACCGGGTTATGGCACCAACATCGACCGCTGTATCTCCGATATAGCTTCGGCGATTTACGATGCCAATGCTCCTGAAGGGATCCTCTACGATTATGGCGTTGATTACCTCTATTATGAAGTAGTGGCAGCCAACTGGTCGGATGCCTGGAATCTGAGTGTTCAGTTAACAGGTATTGATCCGCTGGAACATGTTACCGTTGAATGGACCAAAGACGCTACGTATGCAGCAGGTCTGAATGTAATGACGGGATCCGCTGTAGGAACCGGTGGAACACCGACGGTTTATACTTCTACCTCCAATGTCACCCCGAATTCGGGCACTTTCGTAGGAAGTACTGGTGAATCGATCTATATCCGGGTCACGCTTGATCATTCGGATATGACGAATCCGTCATGGCAGGGATTAACAGACGAAGTGATTTCCCTGGCGGTTGATGGTGTTACCGTACCTGTCACCGGAACCGGAGTGGGTGATGTACATACCACGGCTGGCGGTACTCCGTCGGTTTGCCCCTGGGTTGATCTGTTTGCCAATGATATCGCGGCACAGACCCTGAAGGCAAGACCGGATATCCAGCCGGTTGCTCCGACGCCGTTCCTGCCGGTTAAACCGTAAGGAATAGTAAAGAGATAATTGCTTTTTCAACCAGTTGTTCTTTCCGGTCGGGATTGTTCCCGGCCGGGGAGAATGAAGGGTGAAGAAGACAAGAAACATGCAGTTAATGAAAATTAACCATGTGATGAATGCGATGGAATCATAACAAAGAAGGGACCGGCTGTGATGTCGGATCCCGGCAGACAAAGTCCCCGCGGGATAATGTTCTTTGGAATCCCCGCGACGGAACAGGAGGGAGTTCATCCCGGAAAATACGGACCCGAAAAACAAAAAAACGGGGAGTTTATGGGAGTGGAACACCTTGTTGACAATGAAATGAGCATTAAAAATGAACAAGTAAATTAATAACTTGAGAAGACCTGAATACATAATCCTGCGTTGGTTACTGGCGTTATTGCCGCTGGTGACGACCATGGCTCCTGTCGTGGCCCAGGATACTGTGTATGCTGGTCAATCGAGTACGTTAAGTGTGACAGCCATCCCGGGTGATACTTATGTCTGGGAGCTTTACGAAGATGTATCTGCTGTTAATTTCGCCACCGATCCGGGCAACTGCCCGCCTACAGACGCCAACTTCATGGGTACAAACACCGGACCGACCGTGAATGTGATGTGGTTGACACAAGGAACCTATTTTTATAAAGTAACAGCAAGCAGAGGAGGGTGCACCATGAACCTGAAAGTAGGAAAAATGGTAGTACTCTGGGAACTGCCAACGGCGGTTCTCGATACGCCGGCCGTCATCTGTGCCGGTGATTCCGTACACCTGACGGTTACTCTCACAGGGACTCCTCCCTGGAGCTTTACCCTGACCGATGGTGTGAACAACTGGGTGTACAGCAATATTACTTCCAGCCCGTACACGTTCACGGTACCGGTCATACCGTTGGTGACCACCACTTACTGGATCTCGGAAGTGACCGATTTCCATGCCACAAATTTCACGCCTTCGCCGCCGGTAATACAGGTGGTGAACCCAAAACCTGTTAATTCACCCATTTATCAATACGGACCATAAGAGTCATTGAAAATATGCTAACCAGGATCCGATACATATTGTTGACCATACTGCTGATAGCTGCCTCACAGGCGGCCGGCCAGTATATTATCGACGAAGTATGCATTGGATCGACCAGATATTACCGTGTGGATGGTGAGGCCGGCTCTACGTATACCTGGATGCTGACCGACCCCCTGGGCAACGTGGATACCTTGTCCAGTACCGCCGATACCGTCGCCATAAACTGGACTGTGGCCCCGGGAACCTATAAACTGTCAACCATCCAGCATGCAATCACCGGTTGTGATGGCGTACTGGAGATCGGGACGATCGAAGTGTTTGAGCAGCCCCTTGCTTTTGCAGGTACTGCGATGGTCTTCTGCGCCCCGGGTTTCTATTCTCTTTCGGAAGCCACAGCCTCAAACTACAGCAGTTTGCTGTGGACCACTTCTGGCGATGGCACCTTTGACAACGACACTATTCTTCATCCCATATATACACCGGGCCCCGGTGACCTCAGCGCAGGTACTGTCACGCTGACCCTTACTGCACAAGGCTTGGGCAGCAGTACGGCATGTACTCCTGCCGTATCATCTGTCGTCATTGTTCAACCTGCTGCCGCAGTATCCGTGACAACAACATTCTCTCCGGCAAGCTGCTATGGTTGGAATGACGGAACCGCGACAGCAAATGTCACGGGAGGTATGCCCCCCTATACATACCTCTGGAGTAATGGACAAACGTCGAATCCTGCAGTCAACCTGACTGCCGGAACCTATACGGTTCTGGTTTCTGACACCAATAATTGCACGGCGATCGATACCGTGATAATCACCCAACCGCCTTCCATCACGGTCTACGCCGGACCTGACAATGACGTGTGCGAAACCGGATTCTTGTCCCTTTCAGGAGCAATTGCAAGTAATGACAGCGCTGTTTTATGGACGACATCCGGTGACGGGTCATTTGCTGATCCCTCTGTGGTCAATGCTTTATACACCCCCGGTCCGGCGGATATCCTCTCAGGAACCGTGACGCTGACTCTTACCGCTTTCGGTCTGGGCTTCTGCCCGGATTCTTCGGATTTCATGATTCTGACAGTCAGCAGACAGGCTATGGTCAACGCCGGTCCCGATGACACTATCTGTGGTGGAAATACATACACCATCACCGGTGCATCTGCTTCCAATTATACCAGCCTGCAATGGACGCATAACGGGGAAGGTTCGTTGAATGATCCGACTCTCCTTAACCCTGTCTATACACCGGCTCCCAATGAATCCGGTCTGATCACCTTCACCCTTACCGGATCCAGCACATATCCATGTGTTGATTCAATGGATCAGATGACCCTGACGATCTGGCCGCTGCCAACCGGAACTCTCAGCGGCAATACAAAGATTTGCGAAGGAGATACGGCAGTGCTGACGTTAACCTTCTACGGTACACCGCCGATCTCGGCGACATACACGGACGGGGTGGATACGACGACGATCCAGAACATCATGGTTTCGCCGTACTCCATCAACATCACGCCGGCGCCCGGGACGTGGACCTATACGCTGACGGCGTTGAGTGATGCTCATTGCGCGGCGCCGGCGAGCCAGTTACTGGGCTCGGCACAGATCACCGTATACCCGTTGCCGGCAGTGGATTACTGGTGGGTGTTCGGGGAACAGAACAACGAGGTGATCTTTAACATCGATACGAACGTAACGAACCTGGGGGCCATCGGTAACATGATATTGTGGAACTTTGGCGACGGGACGTTTGGGTATGACAGCACGGAGGTGCATGTCTTCCCGGCGCCGTACCCGTACCAGGTGACGTTGACGGTCACCGACACGAACGGGTGTTCGAACTCGGTGACGCACACGGTGA
>Ga0209099_1004250_pt1 | contig 11022 bp, 11 predicted proteins | sample AD_JPNHW2_MetaG_FD_184430 | JGI IMG/M metagenome (GOLD analysis project Ga0209099, IMG submission 184430) | Active sludge microbial communities of municipal wastewater-treating anaerobic digesters from Japan - AD_JPNHW2_MetaG (SPAdes) (version 2) | ecosystem: Engineered > Bioreactor > Anaerobic...
ACTGCTCCAGTCTTTTTCGCTTTTGTGAAGACGGAAGCATGTTTTTCTAGCAAGAAAAACAGCTGAGTCCGGGGCTGGAAAATTTGTGAGCGACGGCGAACAAATTATTGTGGCCCACATAGACCTTGCACACGAAGTGTTCTATGTTTGCTATCAAGGATATTTTGATATACAATATAGCTAATTATATAAGGTCTGTTTATAAATTAATTTTTTAACAAACATGAACAAAAAAAATATTTACATTATTATAGCCATTTTAGTTTTAATTTTAGTCGGATTTTTAATCTTTAAAAACGTCAAAAACAAAACTCCAGAGAATCTGGCGGTTTCAGGAAACGGAGAAGAAGTAGTTATCAAAGATGTTAAACCAGGAGATTTGGATAAAAACACAGCGGACCCAACTCTTACGGGTAAGCAATGGTCATGGAAAGAAACATACTTAAATGATGGTGATAAAATAATAAATCCAGTAGATCCTAATGATTTTATATTATCTTTTATTAAAGGTGATAAATTCTCCACAACTACTGATTGTAATAAATTCATGGGAACTTATACCTTGGCTGAAAAAAGCTTAACAATGACAGATATAGCTTCAACTCAGATAGCCTGTGAAGATCCATACGCTCAAGAAAAAAATTATCTATCCATGCTTTCTGATGCAGAAAGTTACTTCTTCCGAGACGATGGTAGCTTAATCATCATGATGAAAGAAAACAAAGGAAGTATTACATTTTCTCCGGTAGTTGAATAATTAAACAAAATTATTAAAAGCCACTTAAGGTGGCTTTTAATAATGGTTGAACATATCAATTAACAGATGGTATAATATCTAAATGCAAGAAAACACAAAAGTAGTTAATAAAATTTTTAAAAATTCAAAATGGTTAATTCCAGTTTTTGCTTTTATCTTCATAGTCTGGGCTTTAATCTCTGAAATCCAAAATGGAGTAAAAGAAGTTGAAAACACAGAAACAGAAGAGGTGCAAACAAAAACCAAAGAAATAGAAAAGGAGTTATCAAAAGATTTAGCCCTAATCAACCAAGCTAAAGAAGAAGTAAAAGAACCAGAAGCTTTAACCCCTAAAAAAGAAGAAATAAAGGTTGTTGAACCGCCTCTTCCTGTTGGTACGGATAGATTTATTGTCTCTTTGAATTCTAATAATGAGGCTATAGCGAATAATCTAGATAATGGTGGTTATACTAAAGATAAAAACAAACTCTTAACAATCTTTAGCAAAAATACAAAAGATATCACTCCGGGAGCTTACAAAATATCAAAAGATATGACAGAAGAACAACTCAATAAAGTTTTGACTGGGAATCCTTATATGAAATGGGTTGTCATTAAACCTGGTTTAAGAAAAGAAGAAATTGCAGAAATATTGATGAGTAATTTAGGATGGACTAAAAGTCAAAAAGAAGATTGGATAAATAAAGACACTGCTACAAGCACAGAATATACTGAGGGTGTGTATTATCCTGATACTTATTTAATTCCTATAGCAGAGGAACCAGCTCTTGTAGCTAAAAGATTAATTAATAAATTTAATGAAAATTTTTCCGCATACCTTCCTCAGTTTACTGCAAAAAACATCAAATGGGCTAGAGCTTTAACTCTCGCTTCAATCGTCCAAAGAGAAGCAGCTAATAATTCTGATATGCCGTTAATTGCAGGTATACTTTGGAATAGGTTGGATCAAAACATGGCTTTAGGAGTAGATGCCACTTTGCAGTACCTAAGAGGTGATAAAGGCAAAGGCTGGTGGGCACCTATTACAGTAGATGAAAAATTGATAGATTCTCCATTCAATACTTATAAGTACAAAGGGCTACCTCCACATCCGATTTCTAATCCTGGGATAATGGCTATAGAAGCAGTACTCAATCCAACAAAGACAGATTGCCTTTATTACATTCACGACAAAAGTAAGAATACTCACTGCGCGGTTACATATGAAGAACACATAGCGAACATCCAAGAGTATTTAGTAAAATAAAAAAGAAAGACCGAATAATAAAGCCATTATTCGGTCTTAACCTTTTATTGTCTTTTGCTCTTTAAGTAAGCAATTGCTGTAGATATCTCTTCTTTTGATAAATATCCCATAGATATTGAAAAACACATATTGCCGATATTTATCAAAGGAATATCCTTTGATTTCTCAACAAAATTACTAAAACCAAATATCATAACACATAAGTCGGTAGCCTTCTCTGACAATTTTAATTCGTGGTTTACTCCATGTAATACCAAGTGTGATAATTCATGGCATATGCTTACCGTAAATATGTTGATATTTTTTCTAGTTCTATTTTTAATTTCAATGGTTATGGTTGTATCCTTAAACATTCTTGTTCCTATCATAGGAACATTGCTTGGAATTAATATCCTTGCAGGAGATTTTACATCGTCATTGCATGGATATACATCACTCTCATAGCAAATGATTTTTATTTTATTGTTTAACCCCATGCGATTCTTAATTTTTGAAATAATTGTTTTATAATTTTTACAATTGAAATCATAATCAAAAAAATCTTCTGGAATGTTAGGGTGAACTCCAAAATAGTTAGTCAAGATATCAAGCATCTCCTCTATGCTTAGTTTCTCTGTTGTTTTCATTTTTAAGTTTTAGGTTGTTACTAGAAATTACTAAAAATAAACTCTAGTAACAACCCAAAACTCTAATTCATTGTGATTATATCATATTTATTGAAAAAGTCAAAAATAAATTTTATTTATGGTTCATATTAAATATGTTATAATTTTTCTATGAATCCCGTAGGAAGCTTCGGTTGCGGGATAAAAAATAAAAACTTATTAAACATTATTAAATTAATTAGCAGATAGAGGTTGGTTACAAATAATAACGACCGAGACCTGCTTCTGACGGGATGAATAAAAAACAAGTAGCTTTAATTGTACTAGATGGATGGGGATACAGAGAAGACAAGAAGGATAATGCCATAGAAGCGGCAAAAAAGCCCAATTTTGATAGTATTTGGAATAAGTGGCCACATTCCTTACTCGAGGCTTCAGGGCTTGCTGTGGGGCTTCCAGAGGGGCAAATGGGTAATAGCGAAGTTGGACATATGACTATAGGTTCAGGAAGACCTCTTGATCAGGATTTAGTCAGAATAGATAAATCAATAAAGAGTGGAGAATTTGAAAACAATGAATCTTTTGTAAAGTTATTTAATCATGTAAAAGAAAATAATTCAGCAATACATGTAATGGGTTTGTTGTCTGATGGAGGAATTCATAGCCACGATTCACACCTTTTTGCTTTTATTGAAAGTGCAAAAAAACATGGCATCACCAAATTATTTATTCACGCTTTTATGGATGGGAGAGATACCCCTCCTCAGAGCGGTAGTTTCTATTTGAAAAAATTAGAAGATAAAATAGAAGAAATAGGTTTGGGGACCATAGCAAGTGTGTCTGGTAGGTATTATGCTATGGATCGAGATAAAAACTGGGACAGGCTAGAAAAAGCAGAAGATGCTATTTTCTTGGGATTAGGAAATTCTTGTGAAATCAGTCCTTCTAAGTATCTAAATAATCTATATGAAGACGGAACAATAGATGAATTGTTGGTGCCTTTTGTTTGTCTTGATAAGGAGGGTAATAAGAATATCTTAAGTAAAAATGATGGTGTTTTCTTCTTTAATTTTAGAGCTGATAGGGCGAGAATGATGACTACAAAAATACTTGGAAAAAGTTTAACCGAAAACATAATGCTTGTTACGATGACAGATTATGGAGATGAATATAAAACCATTACGGCTTTTCCTCCTATAGGCGTTGAAAATACTTTAGCGAAGGTTATTTCAGAAAATGGTTTGTCGCAAGTTCACGTAGCTGAAACAGAAAAATTTGCTCATGCAACTTATTTTTTAAACGGAGGAAGGGAATTTGTATACGAAAGTGAAGAAGATATTTTAGTACCAAGTAGGAAGGATATAAAAACTTACGACGAAGCTCCAAAAATGTCTGCCAAGGAAGTAGCAGATAAAGCTATTGAGAAGATAAATTCTGGCATAGATTTTACTTTTATCAATTTTGCTAATCCAGATATGGTTGGGCATACCGCTGTTGTTCCGGCAATCGTTGAAGCCATAGAAGAAACTGACACTCAATTGGGACGAGTTCTAGAGGTGTTGGTTGCTAGAGGTGGAATTGCTATTGTGACTGCTGACCATGGGAATGCTGAAATAAACATAGATCAAATAACAGGACTTCGACACACTGCTCATACTACAGATCCTGTGCCTTGCATCTTAGTTGGAATGAATGAAAAAATACGAGAAGGAACATTAGCCGATCTTGCTCCAACAATTTTCAAAATATATGGAATAGAAAAACCCAAGGAAATGACAGGGGAAAGCTTGATTGATAAATAATTTATAATCTAACTATGGAACAAAAACCATTATTGGGAGCTGAACAAAAAGTGCAGGAGTATATAAATCGTATATTAAACGGGGAATCTAAAGACTCTGTTTTAGACGGTCTTTCCCCTTCATTTATTGATGCTATAGAAAAGGGTATAAAGGATGAAAAGAATAAAGAAATAATTACTCAAGATGAAAATTTTGATATTCCACCCCAATATAAGGGGTTAAATTCTGAGACTTTGGATTTTATATGGGTAATTCCTGAGTATACTGATAGTGAAAAAACAAAATCTGAAAAAGAAAAAAGAGCTAAGGTTTTGAAAAATTTAAGACAGAAAGAAACCAAGGAATTAGAAAAAAATGAAAGAATGTCATCAGATAAAGAAAGTATAGAAGAGATAAAGAACGAGTTAGGAGTTTCTACTATGAAAAAACCAGAAACATCCGATCTAGACAAATTTTCTGAATTTAAAATGAAAAATGGAGAAACAGATATTGGTTTCTTTTGGAATGAGTATCGAAATAAAATTGCAAAAGAACTAAAAGACTCTGGTCAATTTGAGTGGGGAAAGGAAAGAATATATTTTGATGTCTCGATATTGGATTGTGAAAAATTGAGAGACTTAGCCTTCAAAATTTCTAGCGAAAATAAAATACCAATAGCTTTTAAGTATATAGATGACGAAAAGACTTTTCCTGTACATAAAGACGGAACGGAAACTAGGTTTGTTATGAATTTTGCATCAAGCGAGGACGCTAGAAAATTTTACAGCTTGCTGTCTCAAAATCCTGAATACAATAATTTACAACAAGATAGGCGCTTAGACTATAAGGGGATTAGGATAGACAATCTTGCGGAGTATGCCTCAGGTTTTAGGGAAAAAAGAGGGGCACTAGAGAGAATAATGAATGCTAAAATTAATAATGATGGTCTTTATGAATATCTTAGTGAAAACGGGAAGAAAATGACAATAACAGAAGAAATGTTTAATAACTTTAAATCCCAATATCAAAAATTAGAAGAGAGTGTAAATAAAGAAAAAGAACTGTGGAATAACATTAGTAATGTTGGCTCACAAGAGACTGTTTAGTAATTGCTAGTGTTTAAGAATAATAAATCCCAAAGGTAACACAGCTTCTCTAGGAGAATTGTCTTGGCGTAACTAAATATAAATAGTTATTGAAAAGAGGTATGAATGCGTGTATACTGAAAAGTAGTTTTTGGAGGGTTGGCAGAGAGGTTGAATGCACCGCTTTCGAAAAGCGGAATCCTCGAAAGGGGATCACAGGTTCAAATCCTGTACCCTCCGCAAGCGATACAGAGTATCGCGAGGACTGGATTTGAAAGACGGAGCGCGGCGGCGCGAGTCGGGGTAGCGCAAATTTTCAGCAGAAAATTATGCGTGACCAAATCCTGTACCCTCCGCTTTGGATATAAAATGTTTTGCGCGGTTAGCTCAGTTGGTAGAGCGCGTCATTGACGTTGACGATGTCAGAGGTTCGAATCCTCTATCGCGCACTGAAAAAACTCTTCTTGGAAGAGTTTTTATGTGCGATAGCAAGCAAACTGTTTTGCTTGCGTAGAGGATTCGAAGACCTTGAGCTTAATTTGGGGAATTTAATAATTCCTCAAATTGCGAAAGGTGTACTGAAACTGTAAGTTTCGAAAAGTGTACTCACGGTCCTCTGTCGTGCACTGATGTTAAAAAAATCTCCCACATGGGAGATTTTTTTAACTTATTTATTTTTTATCCAAATATAAGCATCCTCTATGGCTTTGACAGCGTCACCGACGGCTATGTTGTTTTGATGATATTTACCATTAGCACAATCTCCGGCAGCCCATATTCCAGGGCATGAAGTTGCTTGAGTCATAGGATCAACAATAATTTTTCCAAACTGATCTAATTCTAATATATCCTTAGCAAAACCAGTATTTGGTATTTGTCCTATCTCAACAAAGATTCCATTTGTTAAAATTGTCTTTTCTTCGCCAGTTTCTTTATCTTTATAAGTTAAGGATTGTATAAATTTATCACCATCCACCTTTAATACTTCGGCATTCTTTATAGACTTGAATTTTGGATTATCTGAAATTTTTTGAATTGTAATTTTATCAGCCTTGAAGTCTGGGCTAGATCCTATTAAAGTTACAGTTTTACAATAAGCGACAAGTTGCATGGCTGTTTCAAAACCAGAATTTCCTCCTCCGATAACCACAACATCCATATCTGTAAACATTGGTCCATCACAAGAGGCACAGTAGGTGATTCCTTTGCCTTCATATTCAACTGCTCCGGGGACACTTAGTTTTCTTCTTCCACTACCAGTAGTAATAATAATAGCTTTAGTAGAAAAATCTTTTCCGGATTCTGTGATTACTTTAAAAAATGAATTTTCTTTTATGATTTCTTTTATTTTTTCTCCCTCAAATACATCAAAGTTCTCACTTTTATAAGAAACAACATGGTCTCTTAATTTAAGAGCGAGATCGTTACCTGATATCTCCTTGGTGCCTATCCAGTTATAAATAGTCTCAGAAACAGAAGATTGTCCACCAAATTCAGTAGCAATAACGGCTGTCTTTAATAATTTGCGAGCTGCATATACGGCGGCTCCACTACCTGCAGGTCCTCCTCCTAAAATAATTAAATCGTACATAATAATCTATAATTGCTAGTTTTTCTAGCGAATAAGCTAATAAAAGAAAACCATAAATGATATTTATGGTTTTCTCAGTATAACATATTTTTATTTAATCGTTAAAAATAGATTAAATTATTTTTTATTTCTTCTTAAGAAAGCTGGAACAGTGCTCCAATCATCTGTGTCATCAACAAATAGATCATCCTCTATAGTTTCTTTTACTTTTGAAACTTCTTTTGTTTCTGTCTTAGGAGTTTCTTTTATTGCTTGCATGACATCTTCTTTAGTTAGAGAAGAAAGAGGTTGTTCAACTGTTTGTGGCTTTGGGGTCATTTGAAATAATGATCTTTTGGGCATATCAGTAGGGAAGCCTGTAGCAATTACAGTGACCTTGATTTCTCCTTTCTTTAGTCTTTCGTCTTGAATAGTTCCAAATATGACTTTTGCATCTTTATCGATAGATTCTGTAATGACTTTTGCAGCTTCTTGTATTTCAATTATAGACATATCTTCTCCACCAGCGATAGCGAACAAAACACCCTTAGCTCCTGATATAGACAAATCAAGAAGAGGGGAATTAATGGCAGCAAAAGCCGCTTTCTCTGCACGAGATTCTCCCGCAGCAACACCTATTCCCATTAGAGCACTTCCCGCATCAGACATGATAGCTCTAATATCAGCAAAGTCTACGTTTATCATTCCAGGTGTAGTTATAAGATCAGAGATGCCTTCTACTGCTTGTTTTAGCACTTCATCGCACATAGCGAAAGCCTGTCTAAATCCTACAGCTTTGTCTGATACTGAAAGTAATCTGTCATTTTGAATAACCAAAATAGCATCTACTTCTTTCTCTAAATCAGAAAGACCACTTTCTGCGATTTTCATTCTTTGATTTCCTTCAAAAGAAAATGGTTTTGTTACTACAGCTACAGTTAAGATTCCTTGTTCTTTAGCTGCTTGTGCAACGATTGGAGCTGCACCTGTACCAGTACCTCCGCCCATTCCACATGCGATAAAGACCATGTCGGCTCCCTTTATCACGTCTTGGATTTCAGCCTTAGTTTCTTCTGCTGCACGACGACCAACCTCAGGATTCATTCCAGCTCCAAGTCCTTTTGTTAGGTTTTTACCCAAGTGAACTTTCTTTTCTGCTAATGAATTGTGTAAGTCTTGAGTGTCTGTGTTCATGGCTATGAACTCTACTCCTCTTACTTTAGAATTAATCATGTGGTTTAAGGCGTTTTTTCCTGACCCTCCAACTCCGATGACTTTAATTCTAGCGAATGATTCTATCTCTGGATTTAATTTAGGCATATAATTTAAAGACAAATGTCATATTGTTATTAATAAATCTGTACAATACATAATAACAGAAATTCCAAAAAATGGAAATTTGACAAAACGCTATTATGTTTCTTTATCAAAATATTTTTTATGGTAAAAGTTGAGAGAAAAAACGAGAAATGACGTTTTTGAAAAAACTTCTAGCTTCACGAATGTTATTTTTTAGAGAAGCATCATAAAAATTTTCATCACTAGCATACAAGGCGAGAGATAATGCTGTGTACCAAGAATTATCACGAACTTTAAATTTATTTATTAGAGAAAAGTCAGACGCTCCTACTTTTGCTGGAAGCTTTAGCTGGCTCTTTGCAATGTTTTCAATTTCATTAACCCCGGAGCCACCTCCAGTTAAAACAATTCCCGCAGGAAGTAATTCGTTTCTTTTTATTCTTTTCAAATTATTATCTACCAATTCAAACATATCATCGAGACGAGCCTCTATTATTTCATCTACTTTCTTTTTGGAATAATCTCCACCAATAACATTGCCCATCTTGATTGTTTCAGCTTCTTCTAGTGATATTTTTAACCCTAAGGCTATATCTTTTGTTATGTCTAAACTCCCAATAGGGTGAACGTGTAGTGACATAGGAAGATTGTTTTCAAAAACAATAGTAGATAAAGTTTCTGCTCCTATATCAACCATAATACAACCAGCCACCTTTTGTTTATTATTCAAAAGTAGGTTTCCTGTGACTAGGGGAGATGCCACGATCTCCTCGATACCTATTCTTGCTAATCCAAAAGCAGTAATTAAATCTTCTAAGTTTTGCTTTAGACAAGTAATAAATAAAGTTTTTACTTCCAACTTTGCACCTTTTAATCCTTCTGGTTTAACGTAAATTTCTTTTCCGTCTAATTTATAGTTTATAGGTATGGAGTGGATAATTCTTTTATTAGTAGAATCTAAATTATCTTCACTATTAGATAAGACTTTATCAACATCGAGTGGTGTTATTTCTTGATCTGCTTTTGTAGTCATAACAGATCCTGAACAAATTGTTGAACTGAGACTTATACCACCGATAGAAATGTATGCTCTATGTATTTTAGATCCAAGAATGTTCTCGGCTTGTTTAACTGCTTTTTTGATACTGTCCGCTACTTGGTCTGTATTGATAACATATCCTTGTCTCATACCTCTTGTCTCTGAAGATCCTGAAGCGATGATTGTATTTTCTTTTTTTTCTTTATCATATTTAACAACCACGACTTTTGTATAGTTGGTGCCGACATCTATTCCGCAAGTATAAGGTCCTTTAATCATGATTATTTTTTAGGATTAAAAATTTTAAAATATTTATTTTCTAATAATTCCATTTTACTACCATGTTCCAAACCTTTCAAATGAAGACATCCGTGTATAAACAGAAAGATAAAGAATTGGTTATAAGTCATATTAAATAGTATAGCATCTTTTTTAATCTTTTGTGGATCAAGAGTAATTTCTCCAGAATCTTTTTCCAAAACAAAAGATAAGATATTTGTAGTAGAGTCTATTCCTCGATAGGCCTTATTTATTTTTTGTTGTTCCTTTGGTGTAAGTAGAGTTAAACCAAGTTCATACTTTTCTCCTAGTATTTCATTTTTAACAGAGACAAAAGGCAAGCGTGGAAGCTTGCCTTTTGTTTTGTTTAGAATTGTAAATAATTCTGACTCCATATTATTTTCGAATTCCTCTTCTAGCTGTTTTGTTTTCTTTACCTAGTTTGAAGAGCTTTTCAAATTCTTTTTTGCGAGATATTTTTTTAAGGGCAGCTTGCTTTGTTTTAACCTTAGATTCAGCTCGCTTATTATATCTCTTACTCTTTACTTTTTGGATGATGCCAGATTCTTGAACCTTACGAGTGAATCTTCTCACTAGATTCATATTGCTCTCATTGGCATTCTTTTTTACTTCAATTACTGTTATCATATGCAGATTATAATATCATTTCTTAAAGACAAAAGCAAGCTAATCCTTTAGATGTATAACTTTTAACTTATATATCTTGTTTTTATTATTAATTGTTTTTTGAGAGAGTGATTTGGGTATAGACATATCATTAATGAGATTCATAATATCGTCTCTCTTATATATCCGATAATTATTAATAGGGTGACGGTATGACATTAATTTACCGCTTTTATCCCAGTTACGAAGAGTTAATTTAGAAACCCCAAGCAATTGAGAAGCCTCTTTAATTTGAATAAAATCATTGTTCATAAAGATTATTATACATTAATAAACATTAATAAACAATAGTAAAAAAATTCTAAATTTTCTTTTTATTACTACATTTTTATAACTATTTAATTTAATTCTATAATTTATATTAACTCAAGATGCTTTTTAGAAACAAACAACCATAAGACAATTTTTATAAACTGTGTAAAACAAGATTTATTAGTAATTCTTGTTTTTTAAAAAATAGATTAGATTTTAAATTAAAAAATATTTTTTGTATTGCTAATAACTCTTTGTTTTGATAAAATAGAATAAGAATTTTAAAAAAGTTTTTCTTTAATAAAAATAAAAAATTAAAAAATGTATAAAAAAAAGTACAAGAAGTTGTTTTTAATAAAAGAATTTTTTTCTTTCTTGTTTTTAAGTTTTTTATTAATCTTTAGCCAAATATTTTCTCCAGC
>Ga0209099_1004254_pt1 | contig 11004 bp, 12 predicted proteins | sample AD_JPNHW2_MetaG_FD_184430 | JGI IMG/M metagenome (GOLD analysis project Ga0209099, IMG submission 184430) | Active sludge microbial communities of municipal wastewater-treating anaerobic digesters from Japan - AD_JPNHW2_MetaG (SPAdes) (version 2) | ecosystem: Engineered > Bioreactor > Anaerobic...
TAACTGCAATGGATACCAATAAACCGTTTGAACTTGGCAAGTGGGAATTTAATCCTCTTAGGTTTGACGTAGGTCTTTCGGTAGATTTTGGGGCAACTCCTACAACTGTTGTTACAAGTCCTGCAAAGGGTGTTGGTACATACAAGGAAATTGCTACTATCGAGTGGGAACTTGTTGGAAACCGTAGAGAAGCATTCAGGATCGCTGAATATCCTGTAGATATTAATAGTTCACTTGGAGCTACCTCTGGTGAAACATATACTACATATGTTCTTCAGTTTAAAGATCGTAGTACTCAGGTAATAGGTGGGACTGCAGAAAGTTTTATAACTCTCATGATTGCATCTGCTGGGACAAACCTCGGTAATAACCTTGACACTGTGTTTACTCTCTAATTATTAATAAAGGGGGAGAAATCCCCCTTTTAATACTTAATGAATATGAAGTCAACTAAAATAACTACACTTTTACAAAATATATATCCAAAGGCAGGGGATAGTAAATATGTAAAAGTAAAAGATTATAATAATCTTAAGGATGATTTTGATGCACTCCGACCTTCAGATACAGCTTCAAAAGCAGATACTATTTCAGAGGTTACTTCTGGAGCAGGGGTAACTGTAGATGGTGTACTATTGAAAGATTCAGGCATCTCAGCAGATACTATTTCAGAAGTTACTTCTGGTTCCGGTGTTACAGTAGATGGTGTGCGATTGAAAGATTCAGGGATCTCAACAGGTACTTCTAAAGTTGTTACAAAAACTGTTGAAGTTCTTTTGAGTTCTGCTAATCTTCAAGCTATGTATACTACTCCTGTAACTCTTGTTGCTGCTCCTGGAGCAGGGTACGTACTTGCTTTTGAAAAGGCAGTTCTTATATATGATTCTACTGCTACAGCTTATACTGGTGGTGGGGTTATAACAGTAAATTATGGTGGTGGTGGAGCCGCTCAATCATCTAACTTAGCGGCCACATTCCTTACTGGCGCAGGAGATAAGATATTTAATTTAGAAAAATTAAATGGTGCAAGTGGATTAACAATGCCTGTAAACACAGCACTTGTGATTACAAACGCATCTGAGGCATTTGCAACCGGAACTGGAGTATGTAGATGTTATATTACATATTCAGTATACGAAACTGGTCTTTAATTAAAATAGTAGGGGGTAACTCCCCTACTTTAAAACTAGAATATGAAAAGTAGACAGATAAAATCAACAAATATATATCCGAAAGCTGTAAATAATAAGGTTGTTGAAAGTAAAGAATATAATTATTTGCAGCAAGATGTTAATACACTATATCCAAATATTGTTTCATATACAAGATATATTGCTTTTAATTCTGCTTGTATAGTTATACATCATACTTTGATAACAAATGATGTTTTAGAAATAGATAGTTATGGTGCTATTCCAGGTGGAGGAGCTATTTATGTATTGACAGCCGATGGAACACATTCTCCTACATTTAGTTCTACATTTAAAAAAAGTTCTTCCAGTGGAGATTATGTATCAACTTTGGGCACTATTAATTTAGTAACTTTTTTATTTGATGGTGTTAATTATTGGTATAATATTGTTCAACCTGCATAATTATGAGTTTATTACTTAAACAATGGGCAACTGGTATTGCTGGAGGACAATCATGGAGTTCATACTGGGCGACACTAATTTCAGCTACGGTAGAGAACGCTGCACCGACTCATGTGGTGCTGACGTTTCCGGCTGAAGGCACATCGGTAGCAACGGATATTACTGCAACAGTAAACGGTGAGGCAAGGGCAGTCAGTTCTGCGTCATGGACGGGTGGTGTGTGGACGATTGTACTTGCTTCTGCGGTTGAATACGGTGACGTTGTCGTGATGACCTTTGTGCCTTCGGGCGGCACTGCCGCTGTAACAAATAATGTTCAGCACTATCTGACATTAACGAAGAAGGGGACGGGTGCAACTGTAGGAACAATAATATTGAACGTAACCAGTAATACCTCTATTACACTTGATGGGGATGGTAGGTTTTATAGTGATGCCGGAGGAACGTTAGGAGAGAGCACTACATGGAACGTTACAACGGGAGCTGACAGAACAATGTATTATAAGGTTACGAATGGCAGCTCAAGGATGACCTTTGCGGACGCAAGCAAAGTAACAAAACTAAGGTTCTCTTATGTCGCTGCTACAAATGCGCCAATTCAGACAGGAGATATAGGGAAATTCACTAACGCAACGTATTTGGATTTTGAAACGGATGTTAACTGTCAGGTAAGTGGAGATATAACAAATGTCACTGGACTGCAAATTTTAGTAGCACAGGGGAGTGCTTCAATTTCAGGAGACATTTCAGCACTCCCATTAACCCGTTTAAATGTTACAGCGTCAGCAAACACTCTTACTGGTGACTTGAGTACGAGAACAGATCTTACTTATGTTAACGTATCTGGGTTAAACACTATTTATGGTGACATTGGAGTAAATAATGTTGTAAGTGGTCTAACGGTATTTTACTTAACTGGGAATAATAGAATGGTAAATTATACTGGGGGAATATCTTGGGGAAATATAAATGTAACGATAAACCCAGCTATTGGTTATGGGTTTAGTTCTGCGGAGATAGACGCAATTCTGATTGATATGGCAAAGGCAGGCGGACCGACATCAAAAATAATAACATTAATGGGTAACAATGCAGGAAGAACTGCGGCGAGTGATGCGGCGTATGCAACGCTTACCACGACAAGGGGATGCACCGTGAACTTAAATCCGGGGTGACTGGCGTTCAGCGATAGCAAAGTAGTAATCACATTTGACGGGGGTCTTGCCAGTTGTTACGGCGTGGCGTACCCGCTATTTGTAGAGAAAGGTATCGCTGGAACATTTTATATAACAATTAATCAGGTGGCTACGGCAGGATATATAACATGGGATAATATAGCCACAATGGCTGCTAATGGGATGGATATAGAATGTCACACAAATACTCATCCTAATCTGACAACGCTCACAGAAGCTCAGGTCTTGGCTGAATATGACGCTGTTGATGCCGCCTTTGTAGCACATAGTTTATCCGCACCAAGACACACGGCATATCCGTGGGGTACAAATAATGCCAATGTAAAAACGTGGACTGCCACAAAGAGGGACACGGCAAGGGGTGTGGTGGCTAAAGTCGTGGGTACAAACAGTGATAAATTCGACCTGCCTTCTATTGACCTTACAACATCATCAATGGCGAATTTTGAGGTGATACAGCCTATGCTTGATTATATCAAGGCAAATAATCTTGCCTTAATATTCTTGGTTCACAGCATCGGGTTAACGGGAGATATGACGGCTGCGCAGTTTGAGGCAATCATTGATTATTGCATAGCACAAGGTATTGATATTATCACAATGCCGGAATTATATGCTTTAATGGATTAGTGTAGTTGCGATCAATATAACTAAATGGGAATATTCAGAAAATATATGACAGTAAAAATGAGTAGTTGCGAATAAACGATTGAATGAATATATTGAGAAGATATAAGAGGTTCGACGAGGTGTTAGCCGCCTTTCTTCCCGAAAAGGAGATACAGGTGTGCCGTAAAGCGTACCTATCCTATACCCGTGCCTCCGATGTCTTCAAGGAGTGGCTCCATAGTCGGGGGTTGGCAGATAAGCCCATGCGAAAGATAACCACACAGGACATTGCAGACTTCTCTGTGCATATCGCGGGACTGAAATATGATAGGCCTACTTGCGCTAAGTTTATTATGAACCTGAAGGTCATCTTCAAATATGCCCTGAAGAGGGAGGAAATAGATACTCTGCCGTTTGACAGGGATTTGATTGTTTTACCCAAGAAGGGCAGGGATTGTTCTGCCTCTCTTATCCCCTCCCATGTTGTACCCAAGTTACTTGCCGACATTAAGGAGAACGACCCTCAGTTATTCTTGGCTTGCATGTTGGAGTTCTATTGCGGCATCAGGCCCGGCAGAGAGGTGAGGTTTTTGCAAGTACGGAACTTTGACCTAAAGGACGGGGTGCTGACCATAGATGCAGAGAGGTCAAAGAATGGCAAGACAGGGAGGGTGACGATGAGTGATGACCTCGTACAGATATGCAAGGAGTATGGGATTCCCGATGCAGACCCCAACCTATATGTGTTCGGTAAGAATAAGCACATAGATAGCCGTCCCCTATCCGAGAACATGCTGCGATTCAGATTCAATAAGTTCAGAGACAAGTTCGGGTTATCCTATGATGTGAAATTATACTCATTTAAACACATTGGAGCAAGCTATCTTGTGCACTCAAAGGTGGTCGATATACTTCAACTCAAAGAACATTTAAGGCACTCCAATCTCTCCGCTACGGAACACTATGTAAAGAGGATACTAGGAGACAAAAACGAGGCGATAAAAACACAATTTCCCAATCCTTTAAAAGAAGCGATATGAACAATTTAATTAGTAAGAAATGATAAAGATATTATTACATTTTATGGCATGTTATTTAGTAGCTGATGTTACTTATAACTTTCTTCCTAAAACAATAGGAATAGATTTTTATTGGGGTCCACTAATTCCTTTACTTATTGCTACAGCAGTAGCTTGCTTAGCTGGAATTGGAAAAGAACTATGGGATAAATATCATGATAAAGAAAAAATAAGTGCAGGAGATCTTACTGTAGATTTTGTTGGTGCGTTTACTTGGTTTTTTATTCCAAAAATAGCAGAAATATTACCTTATTTAAACTAATTATATATGAATAAAGTTAAAAATATATTCACTGAGAAAGACGGAATGTTTTCTTGGAGAAAATTAATGACTGCAGGAGCACTTGTTTGCTTTATGACTGCTGTGTTAGGATGGTTAATAGAACATAAGTTTGAAGAGCTTCCTAATAGTTATCAGGTCATAATTGCTGGTGTTTTTGTATTTTATTTTGGTAAAAGCCTTATTGAAAAAACACAAATTACTACTAAACAATGAATGGAAAAACTGTAATTGTAGAGGGAATTAAACGTGGTGTTGTAAACACGATTAATGGAAAATCGCACGCAGAAAATGGAGCGTATTTTCTTACTACAGCCGCCGCATGTCCTGATGGCGACTATTATGCTTTTGAGCTTGGTGATAATGGAGCAACTATTACTGCTATAGATTACGGACAATATGCAGAATTATATGGTGGAACCCTTACAAATTTTACATTTGTTGCTGGACAAACTTATTTTATTAAATTTAAAAGTATAACTATATCTGCTGGAGAAGTTATCTGTTATAAAAATCCTTGATTATGCTCAGTAAATCATTAAGTAAAAGACTAGGAAAAAGAATTAAATCAGGTCTTCCAACTTATTTAAAAGTTAAGTTTCTTTATTTATGGACTGGTAGATATAATGGGGATAATCTTTTAAGTAATCTTGGAACAGAAGTTATTACTGTAACTGGAAAAGATTGGAGTACAGTATATATTTCTCCTGATACTACTGCCACATTTGCTGTTCCAGATAATGCTACTTTTTTAGCTGCTGATGGTACAGATGATTTTTGGTTTAATTCATCAAATGTTCTTCAACAAAAAACACATACTGAACTTATAGAAAGCACTACTACTAGAACATTTGTTCATTATTCTGACGAAGAACCTTATAATATATCTGGAATTGGTATACTGAAAGATGGTGAAACAATATCTGAATCTGAACGAATTATATTAACAAAGTATTTTAAATTATGGGTTCAATATTGGAGTACTACTATGATGGATTCTGGTTATATGAAAGACAATCGAACATTTATAGAAGATGTATAAAATGAAAAAAATAAAATACTTACTATTGTCTGTTATGCTGCTTATTGTAGCATCTTCAGTATATGGCCAGGAACCAACACAAATTCCTGCTGGTGGAACATGGACTACTGCAAGAGGAATTATTAATACCAATATGACACAGGTATATGATTCATTACAGTCATTACGATATTCCACAAATCTCAATTATTCTTTTATTGAAAGTCACGCTGACAGTATTACTGCACATACTGCAAAAATAGCACTGAGACTCCTGAAGTCAGACACAGCCTCCATGCTCGCCAACTACACCCGCAATGGAGAGCTGAATTCTGCCCTTGCAGCAAAGGTGAATATCTCTGATACAGCTGCTATGCTTGCCCATTATGCTCTATTATCTGAAGTCGGCAGCGGTGGTGGTTTAACATCAGAACAAGTTGCAACACAAATAAATGATAGCCTTACGGCACTTTATAATGATGCCGAAGTAGGGATACAACTCCAAGACAGTACGGGGAATGCTGTCGGAAATTATGTAACCCGAAAGGCCCTAAATGACAGTATCGCAGCAAATCTTGGTAGTGCAGTTGGGCTTACCCTTAATTCTGGGACTCTGACTCTTACTGGCGATCTAGCAACGGCAGATGATATAACATTCTTCACTAATGGAGATGGGCAGTATGATCTTCCCGCAGGGGGAGGAAACCTAACCATTATGTCGCAAGTGCAAGGATGGATAAGCGATAGTCTTGATGCTTTTATTTCAGGAGGATCTGAAGGAATTGCTTTGTCTGATTCTATTGGGATATCTGAGGGGAATTATATGACAAGACTACAAACTGCAAATTTAATATCTGATAGTCTTGATCTTTTTACTCCAGGAGCATCAATGGATTATGATACTATAGCTTATCTTGAAGAAAGAATAGACTCCCTTGTAACAGTTGTTGAAGCTTTTAGAATAGAGGTTAATGATTTAATTGCAGCGGTTGAAGCAATCGGAGTTGATATTACTCCTCCGAGATTCAGTAGTGCTGAGTTAGGTAGCTTTGCAAATGATACGCTTATTGTCTTGATGGACAATGACGATATACAACAGGATTCTATTCCACTCGCTTCTGCATTTAATTTAACAGAGGGAGGTAATCAATTCGGCATTGATCATGTATTAATAGGGAATGATACCCTGTATATGGTTCTTGATAGTATCGGACATCCAGGCATGACGTATTTGCTTGATTATACTCAACCAACATCTACTCCGACAAATCACGCCTTACAGGATAGTACCGGGAACAAGACGGCAAGCTGGACTAACCGTTCTGTTACAAATAATTTTTTACCGCTTGTTGCGAGTATTGATGTCTGGGGAACCGCAGGAGCAACTACAATTACAACAAGTGGAGGAACGCTGCAAATGCTTAAAAAGACCCTGCCAACTAATGCAGGGGATACTACTGCTGTATGGTCAGTAGTTAATGGTACCGGAGACGCTGATATAAGTGTAGGCGGATTACTTACAGCGGTTGCAAATGGAACGGTAAATGCAAGAGCTACCGCAAACGATGGATCGGCAGTATATGGTCAGGAAGAGATAACCATTTCAGGACAAGCTTCTGCTCCTCCTTCATTTATAGCTTCTGATGGATATACTAAAGGATGGTATATAGCAGATGAAACAGATGATATTACAATGACAAATAATTATGTGTCATTGTGGGAAGATCATTTAGGAGGAGGAGAGAACCTTAGTCAGGGAGATGGTGGAAGTCAACCATTATGGAGTACAAGCGGAATTACTTTTGATGGTGTTGATGACGAGCTTATGAATTCAGATTTTGCTTTAAATCAACCTATTTTCATTTATGTCGTGATGAATCAGCTTGCATCTTCTGCTAATTCAAGAATATTGCTTTTTAGAACTGCTCCGTATGGTTTTGTTGGTCAATCGAACCAATCCGGGATATTATCAATAACAATGAATGGTTATGATAATTATATAGAACCAACAACAGCAATAGGTGAGGTAGGAATTTATAGAATTTACTTAAATGGAGCAAGTTCAAAATTTATATATAATAATGGAACTCCCGTAACAGGATCGGTTGGCACAAACGCAATGGTGCAACTTGCTCTTGGTCATGGAGGGCTTCCGAGCAATGTAAGGTTCTTAGAGATTATTGTAAGGCAAGTCTCTGAAAGTTCAAATGATGAAACAGCAATTTACAACTATCTTGCAGATAAATACCTATGATCAATATGAAAAAATACTTTCTATTATTATTTTGTTTTTTCTCGCTTTATTTAAATGCTGAGACTTATTATGTTGCATCATCTGGAGGTAGTGACAGCAACGCTGGAACAAACATAAATGCTCCATGGGCGACGTGGCAGAAAGCATTTGAAACAGCTCAGGCTGGTGATACTGTATATTTCAGGGGTGGAATATGGTACCCAACAAATGTGATACCCAACACTAACACAGTGGTGCTGCATTCCCCTGTTCAGGAGCCAGTTAAAGGTCACAACGGCACAAAGGAAAATCCAATATGTTTTTTTAATTACCCAAATGAAATTCCTATTCTTGATTGCTCAGGCGTAAGTATAGCAGGACGTAACTTTAATACTGGTGTTTCCTTTTCTTATAGTCATTTTATCCATGTGAGGGGATTGCAAGTTAAAAATGTACTTCAACCTACTAATGGCGAATTGGCATGTGGAATGGGTGCTGACGTTTGCAGCCATATGACATTTGAAAATATAGTTGTAAGTAATATTGGCGGACGCGGCATGACTTATTGGGGTATTGCTGGTCATCCAGATTTTCCAAATTTCCCTACAGATACATCAAGATATATTAATTGTGATGTATATAACTGTGTTGACCTATTAAGTGAAGTGCCAGGCAATGGATCTGATGGATGGAAGTTAGATAATGAAGTAGGAGGATATCTTGAATTTTACGGTTGCAGGGCATGGAATTGTGGAGATGATGGTTTTGATATCAGTGGCCCCGGAATTACGATATTCGATCATTGTTGGTCATTTAGTCACCGCCTTGAAGGTGCCTTAGATGGTAATGGTTTTAAATTCGGGGCTAATCGAGGAAGTGGAGCATATATTGATGAAGATGGACAATTAGTACTGGGCACTCCGGTTAGTGGCGTTAGAAAGATTGTAAGGAATTGTATTGCTGCAAATAATGCTGGGTTTGGCCTATATGATTTAGGCTATGACCCTTATTATCCCAATAATTCACGGGTTTATAATAACTCAATTTATCATAATGGTATAGGTATTCAGATAGCCACCAATCCCACATATTCTGGTGTAAACCCAAATCAATATTATAATAATATCATCTATGGAACTGAAGAAAAGGATGCTGGTGGCAGACCTTATAATTTAAGTGTAGATGATATATATCTTGAAAGTAATAATACGTGGGATTATGGAATTGAGGGGTCTCTTCCAAGATGGGTTCCAACTGATACAGTAACAGTTACTGATGCAGATTTTGTGAGCCTAGATTCCACCGGATTATCAGGAGCAAGGCAGGCAGATGGCAGTTTACCTATTTTGAACTTTTTAAGACTTGCAGAAGGAAGCGATTTGATAGATGCTGGAACTAGATATATACATGATGTTGGTATCATTTCTTATTATGGCAATAATCCCGATATAGGTTATGCAGAAACAGGTGAAGAGAATCCGTCAGAACAAACAAATAATAGGTTCTTGCGTAGTAATCATTATTTAAAGGGAAGGAATAATAAACTATTAAAAAGATGAAAAAATATATTTTACTCCTATTTATACTAATATCATTTGATTGTTTAGCCCAAAGACCGTTAACTCACAGCGGAAATCCACTGCGAATTGCAGGAAATATTTCTCTCACAGAATCAATTAGCATTCCTGGGAATATATTGGTAACGAGTATAAATGTTGCTGGTGCTAGCAACGCTAATACTATTACTGTAAATGATGGTACTTTGCAGATGTATGCAAATGTAAGTCCTAACAATGCCAATGATACAACAATTACATGGTCAAGGATAAACGGTACCGGTACGGCTTCAATAAGCGCAGGAGGATTACTTACGGCAATAACAGATGGCACGGTAACAGTTAGAGCAACAGCAAATGATGGCTCGTCTGTTTATGGAGAAGAAATTATAACAATATCAAATCAGACTGAATCAACTGCACTTATTGCTGATCATACTATAGTAGATAGATTTGATGATATACCAGCCTATTATATTTCTGAAGTAAAGAAAATGTTGGTTTGGTTTGCAGGCGAATCTCATTCATATGCATATAGAGATGGAATGGATTTACTCGAAGCATTAAATTCAACTTATGATTGTAATCAATCATGGGGATTCGAATCATATACCACATCTCATGTAAGACTTGTTGCATGGCCATTTGAAGGTACAGGAGAAGCAGTTTGGTACACATGGAAAGCATATCCTTCATCTCCACCTTCAGAGAGTGAAGTAATGAAGGATTATATAGATGCACAGGTTTCTGCATCTAATCCAATTAATTTTCTTGCTTTTGGCTGGTGTTGGGATATGGTTGCTGAAAATGGTCCAACGACAAATGCTGATCCTACTCTCGGAGTACATTGGTATGGAGCCTCTGTGGGAGGACCCGATGGAAGCATTCCTTGGGGTATAGATGCAGCAGATTATACTGAAACATCTAACCGAGTTAGTATGCAAACATATTTTGATGCAACTGAAGACTATATAACCTATTGTGCAGCTAATAGTCCTTCAACTACGGTTGCATTTACTACTGGTCCTGTTGATCATTATGCTGCATCAGGAGAAGGGGGTTATCAGGTATATTTAAAACATGAGGCAATAAGAGATTATGTTATAGCCAACGGGAAGATACTTTTTGATTATGCAGATATACTGTGTTATGATGATGGGAATGAGACTCCTAACACTACAACATGGAACGGACATACCTATCCAATTATAACATCAACCAATGGAGCTACTGAAGATACAGGACATATAACCAATGCTGGGGCCGTAAGGATTGCCAAGGCTCAATGGTGGCTTTTGGCAAGAATAGCGGGGTGGGATGGCGTAATACAATAAAATTTAAATTTAGAAAAAAATAAGTTAAGTATATAATTGAAATATTTTTTTAATGTAAAACTTTTTAAATATTATTAATTATTAATACTTTTGTAAAAATT
>Ga0209099_1004255_pt1 | contig 11002 bp, 9 predicted proteins | sample AD_JPNHW2_MetaG_FD_184430 | JGI IMG/M metagenome (GOLD analysis project Ga0209099, IMG submission 184430) | Active sludge microbial communities of municipal wastewater-treating anaerobic digesters from Japan - AD_JPNHW2_MetaG (SPAdes) (version 2) | ecosystem: Engineered > Bioreactor > Anaerobic >...
GGCGGAGACCAGACGATTCGGCTCACAGGTTGCTTCCCGGGCCATGACGACAAAGGTGATCTGACCGGGATGGAGGTGCTTGATGCCCTGGGAACGGGTGATGATCTTGCAGTCGGGCGGGAAAATGGAGGAGACGGTCACCAGGTTGCAGATCTCGATATCCGCATCGCGCAGGGCGAGTTCGAAACTCTGCAACTTGTTTTTGTGGTAGCCGACGCCCTTGGTGAAAAACATGCGTTTGGGGATGAAGGGATTGATTCTTTCCAATTCAGGTATCCTCCTTGAAGCGGGTTGGCTCATACGTTCCTTCTTCCGGTGCGGAAGAGGTCGATCCTGTACTTCTTTGTGGCCCGGACGAGGTGCGGGGCGCAGGGATCACTCCCCCGCCGCCTTGATTTCGTCCCAGATCCTGATATACTTCTGGTTGTTCTCGCCGAGATCCTGGATCACTTCCCCCCTGGCGCGGGTGGCGGCATCGGGAAAGATGCCCGGATTGTTCCTGATCTCCGCGCTGAGCAAGGCATAACCGGTACTGTTCGGGCAGAGGTAGGTGATGAATTCGGTATTGGCGGCGGCCACGGCCGGTGCGTGCAGGAAATTGATGAATTTGCAGGCGAGGCCGGCATTGCGGGCGGCTTTGGGGATGACCAGATCGTCCGACGCCAGGGAAAAGCCCTCGGCGGGAATGATGAATTCGACCTGTTCGTTCTCCTCCTGGACCTTGAGGATGTCGCCGCTGTAGCCGTGCACCAGCAGGAACTCCCCCGAAGCGAGTCCGGTTTTATACTGCTCGTTTTCGAATTTGGCCAGATTCTTTTTCCAGCCGATGACCACTGCCTTGGCCGCGGCCAATTGGGCATCATCGATGGTATTGAGGCTGTAGCCAAGGTATTTCAGGGCGGCGCCGATGGTCTCGCGCATGTCATTGAGCATGGTCATGCGGCCTTTGAGTTCCGGGCGCGCGAACATCTTCCAGCTGGGCTGGACATCATTGACCTGGTCCTTGAGATAACCGATGCCGGTATAGGTGATCATGTAGGGGACGCTGTATTTCATCGCCGGATCGATCGCGATCCGGAGGTATTCGGGATCGATGTTGACCAGATTGGGGAGGAGGGCGTGGTCCAGCGGCATGAGCATGTCCTGCGAGAACATGATCCGGGCCATGTAGGAGCTGGGGGTGATGACGTCATAGCCGGTGGCCCCGGCCTTGAGCTTGGCGTACATGCCTTCGTTGCTGTCGAAGGTATCGATGATGACCTTGCAGTTGTTCTCTTTTTCAAACTGCTGAACCAGTTCCGGTTTGATATAGTCGGCCCAGGTATAGAGATGGAGGTCGGTGCTGGCGGATTTGCAGCCGGCGAGGAGGGCAAACCCGGTCAGGAGCGCCGGGAGGATCAGGTTCTTTTTCATAAAGCCTCTCCCTTGTTGGAGGTAAGTTTCTGACTCGCCCAGACCAGGGTGAAGGTCACGACCAGCAGGAGCGTGGAGAGGGCGTTGAGCACGGCCGGCGAGCCGAATTTGATCATGCTGTAGATCCGGATCGGCAGCGTGGTCGATCCGGGCCCGGCGACGAAGAAAGAAATGACAAAATCATCGAATGAGAGGGTCAGGGCGAGCAGGGCGCCGGAGGCGATGCCCGGAGCCAGCATCGGCGCCAGCACGCGCCAGGCCGTCACCCACCAGTTGGCGCCAAGGTCCTGGGCGGCCTCGATGACGGCCATGTCAAAATCCTGCAGACGCGCCAGCACGACCATGGCGACATAGCTGATGCAAAACGTGACATGGGCGAGAAAAATGGTGAAGAGCCCGAGCTTGACGCCCAGGGCGACGAAGGCGAGGAGCATGCTCATGCCCATGAGGATTTCGGGGACGACCAGGGGCGTATAGATCAGGACGAAATGGTAGCGCTGCAGCGCCGATTTGTAATAGTGCAGGGCAAAAGCCGCGGTAGTGCCGAGAATGCACGAGACCAGGGTGGCTGTCACCGCGATGATGGCGGTGTTCTCCAGCGCGGTGAGGATGTCATGCTGCCCCATCAGCTTGAGGTACCAGCGCAGGGAAAAGCCCTCCCAGTGGCCACCGTAGGCCGAGGCATTGAAGGAGTTGACGACCAGGACCACGATCGGCAGATAGAAGAAGAGCAGGACCCCGAGGGTCACGAAAAAGGGAAGGCGGCTTCTTTTCATGCCTTCTCCTGGAGGATCGGGGGATGTTTTTCGGCACTGCGCGTCTGCATGATCAGCGAGACCACCAGGGGCAGCAGCACGGTCAGTGTCAGGATCGCCGCCAGGCCACTGGCATGGGGCAGATTGCGATCGGCAAAGGCGCGCTGGGCGATCTTGTTGCCGATCATCTCGCTGTTGGGCCCGCCGACCACGTCCGGGATGACGTAGGAGCCGAGGGCGGGGATCAGGACGACGAGCACAGCGGTGGCGATGGCTCGGCTGATGCCCGGCACGAAGATGCGGAAAAATGCCGTGAGCGGCCCGGCGCCGAGATCACGCGCGGCTTCGACCAGATGGTAGTCGAATTTCTCTGCGGCCGTGAAGATCGGCAGGATGGCAAAGGGCAGTTCGGTGTAGACCATGACCAGCAGCACCGCCTCGGGCGTATAGAGCAGAGTCGCATCCGGATGCACCAGACCGAGAAAGACCAGCGCTTGCTTGATCAGCCCCTCGGGATGGAGCAGCGTCTTCCAGGCGAAGATGCGCACCAGAAAGCTGGTCATGAAGGGGGTGATCACCAGCAGCAGCAGGGTGTTATGCCATTTTTTATCGACCCGGGCCATATAGTACCCGGTGGGCAGGGCAAGGAGCAGGCAAAAGGCCGTGGTGAGCAAACTGAGCCAGAGGGTGCGCCAGATGATGGCCGGATAGTTGGGATTGCCGAGGCTGCGCAGCGTCTCCAGGGTCCAGCCGGAGCCGATGCCGCCATAGGGATCGGCCGGCTTGAAGACGATGGCGAAGACGATCAGAGTGGGGATGAGAAAGAGCAGCGTCAGCCAGACGAAGCTCGGCGCCGTGACCAGCCCCTCATATAGGCGGCGGAGTCGGCTCATCCGGGGGTCCCTTCCTCGCCGACGCTCTCCGGGGGCAGGCTCATCAGGTTCTCGTCCGCTTCACTGTAGCGCTCGAGCATAAAGCCGTCATCGGCGTGCCACCAGATCCAGACATCGTCGTTCCAGCGGATCGGCTCTTCATCCAGAAAAAAGCGGTTATGCTGCTGATTGATGGCGATCTTGTACTCGTCGACGCGGACCCAGTATTTGGTCATACCGCCAAGATAAATGATATCCTCTACCTTCCCCGGGACAATATTGTGGTTCGGGCCGAGCACCGGCCTGGCCCGGCCGATACCGAATTTTTCCGGGCGGACGCTGAGATAAACCGGATTGCCGGCGGATATATTCTTGTCGTTGAAGCAGACCAGATCGGGAAAGCCCTCGATCGTCAGACGGCTGTATTCCTTGCCGACCAGTTCCCGGGCTTCGCCCTCGAAAAAATTGGTATCGCCGATGAACGCCGCGACAAAGCTGCTGTGCGGCGCCTCATAGATCTCAGCCGGGGTGCCGACCTGCTCGATTTTGCCGTGGTTCATCACCGCAATGCGGTCGCTCAGGCTCATGGCCTCGCCCTGGTCGTGGGTGACATAGACAAAGGTGATGCCGACCTCATCATGAATGAGGTCGAGTTCGAGCAGCATTTTCTGACGCAGTTTGAGGTCGAGCGCGGCCAGCGGTTCATCGAGGAGCAGCACCTGGGGTTTCATGATCAGTGCACGCGCCACGGCGACGCGCTGTTTCTGGCCGCCGCTGATCAAGGCCGGTTTTTTGTCCGCTTCCGCCTCCAGCTGGACGAGGGCGAGCATCTTGTCGACCTCGGCATCGATCTCCACCGTGGGGAGTTTTTGCACCTGCAAGCCGAAGGCGATGTTCTGGCGCACCGTCAGATGGGGAAAGAGAGCATAGCTTTGAAAGATGGTATTGACTTTGCGCTTGTTGGGAGGCAGCGGTGTAATATCCTGGCTATTGAGGAGGAGGCGTCCGGTATCGGGTTGCTCAAAGCCGGCGAGCATGCGCAGGAGAGTGGTCTTGCCGCAGCCGCTGGGGCCGAGCAGGGAAAAAAATTCGCCTTTGCGGATCGAGAGGGAGACCCCGTCCACCGCGCAAAGGCTGCCGAAATGCTTAGATACGTTGACAATCTCGAGAAACTCGGACATTCTAGCGCTGCTTCCTCCATGAATACCTGGGGGCAGGTACTCCGGCTACCGTACGAACGGTGTGATCAGGGGTTACCATCAGAACTCGTGACCTGCGGTCAGGCCGAAGCTGCTGGTGTGTTTCTTCAGGTAGGGTTTCAGGTCGTTGTCGAGGGTCTGGTTGAATTGAAACCAGGGCTGGAGATAAAGGCCGGATGGCCGGGTCCAGGTCAGCCGGCCCTCCAGGGAGAGCAGGCTGGCGGTGGTACGGTGGAGTTCGAAATAAGCGTCGTTGAATTTTGCCGATCCGGCGCCCAGGGTCAAGGCGCCAAAGGCGGTGAACTGGTCGTTGAGCTCCTTTTCCATCTCCACACCTTCCTCGGTGTAAAGGGCGCCGCTGTATTCGATGATATCGCACATCACTCCGGCTTTGAGGGTGAAAATCCCGATCGGGTAGCCGGCGATGCAGGCCAGCTCGCCGGTGTTGGGGGCATCCGGCTGGTCGATATAGCCATAGTAATTGAAGTAGGTTTCGAACGCCAGGTTCTGCCAGGAAAATTCGTAGGTCAAGGCGGCGTCGATTTCGGGCCGCTTGATATCGTCCTTGGGCTCGCTCAGCGTCCAGGAGCTCCAGAGCGTGAGGGTGACATTCTTGTGGGTCACCCAGGCGGCGGGCTGGAGGATAGCCGCTTCATTGACGATCATGCCGCGCCAGAGGTAGGCATTGGTGGCGGCGGTTTCGATGCCGCCGCTCCAGGCGGGATCGGCCTCGCCCAGGGAATCCGCTACCTCCGGGGCTGCGAATGTCAGGCGCAGCAGGGCGGTGAGCAAGAGCGGGAGAATCAGGCGTTTTTTCATGGGCACGGGCCTTTCATTTTCAAACTGCAGGCATTCATAAAAACGGGTAAAAAATAGAAATTATTTTAATGGTATGCAATTATTATTTTTTCAAGGTTTTTCGAGCAGCGGCTTGAGCCAGGCGGCGGTATAGGAGGTTTCGGCGGCCGCGACCTCTTCGGGGGTTCCTTGCGCGACGATGTAGCCCCCCTTTTCACCGCCTTCGGGTCCGAGATCGATGAGAAAATCGGCGCATTTGATGACATCGAGGTTGTGCTCGATGATCAGAACCGAATGGCCGGCGGCGATGAGGGCGTTGAAGCAGTGGAGGAGGGTGGCGACGTCGTCGAAATGGAGACCGGTAGTCGGCTCGTCAAAGATATAGAGGAGTTGTTTGTGGCGGAGTTCGCCGAGATGGGCCGCGAGTTTGACCCGCTGGGCTTCGCCGCCGGAGAGGGTCGTCGCGGGCTGCCCCAGCTTGAGGTATCCCAGGCCGACCTCCTTGAGTAATTTCAGGCGCCGGGTCACCGCCTGCTCGTGCGCGAAAAACTCCAGGGCTTCGCTGACCGTCATCTCGAGCACTTCGCTGATATTGCGGCCGTGGTAGCGGACATCGAGGATATCGCGGCGGTAGCGCTTGCCGCCGCAGCTCTCGCATTCGAGGAAGAGGTCGGCGAGAAACTGCATCTCCACCCGCACCATGCCGGCCCCCTCGCAGGTCTCGCAGCGCCCTCCGGGGACGTTGAAGGAGAAGGCGCCCGATTTCAAGCCGCGCACACGGGCGCGGTGGGTCTCGGCGAAGAGCTGCCGGATCGGATCGAAGGCCTTGACATAGGTGGCCGGGTTCGAGCGCGGGGTCCGGCCGATGGGGGACTGGTCGACCATGACCACCTCGCCGATGTAGGAATCGCCGCTGAGGCTGCGAAACCGGCCCACCCGCTTTTTCCATTCTCCGCGTTTTTTCAGCAGCCCGGCATAGAGCACATCCCGCACCAGCGTGCTCTTGCCCGAGCCGGAAACCCCGGTCACCACCACCATCACCCCCAGGGGGATATCGAGATCGATGTTTTTCAGGTTGTGTTCACTGGCGCCGCGGATCTGCAATGTGGGGCCCGTCAGCGGCCGCCGCCGGTCGGGCAAGGGGATGCGCTTGTTGCCGCGCAAATAGGCTCCGGTCAATGAGCGGCCGTCGATGCGAATCGCGTCGTAACTGCCGCAAAAGATCACCTCGCCGCCGTTCTCGCCTGCGCCGGGACCGAGGTCGATGATCTGGTCGGCATGGCGCATCATCTCGCGGTCGTGCTCGACGACCACGACGGTGTTGCCGATATCGCGCAGCGCCTTGAGGATCTCCACCAGCTTTTCGCTGTCGCGCGGATGCAGCCCGATGGTCGGCTCGTCGAGGATATAGAGCGAACCCACCAGCTGGGCGCCCAGCGCCGTCGCAAGATTGATGCGCTGGAACTCGCCGCCCGAAAGCGTGCCGGTGCGCCGGTCCAGGGTCAGATAGCCCATGCCGATGGTATTGAGATAGCTCAGGCGGTTGCACAGCTCGGTGAGGATCTGGCCGGCCACCGCGGTCTCGAATTCGCTCAGGACGAGGGTGTTGAAAAAGCTCTGCAGATCACGGAGGGAGCGGCGGTTCAGGTCGGCGATGGTGGCGTCCTCGATGCGGAAATTGAGGGCCTCGGGCCGAAGGCGCGAGCCGTGGCAGGCGGTGCAGGTCACATAGCCGCGGTAGCGGCTGAGGAAGACGCGCACGCCGATCTTGTATTTTTTGGTTTCGAGCCAGTTGAAAAAGGCGGTAATGCCGGGAAAGTCGCCGGCGCCCTCCCAGAGAAAGCGCCTCGCCTCGGGGGCAAGTTCGGCGTAGGGCGTGTCGATATCGATGCTATGCAGCGGCGCTTCCCGCAGCAGCAGCTCGCGCAGTTCGCGATGGGTCGGGGTGTTCCAGGGGGCGATGCAGCCCGCGGCGATGCTTTTTTCCGGATGGGGGACGACGAGTTCCTCGTCGATCGTGATGATGTCGCCAAAACCGTTGCAGACCGGACAAGCGCCGGTGGCATGATTGAAGGAGAAGAGCCCGGGTTGGGGATCGGCCAGCACCAGGCCGCAGCGAGCGCACTCGTAGCCTTGTGAGAAGGGGTGGGAAGGACCGTCGCTGAAAAAAAGATCGAGATGGCCCTTGCCCATCTCGAAGGCCTGCTGCGCCGAATCGGCGACGCGATTGGTGCTTTCGGGCGCGGTGACGAGACGGTCGACGATGATATTGGCGCGCGCCACCTCCTCCCCCAGGGCCTCCATCGGCCGGATTTCGCCGGCCTCCCAGATGCGGAAATAGCCCTTTTGCCGCAGGTGTTGCCGGCTGGCGGCATCGGCCGCATGCGGGAAGGTAATGACGCACCTGGTGCCCGCCGGCAGCCCCTGCAGGTACGCGACGACATCGCCGACCTGCTCGCGGCGCACCGGCTGGCCGCAATGGGGACACCAGGCCTTGCCGACGCGGGCGAAGAGCAGGCGCAGATAGTCCTGGATCTCCGTGGCGGTGCCCACTGTGGAACGGGAGCTCTGATTGGTGTTCTTTTGCTCGATGGCCACCGCGGGCGAAATGCCATGGATCTCGTCGACGTCGGGCCGGTCCATCCGCTCCATGAACTGCCGCGCATAGGCGGAGAGCGACTCCACATAACGGCGCTGACCTTCGGCATAAAGGGTGTCGAAGGCGAGGCTCGATTTGCCCGAACCCGAGACTCCGGTGATCACCACCAGCTGGTTACGCGGGATGGTGATGGAGATATTCTTGAGATTATGGGTGCGTGCCCCGATGATCTCGATGTCGTTGGACATGATGCCGGCTCGACCCTGATGGGTTGTTAAAAAAGTGACCTTCAAGGTACAAAAAAAATGCGGCAAATTCAACAAAATAGCGCAACCCCGAGGGGGAGTCGCCAGGCTTCACATCACTCCGGGTAAGAAGAGGCCGGACCGCCCCGGCGTCGGGAAGACCGCGATCGGCGGCGCATGGAATCCGGGCGGATCACTCCGGCAGGGAGAGGATGCGCCGCCGCACCAGCAGGGCGTAAAAAAGCAGGGCGAGGAGGCCGCCGAGCAGGGCCGTGATCAATTGGGGCAGGGTCATCATGGCGATGACGGCGGGGGGCAGCGACCGGGAGAGCAGCAGCGGCATCAGCAGCCGCGCCGCCCCAAGGAGCCAGAGGAATTTGCCGGCCGACCCGACGACGATCCCCAGCCAGGCGCGCCAGGAGTAGAGCGGCCGGGCCGCCAGCCGCCCGCGCAGCGCGCCGAAGAGCAGGACGTAGAGGGCGTTGCCGGCCAGGATGAAGGGGACTAAGGGGGCCAGCACGGGAGGCAGCTGGCCGCGGAGCAAGGCGATCAAGGGGGTGATGCAGCCGAGGGCCATCCCTCCGGTCACCCCGGAGATCAGCGTGGTCAGCACCAGCATCATGTTGACCAGCGGCCCGGTGAAAAATTGCGGCAACCCGATCATCTCGATGATCAGGGTGATGGCGATCAGCAGCACCAGGCGGGTCAGCCTGGCGGTTTGGGGATTCATGGCGGGGATTATTCCGTTCTGTTGAAGACCAGAGGCAGATTGACCGTGACCGAACCGGCGGTGATCTTGTCGAAACGCAAGCGGCGGAGCAAACCCAGCAGCTCCCTGACAAACTCGGCTTCGCTGATGTTGCTCTCGACGACGGTGATGTTGGAGACGGAGCCATCGGCTTCGATGGTCAGGTCGACATTGAGCTTGCCACGCATCTCCGGATTGAGGCGCAAGTGTTTGTTATAGATATACATCATCCGCGCCTGCTGGGCGTTGATCACCCCCATCACCGCATCGGCGGAGCGCTGCACTCGCGCCGTCTCGGAACCGCGGATGTCGCTCGGAGCCTGGATGGCGACCTGGCCCTTCTTTTCCAGCTTGACGCTCTCGACCCCCTTGGCTTCGGTGATCAGCTGATCGACGTTGCCGAGCGCGGCGACGTTGAATTCGTCGAGGACGACCTGATCATTGGCCTGATCGGCGGAGCTGCGGCCGCGGCTGCCGTTCCCCTGTCCCAGCCCCAGTCCCCCTTCCCCTCCGGCGCCATTGCCGCCGCGCAGCTTGGTCTGCGAGAGCAGCCGGTCAAGATCCTGTATCGAGTTGTCGCTGACGAGAAATTCAATGCCGTTGTTCTTCTTGTCCTTGTCGCTGACCGGCACGATGACGCCGAGGACACCGATGATGCCCGAGGTGCTGCCGCCGAGCAGGTTGTCCCCGCCGATGGGCTGGTTCAGATCTTCGGCAATCGAGGGAGGCGGCTCGAGCTCGATGTATTTGGTGATGCGCACCTTCTTCTCGGCCACCTCATCCGGCTGCATCGAGACGACGAACCAGTAGATGCCGAGGGCGAGAAATTCGATCGCCGCGGCGATGCCCAGCGCCCAGACCATATGCTTGCGGCTGTAGCGCTTGAGATCCTGGACGCCATAGCCCCTGAGCAGCTGCAGCGGCGTGGGCCTGGACGGCACCGCCGGCAGCGGCGGGGGGGCCTCATATACGACCTTGCGCTCCGCCTCTTCCCGGCGCTTGAGCTGTTCGATCTCCTGTCGCAGCCGGAGCAGCCCTTCACCGAGCGGCCGCAGCTGGCCGGCGATGACCTCCAGCTCGGTGCGCGTGACCGGATCAAAGGGGTGAGTGAGACAGCGCTGCCGAACCTCGGGATCTTGCAGCTCGGTGCGTTTGCCGATCAGACCATGATCGCGATAGAGGGTGAAGAGTCGTTCCTGCAGAGCACTCTGCAGTCCGGCGAGCTGATCGCGGGTCTGTTCCAGTTGCCTGCGCTGTTTTTTGACATCCAACGCCATTACTTCCTCATAATTGCCTTACCAGGGGAAAACGTCCTTGCGTTTACTGGTGGAGGACGGTTTTTGTTTCACTCCGATGCGCACCGAGGGCGCCACCGGTCTAAAGATCTCTTCGAAAAAGGAGCGTTTGATCTGAATATCGTCGATTTCGGGATCGCTGCCCGGGATAATAAAGATCGCCTGCGGTTTCTCGAGTTTGCCCTCGACCTCGATTTTGTCGAGAAAGAGCCTGAAGGACTGGTCGTCCTCACGCAACGAATCCGGCAGGGAGGAGCGCGGATCGAGGAGACGCAGCGAATCCTGGGCCGGGGCCGTGGCGGTTTCGGCGGTCATGGCGTTAAAAAGGCGGGTGCCGTCGCGCGCCGCTGCGGCGCTGTCGGCCGGCGGAACCACGCGGATGGTCGTATCGGCCCGGTCGAAGATCAGGTCCTGACCGGAGCCGGGGCCGGCCGCCGCGAAAAAGAGGGAGATAAAGAGCAGCGCCAGACGCGCTGCACGCTGGGTCATCGGGATAACGATGGCGTGGCTCCGGTCGCCGGCGATTCGCAGCGGGAGGCCACGATCATATGCGGTGCGGGTCATCGGGATCATGATGGCGTGGCTCCCTCCTGCGGTGTGGATAGTGCGCCGCCTGGCGCCGCCGGGCTGCCGGACGGCACCGCCGAGGAATCGGACGCCGCCGGCGTGGATGCCGGACCCGGAGCGATTCCCAGTTCCGTTTGCAAGGCCTGCAACCGCGCGCGGCTCTGGCTCACCCAGGTATTCTCGATGGCATTGGCGCGGGCCTGCTCGACCATCTTGGCGTAGGTATCGAGGGCGCGCTCCTTGTAGGGCCGGGCCGCCGCGACCAGCTTGGACTGATACTCCTGCAGGGCATCCCCCTTCAATCCCCGCGGCACCGGTGATTCCATAAAGGCGCGGACAAACTCTTCAAAAGAGGCGCCGATGCGGTAAGAGGCGGCCGTGGACCAGTCGGCGATCTGGTATTCGAGCGTCGCCTTGTAGGCCTCGAAGACCTCGTTGAACTTGGCTACCTTGCGCTTCATGCTGCGCTCAAAGGGCGGCTGCAGGGTGATCCGGGCATAGTCGGCGAAGA
>Ga0209099_1004262_pt1 | contig 10982 bp, 5 predicted proteins | sample AD_JPNHW2_MetaG_FD_184430 | JGI IMG/M metagenome (GOLD analysis project Ga0209099, IMG submission 184430) | Active sludge microbial communities of municipal wastewater-treating anaerobic digesters from Japan - AD_JPNHW2_MetaG (SPAdes) (version 2) | ecosystem: Engineered > Bioreactor > Anaerobic >...
ATGTGGCAGTCGTATCTCCTGTATTCCATAAGTAACGATCGTAACCACCAGTTGCATTAACTGTAGTTGAAATTCCAGAGCACACCGAGTCAGTTGCTGAAGCAATTGGCATAGGATTCGGATTTACCACAGCACTTGTACTTGCAGTTGCAACACAACCATTCATATCAGTGACAGTAACAAAAAGATTGTTAGTACCAACAGGTAAGATTGCCACAAATGTGGCAGTCGTATCTCCTGTATTCCATAAGTAACGATCGTAACCACCAGTTGCATTAACTGTAGTTGAAATTCCAGAGCACACCGAGTCAGTTGCTGAAGCAATTGGCATAGGATTCGGATTTACTGTGACGGTAACCTGATCAGTGTTTTCACATCCTTTTGAGTCTGTTCCAATCAGTGTATAAGTTTCTGTTGCCAGTGGTATAAACGGCGTTCCATTTACAACTCCATTATTCCAAACAAACGTTAATGTTGATGTTCCAGTTCCAGTTAATGCAACTGGAGTTCCAGCACAAACAGTTCTATCAACTCCTGCATTTACTGTTGGTAATGGATTTACGGTGATAGTGATAGTCGTGTCTTTAGAACACAAACCATTATTACCAGTCACCGTATAAGTCGTCGTAACTGCCGGACTTGCTTTTGGGTTAGAGATATTTGGATTACTTAATCCAGTAACTGGTAACCAAGAAAAATTAGTCGCATCTCCTAACGCAACAAGTTGCGCGGAATCACTAAAACAAATTGGCGGCGGTGAAACAACTGTTACAACTGGATTAGAAATTACTGTAAAAGAAAAATCAGGCGAGGTCGCAACACAAGCATCATCAGTAACTCTAACAGAATAAATTCCAGTTACATTTGCGGTGTAAGTTGAATTTGTTGCACCAGAAATTAATGATCCATTTTTGTACCACTGGTATGCAGTTCCAGATGGTGTGACAGTTAATGTTGCAGTTTCTCCAAAACAAGCATGGCTTGAGCCAGAAATTGTCGGAAAAATTGCAGGGTCAACAATAATTGTTTTAGCTCCAACTTTTTGACAACCATTTTGATCTGTTACTGTTACAGTGTAATTCATATTAGCCAAAGGAGTATCCACAAAAAATTGTGTATTATCTCCTGTTGACCATTCATACGAATAACCAGCTCCAGCACTTGCAGATATAGTATCTGAAGTTCCAGCACAAATAGGAGAAACTCCAGTCACAACTGCATTTGGCAATTGATTTACATTTACCAAAGCCAAGGCTCTGCTAGTACATCCGTTGTAAAAATTAGTAGCAACAACTGTATAAATAGTTGTAGCGACAGGACTAGCAATTACGCTTGCTCCTGTTGGTTGATTTAATCCCGTATCTGGTAACCATGAATAAGTAAGATCATTTAGATCAACTCCTGAAACAGTTAGAGTCACCCACTTTCCATGACAAATCGTCGAGGAAGAAGGGACCACATTTATTGCTTGAGGTTGAACTACGTTTACCGTACAAGTTGCACTTGCAGTGCAACTATTTGCATCAGTTGCTGTAACTGTATAAATAGTAGTAGATGTTGGACTTGCTGTTACGCTTGCACCAGTCGTACTATTCAAACCAGTTGCTGGCGACCATGAATATGATTCTCCACCTGAAGCATTTAAAACGATAGATCCTCCTGAACAAAAAGTTGCAGAGGTTGGTGAAATGCTTGCATTCGGTAAACCATTTACCTGAAAAGAAAAATTAGATGAAGTTGAAGTACAACCATCAAGTGTAACATCACAAGTATAACTACCTGTTATACTAGCATTGTAATTAATACCGGTACCAACTTGTATACCATTTCTTTTCCAAACATAATTTGTTCCACCTGAAGGTGAAGCAGTTAATATTGTAGAAATTCCAGAGCAAGTCTGATTTAAACCAGAAATACTTGGAGAAAACGGACATGAAGCAGTTGTGACAGTAACGGGATCAGACGCACACGATGCTGAACCAAGCAATTTGGCCTGGATCGAATATTGTGTGTTTGGTAAAAGCCCATTAATGGTAATAATAAATATTCCATCTACTGTCGGTGCGGTTGATGTAAAGGTCGTGTTCCAGGTGTTGTAACTTAGGTTAAGCCCATAGGACAAACACCTGAACGCATTTTCCGTTGAACCGTAAACATGCATCCACGCACTTATAGAATTATGAGTACGATAAACTGAATCAATATTCACCGAATCAGAGTTAGTGCACTGAGCACTAACATTTTTTGTGCTAATAGTGATTCCCATCACTACAACAAGCAAAGAAAAAAGAAACTTTTTCATGATTTTAAGGGTTTTAGTTTTTATTAAATTTACAAATAATTCAAAAGATTTTCTTTTTATTCCATAGTAATATAACATATTTTGCATGCTTTTGTCAACCACATGAATTTTAAAAAATTGCAAATAAAAAACCCAGCGCTTTCACGCTGGGTTCCGTAATTGAAAACAATATTTCGTACCTTGGCTATTGCTTAATAAGCTTCGCCAAGTAAATAGGATTACCATCCTGTAACACTTTTAAAGTGTAAAACCCGGAAGATAAATCCTGAACATAAAAACTTCCACCTTCTACTTCCCTTTCTTCGACAATCTGACCAAAACTGTTATAAACAACAGCTGTGCATTTTTTGTCAGTATTTAAATTAACAAAAAATTTGTCAGTTGAAGGATTAGGAAAAACTTTTCCGTTCTGTTCAATATCAGCAGGATCTATTCCAAGAAAAGCAAAATGCCACATCTCAGAGCACTCCGAACTAACTGTATTAATGATTATCAGATCACCATAAGAAATGGTACCAGGATAATCAAACACGGCATACGATGTCGTGGAATATCCAACTTTTGGATAAAACACTTCACCATTCACGAGAACAGAAGAAATAGTTCCGGGATAGCTACCGTTAAGAATGAATCCTGTCGCCAATATTTCAGCATAACTGGTTACTGGTGGATTAACTGGAAGAATGGTCATACTTGATGTTTCCGGACAAATTCCATTAGTCACAGTTACTGAATAAGTAACTGGTGAAGTAACATTAATAGCTGTTGGGCTACTACTGGAAGGGTTGTCTAAACCAGTTGAAGGAGACCATGAATAAGTCACTCCAGTTGGATAATCAACATAAGTTGACAATTTAATATCGCTTCCCAAACAAACAGTGGTATCTGAAAAACCAACATGTAAACCGACCGGTAAGTAAATGTTTACATTCGTGCCGTTTACGGTCGTCATAGTACAACCACTGTAAGCCACTTCACAGGTATATGAACCTGAAGTAGTCACAGTGTAAGTCTGACTGGTTGCGCCGGAAATATTAGCACCGTTCTTTTTCCACTGATACTGCGCACCAGACGGGTAAGCCGTCAGTAGAATACTTGCACAAGATGAGACCGTGCCACTGGGATACAAACTCGGCGCGGGTGAAAAATTACAAGCATCAGTTTCAAAAGTAACAACAGCAGAATACGCAGACGTTGCGCCAAGAATCTTTCCCTGGCATGAATACTGAGTACCCGAAGCAAGTCCAGAAATCACGACACTCACAGTATCATCCAGCGTCGGCTGGATAACCACTGGGTTTGTGGAAAAAGAATTATAATCAATTCCAACCCCATAGGCTGCTTCATAAAAAGCAGCGACAGGCAAATTCTGAATCCGTAGATCCACGGTCACAGAATTAAAATTAATTGTATGCACACTCACAACCGAAATCGTGGCGGCATTACTGTTTGTGCTAATAGTGATTCCCATCACTACAATAAGCAAGGAGACGAAAAACTTTTTCATGGTTTTTGGGTTTAAGTTTATATTCAATTTACAAAAAATTTAATTTTTGATCTAATGAGAGTATAGCATACTATATATGAAGTTGTCAATACAGGACTTGACTTTAAAAATCTATTGTGATAGAATCCAAAATAGATAAAAATTAGAAATTATCACAAAAGTTAACCATTTTCTGAATAAAGAAAATTACTGGGAAACATTTTATTAGATTTTATTATTAAAAAATTATTATTAAATAAAAAAAATATGAAAAATATTATAAAAAATTCAATACTTGTTTTATTTTTGATGGTCGGAATGTTGGGAACAGGAGTAAATTTTGCTTTTGCTGCTCAACCAACAGGATCTGTTTCTGTGGATGTGACATCTTCTACAACGGTAGTTCTACATGGATCTGTTAATCCAAACGGTACAGACACAACAGCATGGTTTGAAACAATGTCAGGTGGACCTTTCCAAACACAAATACTTGGAAATGGAACTACAGCTATAGATATGCTTCCTTATACTTTGACAGGTCTAACACCAGGTCAGACATATCAAGCTAGAGTATACGCTGGAAATGCAGACGGAATTTTGTTCACGTCTTGGACATCTTTCACGATGCCAGGAATTCCAGCTAGTGCACCGACAATCACACCAACTTTTTCAAATGTTACAACTACATCAGTAACTCTACGTGGAACTGTTAATCCAAATGGTGCAGACACAACAGCATGGTTTGAAACAATGTCAGGTGGACCTTTCCAAACACAAAATCTTGGAAGTGGAACCATAGACACAGCAATGCTCCCATATACTTTAACTGGTCTAACACCAAACACTACATATCAATTCAGAGTTTACGCAGGAAATAGCATCGCGCCAGTATTTAGTGATTGGGTATCTTTCACAACACAATCTAGTGGTAATGGAAACTCTTGTTCAAACGGACCAACTATTACTTCCCTATCTCCTGATGAAGTCAACGAAGGAGCTGCAGCAACAGTTGTTACAGTAAACGGTACAAACTTTGTAAGTGGAACAACAGAAGTATTAGTTAACGGAACGAATAGAACAATAAATTCTATAACATCAACATCTCTTACTATTACACTCTCAGCTGCCGAACTTGCTTCTAATGGAAATATTTCTATCACTGTCCAAAACGGTAGTTGTTCAAATGTTGCTACTTTCACTGTTAATAATGTTGGCGGTGGAAACTCAGGCGGTGGTTCTGGTGGTGGAAGTTCAAATACTTACCCAACAGTAGTAACAGTTTCTTCAACTAATATAACAGGAACATCTGCAACATTAAACGGAACTGTTGATCCAAATGATCACTCAACTACAGCTTGGTTTGAATACGGAACTTCAAGTACTCTATCAACCAATACTGAAACTACTCATGTTGATATGGGATCTTCAAACTCAGTTGAAAATCTAATAAAAAATATTACAGGTTTAACTGCTAATACAACTTATTACTTCAGAGCGGTTGCAGAAAATACCCACGGTATTAAAAAAGGAGATATCGAATCTTTCACTACATCTGAAAATGTAAACGGAATTATTACAACAATTCAAGCAACAAGTCAGTTGACTACATCAGCTAAGCTAAATGGATTGTTTATTAACCAAACTGGAGAATCTGTACAAGGATACTTCGAATACGGAAAAACAAGTGCGCTTAACTCAAGCACAACACCGATTAGTTTGGGAACAGGAGCTTCATTGTCATTCTCAAAAACAATAACAAGCTTAACTCCTGATACTATCTACTACTTCAGAGCAGTAGCAAAAAGAGACAATACAACATACAAAGGAAATGTTTTAGTATTCAAAACAAAGAAAGTTGTGACTCCTACTGAGCCAACAACTCCTACAACAACAAATAACAACTCTGTCGTTGTAGAACCAGTAGAAGAAACAAACATCGCAAGTTCAATCTTCACTATTACAACAGCTGAAGAAATGACTGAAGTTGGAAAAGAAATTGAATACACTCTAACTTATCAAAACAATTCTGCTAAAAATCTTAACAATGCTGTTATAACAGTTCAGCTTCCAGATTCAGTAAACTTCGTAGCTTCTGATTTGGGTGTAGCTGGTGAAAACAACACAGTAGTATTCAATTTGGGCACTTTGGCTCCTTCACAAACTGGAACAATGAAAATCATTGCAAAAGTAAATGAAAAAGCTAACGACCAAAACGTAATTGTCACAACAGCTATCATGTCATACACACCAGAAGGTTCTGATTTCCAAAAAGATGAAATCGCTTATGTCACAAACAAAGTAAACCCTGTAAATGACCTTGGCGCAGCTTCTATCTGGGGATACAAATCATTCTTACCTTCTACCCTACTTGGCTGGCTAGCAGTAATTCTAGTAGCATTAGGATTCATAATTGTTGGTAAAAATTTATACGCAGCTTATGCATATAAAAGAAGCGAAAAGCAATATGATGATGTTGAAGACGTAGAACTAGACAATATCGACTTAGATAACTTACCAAAATAATTACTAATTAAACTCATACAAAAAGAAAACCCCGAATAACTCGGGGTTTTCTTTTTGTATATTTATTTTTATAAATCACTAAATTATAATTAACTTTCAGATGAATCACTGTCTTTCTTTTCTTTTTTAGAATCTTCTGGAACAGCATCATCCGCAGAACAAACTCCTGAAACACAAGCAAATTCTTTTGAACCAGTTGTGTTATCATCTTGTTCGTAATACATAAGTTTAGAGAAATCAATGTGTTTTATTTCTTTCATTCTAGCTTTGTATTCTTTTTCAGTAATTTCTTCATAAGGAGCAAGCTGATAAACGTGTTCTGATCTTGGCAAGAACGACAAGCCTCCAACGATATCCCAGTTTTCATAAACAAAGTTTGCTACTTCTATCCATTCGTCTGGTCCAACATAAATTGTTACAGATGGATTGTGCTCAATGTAGTTCATTTTTAATTTCTTCCATTCTTTCAAAAGATCAATTGCAGAAACCTGACTTCTGGTGATAGCAGTGTCTGGAGCTTTGATTGGAAATTCCAAAACCACAACAGTAGAATCAGCAGTAGAATATCCAACTTCTGGTTTGAACGGCACACCTTGGTCTTTCATCAACTGGAACAATGGATCATTAACAGCAATTCTAACTCTTCGAATATAATGCTTTGCATACCATGGATGCATTCCGGAACCAACATACAAAAGCTGCCCTGAGTTCCCATGAGGTTTTATTGTTGTAATACAAGTAGACTGATTGATTCCAAATTTCTTAGCATATTCTTTGTTGGCTTTTATTGCTTCTTCACGAAGTTCATTCAAAACTTTTTCTGTTCTAATTAATTTATTATCATAGTAACCAGTTATCGAAACTCCGAGCAATGCTTCTTCTTTACAATTCTTTTCCCAATCTTTTGAAAGATAACCGAAACTTGTCAAAGTTGCCTGATAAGTTCCTAAGATGGTTGCCAATCTAATTTTTCTCTTTAATTCTGCTACACTATCTTTTGGTCTAACAACGATAGAAGTTAAATTACAAAACTGTTTTGAACGAAGAGTAATTTCTCCGCAAGGATTCGAACCTGGAAGTTCTACAATAGAACCCAACTCATCGATAATTCCAGCTTTTTTCCAATTATCTATTCTTCTCTTTGGCAACTGAGTCAATAAACCGCCTCTGTTAAAGATTCCTCTTTCGCCGGTTCCAGATTTTATAAGCTCAACCCATTCATTTAAGAATTCTGAAGCAGATGGTTTTTGATTATAAACAGCTGAGTTATTTGCCATTGAACGCTGGCCGTTTTCTACCCAGAACTGTCCTTGTTTTGATTTTCTCATTGATTCATCGTCAATATCAGAAAGTGAAATAAGCGCACTTCTTCTAACTCCACCAGCAACAACAATCAAACCAATCTGACAGATAATATCATGCAAATCTAGATTACTTAAGCGCTTACCCTGTTTTGCTAAAATTTTTGCTTTTGTAAAATTAATCAAATCAATCAAAGGCTGCGGACCGGAAGCTCTACCACCAGCTGTTTTTAATCTTGAACCAGCTGGACGAATTTTTGAATAATCAAAGTCAACATCAAAACCATCAGCCCAAGTTTTGCATGCGTGAACAAAAGCATCTGCCCAACCTTCTTTACTATCTTCAACAACATAAGTTGGAAGCTTTTTTCCTTTTTGTCTTTTTATCTGTGGAAACTTCTGCACTGTTTCTGATTCGACAGAAAAACCTAAGCCAGCTCCACACATCAATATGTACATAATTTCTCCAAGATCTTGCCACGCTGTTGGAGCAACATATGAACAGTTGTATGCCCAGACATTAGTCTTCTTACAAGCATCACCTGCTGACCAAAGCAATCTCATTGAAGGACAAATCTGTTGTTTCAAAATTGCTTCACGCACATCTTTCAAATCTTTATCAGAAACTTTCTTACCAAGATTTTCTTTCATGTACGCCATGAATCTATCGATAGTTTCAACCCAAGTTTCTCTTCTTCCTAAACTGTCCTGCCATTTTGAATAAGTCCTATAAAAAATAAATTCTTCATAAGAACTCACAAAGTAAGAACTTGAATCTTCAAAAAACTTTCTATTCTGTGCTGGAACAATTCCAACTTCTTTTCTGATCTCAGCTCTTTTTGATCTGTACAGAATATATTCTTTTGCAGTTAATACAAAACCCAAAAGCATCAATTCAGATTCAACTATGTCTTGAACAATCTCTACACTAGGAACAAAATTCTTATCTTTACTTTTCTCTGCTACTAATTTTTTATAAACTTTTTGGGCAACATCTTTGGCTTCCTTTTCTCCACCTTCATTAGTTTTGCTAAATGCTTTTAATACGGCTAATACTATCTTTTCTATCTTGAACGGAATGATAACTCCCTCGCGGTTTCTAATGCTTGTAATTTTTGCCGACCCTTTCTTGGCCGAGATGTTGTTTTTTGTCATAGTGAGTATATTTTACACTTTTCAATAATCAAAAGTAAGAGGAAAAATAAAAATTTTCATAAACAAAATAGACAAACAAAGTTGTAAATAGACAAACAAAAAAGTCCTTAAGAATTAAGGACTTTTAGGGTAAAAATTTCACCTGATTTCCAATTTGCAAATTATTTTTTTCTGCAAATCCAGAAATTAATTCTAAAACATAGTTCGCATTATCGTCTGGATAAAAAATTTCTGGATAAGTGCTCGGCAAAACATTTTTTTGAATAAAAATTATTTTTTTTGATTGGTCTAGCCAAACAATATCAATTGGAAACATCATGTCTTTCATCCAAAATCCATGTCTCCCTGAATTTTCAAAAACAAAAAGCATTCCATCGTTTTCTCCAATATTCTCTCTTCCAGAAAGACCCTTTTCTCTCTCTTCTGGAGTAATAACCAACTCAATATTTATAACTTTTTCTGCTATTTTAACTTTTTTGATTTCAGGATTTAATTTAAAAGCAAGATTATTCAAAAAAAAGAAACAGAAAAAAGCAAAAATAATTAAAACAAATAGAATTAATATTTTTTTGCTTTTCATTATTTTTTTAGTATTAATAAAATTAGTAAATTTTATTTACCGTCTCCATTCCAACCAAACAATTTTGCTATAACGTCTGGTGTTTCGTGTTTTCGAGAAATTTTAATTGTTCCATCTTTTGCAACAATCTTCATTGGCAAAGAAGTTAAACAGTGATGCGAAGACATCGGATCTTGATATGCTCCGGTATCCAAAACTGCAATATATTGCTCTTTGTTTTCTGGAAGTTTCGGAACCAAAACATAATTACCTCCGTCAGTATATTTGTCATCAGAGTCACAAGTATTTCCAGCAAGCCAAACTCCTTTTGACGAACCAAACATATTATTCACTGGCACAATGTGCCATTTCTGGTGAGTTGCCCAAGTATCTTTCAAATCATTTATAAAACTTCCATCAACCACATACCAAGCTTTTGCGTTTGCTTTTGCGATTGGTTTTTCTGAAATAACTTTGTACATAGTAACTTGTGACGGCGCAACAACATACTGCCCCCACTCAACTGCTAAGTTTGGATGTTTCACTCCAGCTTTGTCAGAAAGATTTTTCAATAATTTTATAAGTTTACTTGAAACACTTTTTGCGGTGTAAAATTTCTTTTTTTCATAAGGCACTCCAAATCCTCCACCGATATTCAAAGTATCAAGATTGTTTTGTTTTTTAAGAAGTTCAGTATAAATTCCAAAAGCATATTTTGCACCATCTAGAATACTTTTTTGAGATTTGATCTGTGAACCCATATGATAGTGCATCACTTTTAGATTTTTCATTCTTGGCAATTCAAAAACTTCTTTTTCAGACAAACCAAATCTATCGAATTTTTTATCCCAATGTGTGTCAGCTCTAAAAGATAAATCTACTCTTACTCCAATATCACCTTTGAATTTAGAAATTCTCTCTATTTCTTCAGAACCTTCAATAATAGGCACTATATTCATACCTTTTCCATGTAATTCTTCTATCAAATCAAGATATTCGTCAGTTTTGGAACCATTACAGAAAACTCTAATTTTAGAACTAAATTTCTCTTGTTCCCATAATTTCTTTATGATCCAGAGTTCATTAGCTGAAGAAGTTTCAAGATTAGCACCTTCTGAAATAATAGGCAGAACAAAATCTTTAGTCTGGTTCACTTTCATTGGATAATGGTAGAAAAATTTTCCTTTATATCCATAAATTTTTATATAAGCCTGAAAGTATCCAATCAAATCTTTTACTCTGTCTTCTATGATAAAAGGAAAGACAACTTGCAAAGGCGTATTGTACTTCTGGATAAGAGAATTCAAATTATAAATATAGTTTCCTTCAGTTACCGTTAAGTTTCCATCTTTAGTTATATTAAAAAACTGGGTATTAAATTCATCTATACCCAACTTCCAAAATTTCCTCCAATTTTTTCCCTTTGCTTTGCTCTTCTTTGCTTTTTTGTTTTTCACTTCTTTAAATTAAAAGTTAATTTTTATATGAAAATAATTATACCAGCTACACACAGAAACGCAATAGTTTTCGGTAATGTCTAAACACATTTGGCACTTTTTACTAGACTTAATAAATGAGTATTCATATGCCTAAAAATATACAAGAAGAACGATTAAGGTGGGTTTTGATGGTTACAGAGAATAAGGTTAAATTAAA
>Ga0209099_1004263_pt1 | contig 10982 bp, 9 predicted proteins | sample AD_JPNHW2_MetaG_FD_184430 | JGI IMG/M metagenome (GOLD analysis project Ga0209099, IMG submission 184430) | Active sludge microbial communities of municipal wastewater-treating anaerobic digesters from Japan - AD_JPNHW2_MetaG (SPAdes) (version 2) | ecosystem: Engineered > Bioreactor > Anaerobic >...
CGTACGGCATCCTCAAGTTCGCCTTTCATGTTCATGTAGAAAGCCACCGCGTGGCTGTTGGCCCCCGCCGACGAAACGAGCACATACACCGGTACACCATTTTCCGAAGCCATTCTGGCCGTTTCATACTGATAGGTGTAATCAACCTTGTATTGATTGTCCTTGGTCTTGGCGTTGGCTATGGTAGTTCCCATCGCGGAGAACAATACATCGCCCGTAACCAGTTCTTTCCAGTTTTCGGGTTTGTCAAAGTCAACGATATGTTCTGTCAGTTTCGGATGACTTACTCCGCTTGCACGCCGTACAAAGCTTACTATCTCCCCGTAATTCTTATCTTCTAGCAGTTGTCGGGTAAGTTCCGCGCCCACCATGCCTGTAGCGCCGATGATTAATGCTTTTTTCATCTTTATGGTTTAAATTTCCTGATCAATATGTATATCCCGGAAGCCGAGGAAATACAGAATGCCATCCAGTCCGATGGTGGAAATGGACTGACTGGCACTTTCCTTCACCTTGGGTTTGGCATGAAAGGCAATACCCAGTCCGGCCAAATTCAACATGGGCAGATCGTTGGCTCCGTCACCCACTGCAATCACTTGTTCCAGTTGAATTTTCTCTACCTGTGCAATCAGTCTTAGCAGTTCGGCTTTTCGCTTGCCGTCCACCACATCACCCACGTAGCGTCCGGTGAGTTTTCCGTCGGCTATTTCCAGTTCGTTGGCATAGACGTAATCCATATCGTACCTTTTTTTCAGGTAGTTGCCGAAATAGGTAAATCCGCCTGAAAGAATGGCAATTTTATAGCCGCACATTTTCAGTACCGACATCAGCCGGTCGGCTCCTTCCATGATGGGCAAATTTCGCGCTATTTCTTCCATCACGCTTACATCCAGTCCTTTGAGCAGCGCCACCCGTTGTGCGAAACTTTCGGTAAAATCAATTTCACCGCGCATGGCTGATTCAGTAATGGCACGAACCTGTTCACCCACGCCGGCACGGTCCGCCAGTTCGTCGATGACTTCTGTTTTTATCAGCGTCGAATCCATATCGAAGCAGATCAGTCGTCTATTGCGGCGGTAGATATTATCTTTCTGAAACGAAATATCGATGCCTTCGCCGGAGGTGAGGATCATAAACTGTTCCGAAAGCAGATTTTTATCCTTAAGTTCGCCTCTCACCGATAACTCAATGCAGGAACGGAGGTTTTCTCCTTCTTTATGAAACGACGGACGACCAGTCAGACGTTTGATGGAGTCGATGTTCAGCTCCTGTTGTGCCAGTTCACGGGTAACCATTGCCAGTTGTTGCGCGCCGATTACTTTCCCGAGGATGGTCACGATATAGCGGCTTTTTCCCTGACGGTTTACCCAATTTTCGTATTTTTCTTCGCTCACCGGTTTGAAACGAACATGCATATTCAGTTCGTTACATTTGAAAAGCACCTCTTTCAGGATATTGCCCGAATTACTGTCGTCGGAAGTTTTGAAAAGAATCCCGAGTGAAAGGTTGTGGTGAATATCAGCCTGACCAATATCCAGAATGGTCGCGTTGTATTTGCCCAGAATAGTGGTTATGGCGTTGGTAACTCCCGGTTTGTCTTCACCGGATATGGTAATAAGTATTATTTCACTGTTCATGATAATTTTTATATTCTGTTTGTTAAAAGTAATCAGCTTTTAGTCCGGATGCCCATGTATTTATTATAGGTATCGAGTACATTTGGGACATACCGAATGGGCTCTTTTGCCCTGAAATAGCCGTATTTCACTACCGGGTCGTTGTAAAATTCTGGTTCACTTTTCTTAACCAGGTAGTATTCCACGTTGTTGAACCAGATATGAGGATTTTTTCCGTATTTTTCAGCCAGTGCCATGGCATCGAGGATGTGTGCCGGGCCACAGTTGTAACTGGCCAGAATGAATTTGATGCGTTCTTCCTTGTCGCTTATCTTGCGGTAAATCATATCTAAACTCTTAATATATTCCACACCTGCCGCGATGTTTTTTTCCGGGTTCTCAATTTCGTACCTGCTAACTCCGAAATTCAGCGCTGTTTGTGGCATCAGCTGCATGATACCCCGTGCACCTGCCCACGAAACGACGGTGCTGTCGTAGCCCGACTCAACAAATGCCAGTGCGGCCAGCAGCTGCCAGTCCCAACCGATACGTTTGGAGTGACGTTTGAATATGGCATCGTAAGGCGATATGGCACCGCGCGGTATCGGGATTTTTTTGAACGCGAAATAGGGATTCTTTTCCCAATATTTCCCATAAAGTTTATCCCTGAGATGCATGGTAGTCTCAAGTTTGCTCCATGCCTGAATGGAGTCGGACAACCTCCGGTCACCTTTTCGTGTGAGCCAGCCGTTGCGTTGGTTGAAGCCAATCGGTATGCGGCAATCGAGTTGACGGTTGAAAATTTTCTGGAGTAACGCTTTGTGACGGTAAGCAATAGTATATTTTATTTTACCGGATGCGACCTGAAGCATCAGGTCGTCGGTATTCAGCGTGTCATTTGCGAGCTTGACGATGATACCTCCGCCAATCTCGTCGTTCAAAGTCAGTAATCTCTGGTGATCAAAGCTTTTATTTTTTACCCAGACTTCTTTGCCTACCAGCTCTGTCGGATCGGAAACAGCGTTGCGCCCCATCATTTGCACCAGTACCAGGTAAGATTCTCTGTGCGGAAAGACAAAATTAAACACTTTCTTCAGTTGTTTGGTTTCGAAAGTTGTGTAAATGGCCAGATCGGCTTTGCCTAAAAGCAGATAATTCGTCATTTCATCATCGTTTTTTGCAACCTCCACTTTCAGCTTCAAATGCAGGTGATTAGCCAGATCTTGTGCCAGCTCGTAATCGTATCCCAGAATTTCATCTCTGTAATTGAAGTACGATGTGGCTCCGTATTGCGTTACAACTTTCAGTGTGTCTTTTGGAAAATAATTTTGTGAATTGCTAATTTCCTTTTTTTCAGCAGACTGTCTGGTTTTATTGGTGATAAATTTACACCCAATCAGCAGACACGCGGCAACAAATATTGCAATCCAAAATCTTATTTTCATACTCTGTTTTATGTGTGTTGTATGTTTTCAGATTTTATTATCGGATTTCCGTTCATCCGGAGCCAGATTTGAGCAGTAGCAAGTACGTCTTTCTGGCAATAGGTGGCTATGCGGGGCAGATTTTTCTCCCCGTAAAAAACTTCAGCCACCAGGCTGCCGTCAATGTCGTCCTTGGGTGAAGGGATGCCAAAGACTGCTGTGAGTAGTTTCAGCGAGGTGAAGTTCTTGTAATCGCCGAATTTCCAGTAATCGAGCGTGTCAACAAGGTTAACTTCCCAGGGTTTGCGGTTATTGATTTGCAATTGGATGGGTAGCAGCAGATTGTTGATGAGCATCCTCCGGCAGATGTAGGGAATGTCGAACTCTTTAATATTATGTCCGCAAAAGTTATAATCGGGATATTTTTCAATCAAAGCGCTAAAATCCCGAAGCACCCGGGCTTCATCTTCATCGGCAAATGATTTTGTACGGAAGTGCATCTCTTCATTTTTTATAAAGATAAATCCTACCGAAATGCAGATAATCCGTCCGAATTCGGCATAAATCCCCGCGCTTGTTTCGTACCCGAACGCCGGCGTTGAATCTTCGGGATACTTTTCGGGCATTCGCTTACGGAGCAGGTTGAATTTTTCATCCCACAGGTGTTGCATTTCCCCGTTCAGTTCCGTGTACTTTTCTGTTGACGGTACTGTTTCGATATCGATAAACATCAGTTTCTGTAGCAGAGGATTCATTCTAAGGTTTTTTTAGTGTTTAACTGGCAGAAAAGATTTGCAGACCGGACTGTGCCGTAAAGATGGATTTCAGTAGCTGCTGTTTCGTTTTAAAGTTTATTATTCAGATTATTTTCAATGTATTTAGTAAGGATATCGATAGCTATGTGATTATTTCCACCCTGTGGAATTATTAAATCAGCAAATCGTTTTGTCGGTTCAATAAACTGCAGATGCATGGGTTTAACAGTCATTTCGTAGCGTTCCATTACTTTATTTACAGACCTGCCACGTTCTACAATGTCGCGGTTGATGACGCGTATCAGGCGGTCATCGGGGTCAGCGTCAACAAATACCTTCAGATCCATCATTTTACGAAGTTCGGGATTGCTAAGCACAAGAATACCTTCGACAATAACCACATCTCGTGGAAAAACGGGAATGGTTTCCTGTGCGCGCGTGCAGGTAAGGTAAGAATAGATGGGTTGTTCTACGGAATGTCCTTTTTTTAGTTCTTTCAGATGCCTGGTCAGCAGGTCGAATTCAATGGAATCGGGGTGATCGAAATTGATTTCCAGTCTTTCCTCGAGAGGAAGGTGACTGCTGTCCCTGTAATAAGAGTCTTGTGGCAATATCACCACTTCCCCTTCGGGGAGACGTTGTAAGATTTTGCGTACTACTGTGGTTTTCCCTGAACCGGTGCCGCCGGCAATTCCTATTATAAGCATGTTTATGGATTTATGATTTTATTTTTTCAGAGCACTAAAATAGTAAATATACATTGATATTTTTGCATATCAACGAAAAAAACACAAAAAAATGTTATGTGAAACATTCATATACAACATTATAAGTTAGTTAAAGTATTCCTTTTATAAAGAAATAAAATGTCAATTGAGAGAAAATAAATTTAAGTTTTATCAAAAAAAATCAATCTTTTAAGTCCTGCAGGTGATAATAGGATTAGTTTCATTATCTTTGCAAAAATTTTAATAGTCTTAATTGTAAATTAGAAGTTTATGGGTTTATTATACAGCGTAATTACCGGTTCAGGTAGTTATGTACCTCCTAAAATAATCAGCAACAATGATTTTATTTCCAATGAATTTTATGATACGAACGGTGAAAAACTGACAACTCCGGGTGCTGTTATTGTGAATAAATTCGTGGAAATAACAACCATTTCCGAACGACGATATGCTGATGAAAATCAGAAAACCTCTGACCTGGCGCTGATTGCTTCTCAAAAAGCGATAAAAGAAGCTGGTATTGACAAAGAAGAGCTGGATTACATTATTTTCGCTCACAATTTTGGTGAAACTTCGCATGATAATATTAAAGCTGATATAGTTCCCTCATTAGCAGCCCGTCTGAAACAAAAACTGGGTATAAAAAATCCGGCTACAGTAGCATACGATGTGCTTTTTGGTTGTCCGGGATGGTTACAATGCGTTATTCAGGCTGATTATTATATCCGTTCGGGTGATGCTCAAAAAGTGCTTGTAGTTGGTGCTGAGGTACTTTCACGCATTTCAGATCCGCATGATCGCGACAGTATGATTTATGCCGACGGAGCAGGAGCAGTTGTGCTCGAAGGTCGCGAAAGCGATACACCGGTGGGGATACTGGGGCACAATGCACGTACCGATGCTTATCTTTATGCGCAGATGTTGCATATGGGTTATTCGTACAATGCCGAGCTTGCCAGCCAAAAAAACCTGTTTATCAAAATGAACGGACGTCGTTTGTATATGTATGCACTCGACAATGTACCAAAAGCCATTAAAGCCGGACTGGACAAACTAGGTCTGCATATCAGTCAGATTAAAAAAGTGCTTATTCATCAGGCTAACGGAAAAATGGATGACGCCATTCTGAAACGATTGTATGAGTTGTATGACATTGACGAAGCGCCCGAGAACGTAATGCCGATGACAATTTCTAAACTAGGAAATTCGTCTGTGGCTACATTACCCACATTGTATGATTATATTATCAATAACCAGCTCGAAGGACATGAACTCAATAGTGGAGACTTGGTAGTGTTTGCTTCCGTTGGTGCAGGTATGAGTATTAATAGTTTTGTGTATAAAATGCCATAATTGGTTATTATTGATATAATGTCGCCCGGAAATGAAAGTTTCCGGGTGCGTTTTTTTAAATGACATCTAAAACAACCTGTAATACATTTCTCCGGGTTGATTTTAACCTGATTCTTTTATTTCTTTTCAATGTTTTTTTTGAAACGGTTTCTTTTAAAGATATTTCCTCACCAATATAAATGTTATTACGTTTTTTGTGTTAATTTTGTAACTAATTTGAATAGGAATATGGATAGATTGCGATTCAGAAGTCTGGCAAGCGGTAGCAGTGGTAATTGTTATTTTCTTGGAACTGCATCATACGGGATACTGATTGACGCGGGTATTGGAATTCGTACTATCCGGCATTTTTTACGTACCATGGGCCTCGATTTCTCAAATATCTGGGGTTTGTTTATCACACACGATCATGCCGACCACATTCGGGCAGCCGGAGTAATCGGGGAGAAGCACAAGGTTCCTGTTTATACTACCAAACTGATACACAATGGAATTAATAAAAGCTATTGTGTTACCCAGAAACTGTCAACCAGTCAGAAGTTTATTGAAATCAATGAAATTGTTGATATTGGCGATTTCAGAATTAAAGCCTTCCCCGTATCGCACGATGCTACAGAAAATGTAGGGTATAACATCGAATTTAAAGGAAAAAGTTTTACATTTGCTACCGACCTTGGATATGTGAGTTTGGAAGCAGCTGAACAGCTGGTAAATTCGGATTTTATGGTGCTGGAAGCCAACTATGATGATTTTATGCTTGAAAACGGACCCTATCCTTTACATCTGCAACGCAGGATCAAAGCAGATACGGGACACCTGAGCAATCTCCAGACAGCACGTTTTCTGACCGAAAATTTTACCGATCGCTGGAAGTATGTTTTCCTTTGTCACCTGAGCAGAGAAAATAACCTGCCCGAACTGGCATACTCTACCATCGTCGAAAGTCTGAGAAACGAAGAAATTGACTTCGAGGACAAGCTACAGATTGTTCCTTTGGACAGGATAAATCCATCGCCGATGTATTTGTTTGATTAGAACTGAAATATTATCTGTTAATACGATAAAAAACTAAAAATAATCTTTTTATGCCTTCAAAACTGGTTATCATTCCTACTTACAACGAAAAGGAAAACATTGAAAACATCATTCGTGCAGTATTTGCACTCAAGGAAGAGTTTCACCTGCTGGTAATTGACGACGGCTCACCCGATGGAACGGCAGCTATCGTAAAGAACCTCCGGATTGAATTTCCCGAACGCTTGTTTATTGTGGAGCGGAAAGGTAAACTGGGATTAGGTACGGCCTATATTGCCGGTTTCAAATGGGGTTTGGAGCATAAATATGATTTTATTTTCGAAATGGATGCTGATTTTTCCCACAATCCCCTGGATTTGCCCCGCTTGTATAATGCCTGCATCAACGAAGGCGCCGATGTAGCCATCGGATCGAGGTATGTGAGCGGTGTCAATGTGGTAAACTGGCCAATCGGACGGGTGTTGATGTCATATTTTGCATCCAAATATGTAAAACTTGTAACAGGTTTAAAAATTGCAGATACTACTGCCGGTTTTAAATGTTATCGCCGTGAAGTGCTCGAAACCATCGAACTGGACAAAATCCGGTTTAAGGGTTATGCCTTTCAGATCGAAATGAAATTTACAGCATATAAGTGCGGTTTTACTCTCAAAGAGGTACCCATTATATTCATCAATCGTCAGCTGGGTACTTCAAAAATGAGCGGTGGTATATTCGGAGAAGCATTTTTGGGGGTAATACAACTGAAACTGTCTTCCCTTACCCGTAAATTTCCGCGAAAAATGATATAAATAACTATTATTTTACATACTTTCGTTTATTTACACCTTTAAATAATCGCATTATGAAAAAATTAATATGCAATGCCAATATTGTCAACGAAGGACAAATTTTTAAGGGTACGGTATTAATCAATCATGACAAGATTGAGCATGTTTACAGGGATGGCGAACAAATCGAACTGAAAAATCCGGTTGAAAAAATCGAAGCGGAAGGGTTGTGGCTTATGCCGGGTGTGATTGATGATCAGGTACATTTTCGCGAACCCGGTTTGACTTATAAGGGCGATATTTATACTGAAAGTAAAGCCGCGGTGGCCGGGGGTGTCACCTCCTATATGGAAATGCCAAATACAAAACCCCAAACCACTACGCTGGAACTTCTGGAAGAAAAAAATGAACTGGCAGCCTCAAAATCGCTGGCAAATTATTCCTTCTACCTGGGTGCCACCAACATGAATATCCGCGATCTAATTAAGGTGGATCCGGGGAAAATATGCGGTGTAAAAGTGTTTATGGGATCATCAACCGGCAACATGCTGGTCGACGATCTGGAAATACTTAACCGTATTTTTGCAGAAGTTCCCGCCCTTATCGCTGTACATTGCGAAGACGAACCAACAATTCTTAAGAATCTGAATTACTATAAAAATATTTACGGAGAAAATATTGGTTGTGAGTTTCATCCGCTGATACGTTCCGAAGAAGCTTGCTACAAATCATCTTCCTTTGCAGTGGAGTTGGCCGAGAAGCATGGTACACGCCTGCATGTGCTGCATTTGTCCACTGCCCGTGAAATGTCGCTGTTCAGAAATGATATCCCGTTGAAAGATAAGAAAATAACAGCCGAAGCATGTGTACATCATTTATGGTTTTCGTCCAATGATTATGCTCGTTATGGAAGTCGTATTAAGTGGAATCCGGCTATAAAAACTGAAGCTGACCGCTTAGCACTCATCGAAGCTGTGAATAACGGTAAGATTGACGTAGTAGCCACAGATCATGCTCCTCATGCTCAGGATGAAAAAAAAGGTAATTGCTATAAGTCATATTCGGGAGGACCACTTGTTCAGCATTCACTTCCTGCAATGCTTCAGCTTGCCCGTCAGGGTTACTTTAGTATCGAAAAAGTGGTAGAGAAAATGTGTCATGCACCGGCAGACCTGTTTCACGTTCACCGCAGAGGATATATCCGGCCTGACTATTATGCCGACCTGATACTCGTCGATCCTCAATCACCACAACTGGTGACCGCGCAAAATCTACTTTATAAATGCGGATGGTCGCCATTTGAAGGAACAACTTTTGATGCCGCCGTAGTCACTACTTTTGTTAATGGTATAAAAGTTTTCGACAGGGGCGAATGGAACGAAGATCATAAAGGAAAACGTCTGACTTTTGATATATAGTGTTTGTCTGTTAATAATCCTGTGAAACTATAATGGAAATAATTATTTTACTGATACTTATATTATTTAACGGTTTTTTTTCGCTTTCAGAAATAGCATTGGTTTCGAGCAAGGAAACCCGGCTTGAACATTACAAACAGAATGGTAACAAGGGAGCACTGACAGCCCTGAAGTTACGATCAGATTCTGAAAAATTTCTTTCATCCGTTCAGGTGGGTATTACATTGATCAGCCTTATTACCGGAGCATATGGTGGAATGAGCCTGGCTGAAGATGTAGCTCCTTTAATTGCCAGGATCGAAAATCTGAGACCATACGCGCCGGGTATTTCCATGGTAATAATTATGTTTCTTATAACTTATGTGTCAATTGTTATAGGTGAACTTGTTCCAAAAACAGTAGCGCTGAGTAATCCTGAAAAAGTAGCCGTGAGGGTGGCTCCGATCATCAATTTCTTTAGCAAACTGTTTTATCCCTTTGTGAAATTGCTATCGTCTTCTACCACATTTATTACCAAAATGATGGGAGTGGAGAAACAAACGGAACATCTTACAGAATCGGAGTTGCGTCAAATGATAAAAACAGCTTCCATTGAAGGAGTCATCGAAAAAGAACAAAATGAAATACATGAAAAAGTGTTTTACTTTTCTGACAAGAAAGCCAAACACCTGATGACTCACCGAATGGAGGTGGAGTGGGTCGATATAAATGCACCCGAAGATGAAATCAGAAAAGAGTTAGACCAATGTCAGCATAGTAAAATTGTTTGTTGTCATGAAACTATTGATCAGATTGAAGGAGTACTCTTACAGATTGATTATTATAAAGCATTGGCGGAAGGGAAGGATTTCAGGGTACGCGATTTGCTCAAAGAACCCATTGTGGTTCACGAAAATGTGCTAGCACCTAAGGTTTTGCAGAATCTACGTCAGAACAACACACATTTCAGCATTGTAGTTGATGAATATGGCGATTTTGAAGGAATTATTACCCTGCACGATGTTATGGAAAATATCGTGGGATATATACTCGATGAAGGAGAGGTCGAGGAGCCCGATTATTTTGTGCGTGAAGATAATTCGGTACTGGTCAACGGCGATGCTCCCATTGAGGTGCTGATGGAAATTCTCGATGATTTTTATGTGGATTATGATCAGATTGATTATACAACAGTTGCCGGTTTTGTAATCGATCAGATCAATGTAATACCCAAAACGGGAGATAAAATCATATATCTCGATTATAATATTGAAATAATGGATATGGACGGCAACAGGATAGACAAAGTGCTTATTTCCAGAATAAAAGATGAGAATGAATAACAAAATGACTAATTACTAGAAAATGAAAATTAAATTTTTTCCTGCAATACTCCCGCTGGTTTGTCTCTTATTTCTAACACAGTGCAAGCCTGTAAATAAAGAATATACTTTCCTCGAAGGAAAAATCTTTGGCACTTTTTATCATATTACTTATCTGCATCCTAAAGGAGTAGATCTGACAAAGGAAATTGAAGAAAGACTCAAAGAATTTGATGCATCGCTGTCGACCTTCAATCCTAACTCCATCATTTCGCGCATCAACCGCAATGACAGCGATGTAAACACCGATATCTTCTTCGAAGAAATGTATTCCATGTCGCGGCAGGTATCCATTAAATCTAACGGAGCTTTCGATATTACCGTTGCTCCGCTTGTCAATGCCTGGGGCTTTGGATACGGCAACCACGACACCTCACTTAAACCCAACCTGGATACCATAATGCCTTATATCGGCTATCAGAAAATTAAACTCCTCAATCATAAAATGATTAAGGATGATCCGCATATTATGATCGATGCAAGTGCTATTGCCAAAGGACAGGGTTCGGATGTTATTGCCCG
>Ga0209099_1004264_pt1 | contig 10982 bp, 14 predicted proteins | sample AD_JPNHW2_MetaG_FD_184430 | JGI IMG/M metagenome (GOLD analysis project Ga0209099, IMG submission 184430) | Active sludge microbial communities of municipal wastewater-treating anaerobic digesters from Japan - AD_JPNHW2_MetaG (SPAdes) (version 2) | ecosystem: Engineered > Bioreactor > Anaerobic...
CGCTCCATATATAGTGCCGCCGGAAGTTATAAGAATCCCTTTGCCGTTTCTCATCCCGTCTTTAAATTCACCGGTATACTTACTTCCGTTTCTCCAAGTGAATTCCCCTTTCCCGTTCATCAGGTTACCCTTGTAATCTCCGATATATTTATTACCGTTCGGGAAAAGGAATGTATTATCTCCGCGCTTTATACCCTTCATGATTTTGTAAACAGTTAAGTCTTTACTGACCTGGAAGACGAGAAATCTTGTGCCGCCAATCATTTTACAACGGGATACATTCACCGTAGAGGAAACAACCTTCAGTGCACACATGGTGCCGTTAACCTCAACAAATAGCCTGTCTCCGATTTTTAATTCTCCGGCATCTGCAATGGTAACTTCAAAGTCAGACGGTTTAACATCAACAATCTTACTCACGGCAACTTTTTCATTATCCCCTGCTTCCGGGAGCCGTATCTGTCCAGTGAAGAGATGTTCAGCAAAAAATCCCTTTTCAACTGAACCGTCAGCGTAGGTATATTTACCTTTTCCATAAGGGACATTGTCGAAAAACTCACCCTCGTATTCATCTCCGTCAGAATAAAAAAGAATGCCAAGACCTTCTCTGCTGTCATCTTTCCAGTGTCCTGTGTAGATGTCTCCGTTTGTATACTTTGTTGTTCCAGCACCGTTCATTTTTTCATTTTTGAAATCGCCTGTATAAGTATCTCCGCTTAGAAATATGTAAGTACCGTTTCCATTGCCGCAATCGCCTTTAACGCATCCTGTTTTGTTCTGATCTCTGGTTGATGCTGTTCCGCATGAAAACAGAATCACAGCTGAAAGAAATAGAAAGGCTGACTTTTTCATGAAATACTCCAATATTTTTTAAGGTTCAATGTCCTCTGTTGTTTTCAGCGAATGGAGTTAAACATCAGAGAGTTTTATTTCATCGCATAAATTTCAATAGTATCAGAAAATCCTGTAATAGAGGAATACAATCTGTAAAAAAATTCAAACGGTTTAAAGAAAAAATTTTTCCTGTTCACAACTCTCTCCGGATGATAGCCGCATTTTATAATTTTCACTTTCTTAAAACCGATATCTTTGAGAATTTTTTTTGATCCCTTCGGGGAGAGGTCTATCCTGTGATCTTTCGGATGTGTTTTAATCCATTCATCTTTGTCGAAGTAAAACATCGGTCCGAAACAGGAGGGAACTGCAAGGGCAAATACTCCGCCGTCATTCAGCATCTGATAAATTCTCTTCATCGCATTTAACGGATCTATCAGGTGTTCAATAAAAAACCATGAAGTGATAATATCAAATTTTTCGTTTAACTCTGCGGATTCGAATGAAGATTCAATTACTTCAATAGAAAAAGTTTTTCTGCAGTAATCAGAGGCAAAGTTTGATATCTCAATTCCTTTGAGTTTTTTTATTCCTTTATCCTTCGCGGCTTTAAGAAAAAATCCCGCTGCACTTCCGATGTCCAGTACTGACAGGTCACTCTTGCCTGTTTCCAAAAGCTTCAGAATTTTTTCAAGGCGCATTCCTGAAAGCCTGTATATGTTATCAAAATCCTCCAGGTATGTTTTACCATACTGTCCCTGGTATTCGGATATAAAATAATCCCTGTCGTAAGACAGGGATTTACAATCAGCATTAAAAATTAAACTGCATCTTCTGCATTTATAAAGATTATTACTTACATGTAAGTCTGAAGATATTCTGCAGATGGGGCAGTTGCTGGATTCAGAATTCATCTGGTTTTTAATTTTCTCTTGGCAGGTTCAACTACTACAGGGATTCCTCTTATTCTTGCGCTTTCAAATGAGTGAAGAACAAGTTCTGCAAACTGCTCGGGAATTTCAAAAAAGGCATAGGTTGAATGAATGTCAATTTTGCCGATAGTTTTACCGTCAATTCCGGATCTCTTTACAACTTCACGGATCAGATCACCTGTTGAAATGTTCTGGTTTTTTCCTACATTAATAAATAAACGGGCACGTCCATCTTTAACGTCTTCAAAAATAATTTTGCCGGATTCAGTTTTGTTAAGGAGCCGGGCAGCGTTGATGTCGAGTCTCGAGATGTCTCCGAGAAGCTCTTTAAGCAGGGCAGCGGCTATCCTCTTGGTTCCGCCGAAGAATGGAAGTTTCTTCTTCATCACTTTCAGGAGTTGTTGGTATTCGTCCAGTTCTTCAGAGAGGGCGCACTCCAGAATTTTTTCCAGTTTTTTTTCCTGATTCATTTTAAAAAAATCCTCACTCAAAGGTAGGTAGTTATTGCTATCAGCAGCAATATTTATTCGAATATTCAGAATCAGCAATGGTGTATTCCGCAATTAAAAATAGCAAGTATTTTTCATCGAATTAGAGCCTTTGCCTCGTGTTTTTACACCGGGGGGCGGAATAATTGTTTGACGTAAATTAATCATGGGAAAATAATTATGAACATAAGATCAATATGGTTGATGAATTTTATTGTAACAGATTTTTATATGTTTATTTCGAATCAGACGATAATTAAAATCAGCAGAGTGAGATGACGTTAATGAAAAAGTGTCTGATTATTTTTTTTATAATTTATTCCATGACAGCTTTATATGGAGAGTTCACTCCGTGGAATTCAGATATTAATTCCGGTGATTCTCTTTATAACAATCATGAAGGTGAAAATAAAAATTCCGCTGTTTTCAACGGCGCGCAGGGAGGGGCATTTTTTCTCATAAGATTTTTTCAGATCGTAATTTCTCCTCAGGACGGGCCGAACTGCAGACATGTACCGACATGCAGTGCTTACGGGAAACAGGCTGTGGTAAAGCATGGCGCATTTCTCGGAGCAGTTTTGGCGGGAGAGCGGCTCCTGAGATGCAATCCGTTTTATCCGCCTGAGAAAGATCCGGTTCCGGACAAGGTGTTCGGTAAATGAAAAAATTCTGTTTTATGCTTATACTTCTTTTTATCGCAGTTAATTCATCAGCCGATGATGACGATACATTCAGGGAAAAAGAAATTAAATTTATAAGGGAACTCTACGAAGGGAGAAGATACTTTGACTGCATTGCTGAAACAGAAAAATTTCAGTTCAGAGAAAAAACTCCGGCAAAAGAATATTTTATTTACTCAAATTATTATCTCGCGGGGCAGTATGCAACTGTTATAAATAATTACGCTGAAGATTTATCGTCGGATGAAATGCAGTTCCAATCGCTTCTTCTGCTGTCAGGTTCATTTTTAAAAAAAGGTATGTACCACGAGAGTTATAAAATTCTGAAGAGCCGGGAATACGGGGCTCTTCCTGATAAATATGTTTTTACAATGTTTCTCCGGAGAATTGAACCTCTGGTTCTTTCAGGTGAAACGGAGATGATCGATACGGAAATTACTGATTCGAAAATTTTTTTAGAAGATACGTATAATTTCACAAAGTTGAGGGATGAGCTTCAGCTATATAAAAAAGACGGGTTAAAATCTCCAACTTATGCAGCAATGATGTCGGCGGTTGTTCCGGGTCTCGGGCAGTGTTATGCGGGCTACCCTGCCGAGGGATTAATATCTCTGTTGTCAGTTGCTGCAACTGCAGCCGGTGGTGTTTATATGAAAGAGAACGGCAGAAAGAATGTTTCTTATACTCTATTCTTTTTCTCCGGATTGTTCTACGGGGGCAATATTTATGGCGCATATAATTCGGCAGAAACCGGTAATGAAGCGGTGATGCGCAGCAGGCATAATAGTATAATTTCACAATATGGTTCGTACAATCCCGGTGATTACATTGATATAGAGAGAGTATTCAATTGAAAAAATTTTTAATAACTGTAAGTTTTTTCTTTTTAACTCTCCCATGCTTCTCATCCGGTAAAGGAATAATAGATCTCGCAGAGTATCATTATAATAATAAAGAATATTATAATTCAATAACAGAGTCCATGAGATACCAGGTGTTGTATCCACAGGGAACATTGTTTCCCCGGAGTATGCTTATAATGGGAAAATCATATTATAAAGGCGGGGATAAAACAAAGGCGCTGAATACATTGACTGAATGTTATAATAAATTTACAAATATAGAAGAGGGGGAAACGGCTCTTTTTTATTCAGGCATCATCAGGCTTGATGCCGGTTCATACTATTACGCAGCTAAAAATTTTCAGGAATATAATTATGTTTATAATAATGGAATATTTCAGGAAGATGTATTAATTAACTTATCACTTGTCTATGTACTTGCCGAAAATTATAATGAAGCGGAAAATAAACTGCTGGAATATAAGAAAATTTTTCCGGACGGGAAGCTGCGGAAAAAAGCGGAAGAGCTGTCAGTTATGGTAGCGGAAGTTAGGCAGAGGCCGGAGAAAAGCTTATTAGCTGCAGGATTATCATCAGCTTTAATTCCGGGATCGGGATATTTTTATACTGAAAAATATATGCTTGGAATTTTTTCACTTCTTACAAACGGGGCGCTGATTTACGGAATTTATGACGGATATAAAAAGAAGAATCAGTTTCAGATGATATTTTTCTCAGTCATTGAATTTTCATTTTATAATTATTCAATAGTCGGTTCAGTAAAAAGTGCTGATGAATACAATAAAAATAGTGATTTTAAAAAGGAAGTTCTGTTAGGATTTAAAACAACTTTTTAGTATATAAGCTGAATTATGATGCGGGTGAACATTACCCTGATGTATAAAGTTTCCCTGTGCCGGCTGAAGATTACTCTTTGTCATTCCGGCCGTAACATAGCGGAGTGCCGGAATCTCATACAACTGATTAACGGAGGAGATTCCGGTATTTGCAGGTTTGGATGATGCAAAACCGCAATGACAATAAGAAGAAGGTCAGTTATTTATAATAGCTGAATGTCACGGAGGACATGTGGAAAGAAAATCATATAAGTTAGACTCGCTTGAAAGTATTAACCCTGAAAAAAGCCAACTTATAAATTTTGAAAAAATCATAAAGAATGAAAAACTTGAAGACGTAGCGGAAAAGCTTGTTGAATCAACATTCGTTGAACAGCACTTCATGAGAAAGGATGCTATTGACCGTCTGCTCGATTTTACATTTTTTAAAATTCAGACCGGTTCATTTCACGTAATACATATGGCATACCCCACAAAAAGAATGCATGATAAAGAACTTGAATCCAGAATTAAAAGCCTTATAAACGAGCATCTATATCCTGAGATAGTACTCAGAATACTGAAATTTTTTGCCAGAAATATCCATGATTCGGATACGAATTTATATATTGCAAATCTTGTTGAATCGGAATCGATAATCCGGTCGGTCTATGATACATTTAAACTTTTCCAGAAAGATATATTCATTTATAATGCCGATAAAAAATCACTCAATGTCAAGATGATACAGCAGTTCTCTCCTCAGTCAGATATTACACTCTCGCTTCCGCTTGATGCCTGCGCGAGATTTAAGTATATACTGGAATTTTTTTATATTAAGCAGAAAGTAAGTCATATATATACACTTGATGATATTTCAATGTATAGAGAGGCGGCTTCCTAGGTTACTCTGCGGGATTTTTTATAAGCGGCGGCTGCCACTTATACTCCGCAAAAGTTAAGTTAATGCGGGAACTGTTATTTCTTATAAATCGTTCCTGAAGTATCCTCTATTTCTTTTACAAAAATATTCATGTAACGTTTTGAATCATTAAAACCTTTGCTGTCATTAAGCGAAGGTTTATGTTCTTTAATCAGCCAGAACATAATATCCTGAATATCAAGCGGACTTGTATCAATGACACTGTATTGAAAAAACAGGTCATGTTCAAGAAGTTTTTCCCTGAGGTCGTTGTGCTTCAGTACAAGATCATCCATAAGTTTAGCAAGGCCCACTCTTAGTCCGTCACGCCAGCATGCGTAAAAGAGTGTTGTCTGTATTTTTTTATTTATTCTGTTTTGTATCCAGATAATCCCCGGTAGTTCCGGCAGTACCCTTCTTGCTTCATATTTATCATATTCAAAAAGGCGTGACCATTCTATCGAGTAATAAACATCTCTATCTCTTAAATCTTTTTTCATTTTTCTTTACGGTTACTCCATTTTTTTTATCAGCTGGTTCAGTTTTGTTAAAAGCCTGATGCTTCGTTTTTTTATGTCAGTATTATTTAGAAGCTCAATTCTCAGTTTATAATCAAGTACAAAATAGTTTGCAATGAAATCAGTTATCTGGCCAAGCTCAAATAGAAAATTCATTAACTCAATAAGTCTGTCGGATTCTTCAACATTGATAAGAAATACAAGCTCCTGAGCTTTTTTTCTCAGCTCTTTTAATAACTCCGGATCTGAAATATTCAGTTCAGAGCTGATGATTTCATAAGAAGCTTCGTGAATCCCTTTTATTTTTTTTACATATACTCTTGTTATCCCTTTAAGGTGGAGGATTATTCTCTCCCGGCCTGCTTCCAGATCAACAATTTCAGCTATCGTTGAGATTCTGTTTTTTATAAGGAGTATGTCAAAAAGGTTCCGAATGGGGAATGCAATGATTTTATCACCCTTTTTAAGGCTTTCTGAAAACGCGGAATGTCGAAGACTCACATTGGTGGTACAATGAGGGAAGAGAACTTTTTTATTAAGAAAGAAAACTTTCACTGTTTGAGTATTCATCATTTAGTTATACTGTATCTGTTTCTGGATTTAATAATACGTGTATAATCATTCATCCGTTTAAATGGAATAATTAACGTGCGATTAGTTTGTAAGACAGTTATATTCATAATAAGTAACCTCCAGTATAAAAAAAAGATTGTAAATTTTGTCAATATGTATATTTTAAAACTGTATTAAACGATCATTCATAATGAACAGAAAATTGTTGTAAAAGACAATATGTTTAATAAGCTGATGAAGAGATTATTTTCCGGAATCAGAAAAATTTAAGGGGTAATTATATGCCGGATAAAAGAAAAAGTGAAAGAATAAAAAAAGGCGTTAAGTCCGAGGTTTATGCTGATGAACATGTTTCTTTCAGTTCAGCTGTAGATTTAAGTAAAGGCGGAATTTTTATTTCTACGCCGGAACCTCTCAGCAATGGTTCTGAAGTTAATATGTCAATCCATATGCCGGGCCATGGAGAGGTGGAGATTAAGGGTGTTGTCAAATGGGTAAGATCAGAGGAATCTGATACTGAAAAAGCCGGAATGGGAATTGAATTTATTAATGTAAATAATGATCTGAAGAAAAAGCTCGATGAGCTTGTGAAATAGATTAATCAGAATATTTCAAAAATAGCTTCCGCCATAAGTTCATAACCTCTTTCTGTGGGATGTATCCCGTCAGATTGAACTAATTGTGAATGCTTTATGCCGGAAGCTATTTTTTTCTCCCAGTATTCATTAACACGTACCACCGGCAGGTTATGCCTGGTTCCGCATTCATCTATCTTTCTGTAAAACTCCCGGGCGATTCTGTTTTCATCAGGATTTAATAAAGCAACAGAAGTTAATAGTATTATTTCGGGATCAGTTTTTTCTTTAATTTTTAAAATTATTGATTCAATATTTTTCCGGAAATCCTCCGCAGTGAAACCGGTATAAGCATCGTTGAGTGCAAATTGAATTAATACAAGATCTGGTGATAGCCTTATAACATCACTCTCCACTCTTCTTAGTCCGTCTTTTGCGGTATCCCCGGGAATTCCCCGGTTTAATATTACAAATTTAGAATCAGGATATTTTTTTTTCAGCATTGCCGTCAGGTAATGCAGGAACCCGTGTTCAACCATCCACCCGTAAGTTAATGAATCACCCAGAGCTACGATTTTTACTTCCTCACCCGAGTTAAGCTTTTTTAATGTTTTATCCGGATTCATAAAAATTCCTTTTTCCCTGTGTTAAGAGTATCTGATAATTGTATATTAAGCAGGGGATTTCATTTTTGTCAATCCCTGGCGTATTAAACGTAATATGATGCGGAGAATTATCAGCTGAAGAATAGTATCAACAATCGAACTTGAACAGGCCAATGACCGGTTTATTAAGACAAATCCCGTTTGACGTTAGGCGAACACATTTTCAGGGAGAAGTCATTTAAAAATCCCGCATAGATCAGTTATTTAAAAAAAAATGTGTAAAAATGTATATTTTTTTTCATTAATTTTAATAATATTATTGCTTTTTGCTCCATTTAGTGTAAAATTTAAATAATAACGTTATAGTGTATAAAAAATAATATATTTTTTTATTTTTTTAACCTGAATTTTAATTATTTTATTAAAAATGTTTAATTTTTTTTATAATAATATTATTATTAGTAAACTGGTTTTACAGACTAAAAGTCATATAAATTGCAGGAGTGTTGGAATGAAAATCGAAATAACAATTCTTGGTCTTCTTATGGAGGGGAATCTTTACGGCTATGAGATAAAAAAGAAGATAGTTGAGAGGCTCGAAGATTATGTAGATATAAAATTCGGCTCGATTTATTATGCGATAAAAAAATCTGTAGAAAACGGCTGGGTCAAAAGAGTTGGAACTGAAAAGGAAAGCGGTAATCCGGAACGATATGTATATGAGATTCTTCCGGCCGGAAAAAAACATTTCAAAAAACTTTTAAAACAGTATTTTGATACAAACTTTATTCATTTTGATGTTGATATCGTTCTTATGTTTTTTGATAATCTTGCTGAAGAACAGAAAGAGCAGTTTCTTGAAGAGAGAACTTCTCTCATTAAAGAAAAAATTGATAGTATTAAGGAAAAAATTGAAAAAGACGCAGATGATAATTCATACAGGCATATACTATCATACCTTGAACACCATTTAAAAGCTGAGCTTAACTGGCTGAAGACGCTTAAAAGTTCTTAACGGAAGCATGTGTTATTATTCTATTGCAGTTCATCGATAATCGGTTTAAGAAACTCAGCGTCTTTTTTATAAAGGATTTCACCGAGTTCATTTTTTAATTTAGCCAGATCTGATTTTAATCTTTCAACCTGGCTTATTGTTTTATCTTCGCCTCCACTATTATCAAGGGTCTGATTGATGAGAGATTTATTTACGGTATTAATTTTTATTATGTTGTAATAATGCTTCTGGGCCAGAGAGAAAGTGACATTTTTAAGCAGGTCACCCTGTTTTTCACAAATCTCCTTCAATTCCTTCTTTTTGATCACTGTAATAACTGCATTATTTTTAGCTCTTAACGTTGCTGTTCTTTTTTCGTTGAGCAGCAGAGCCATCTCGCCAATTACAGTTCCTTTTTTATCAATTGTAGCTACTCTGTTACCGCCGATTTCAACATCAATAGCCCCTGTCTGAAGTATATACATCTCTTCACCTGCAGTATTCTCTTCACATATAATTGATCCGCGCGGGAATTCGATCAATTTGTCGGATAACTGATTTGATGATTCTATTGTTATGGAATCCTGTGACCTGCAGAAAGCTTCACCTCTTTTATAATTAAGTGAAGTGAGATATTTTTTTAAAACTTCATTCATCCACGGGAGCCTTCTTTTGTCATACTCCTGGCTGAGTTTAAATACTGCTTTATAAAACTTTATAGACAGTTCGCGAAGTTCTTTTTCCTTCCCTTCGAGTGAATCAATACTTTTATTTATAATTTTGTTTGTCAGTAAAACCTGTTTTGCAAGGACTATGGAGGCATTGATGAGGAATGAAAAATTTTCCATTCCTTTTAGAAATTTTTCGGCTGGAATTTTTTTTACTGAAGAGTCTTTGGATGTTATAGCTGTTTCAATTCTTGCAGTTTTCTGGTCAAGCAGGTGGTTCATTATTATTTCGGTTGAACCGACTATAAGGTTCTGGCCTTTTATTGCATACTTATCCATATTCGACGCATAAAGATAAACGCTCCCGCTGCTTAAGAAATAAGCACAATCAGGAGCGGCGTTTACTGTGTAAAGTTTTATAAAATCTTCAGGCATTATGTGACACTAAGATAAAATTTTATCAACAAGAGTGAGCAGCTCTTCTTTATTAAAGGGCTTGGTTAAAAAAGCATCGGCATTAACATTTTCATCATTCATTCGTATTGTATTTTCATTAAGTGCAGATACAACTATTATCTTTGAATCCGGAAATTTCTTTTTAATTTCCTTCACGGCATTGATTCCATCTTTCCCGCCCATAGTTATATCCATTGTCAGAAAGTCCGGCCTCATTTGTTCGTAGAGGTCAACTCCTCCCTGGCCGTTGTCAGCTTCTCCGGCTATGGTATGGCCTCCATTTACAAGGATATCGGAAATAATTTTTCTCATAAATTTTGAATCATCAACAATTATACATTTTGCCATCAAAAGCCTCAATTTTTATAAATAAATGGTACTTACAGTAAAGCAGTAGTGAACTGGAAGTATACTTTATGACATCCTGCCGATAAAATATTATTCACTTTTAAAAACCGCTTTATTTGAATAATGTAATGATAAAATAATATCCTGATGTTTAAATATTCAAGTAGAAAATATTTTTTATTCAGATTGAACAAAAAAAACAGATTTGTTTTATTTCCTGATATATGGGTTTGTTCTGCTGATAAATTTTTCGTTAGATTGAATGACTTATTATCTGTTACACTCAAAAATCATGTTTAATTAAGATATCCGCCGCGTCATGGTTCAATGGATATGCATTTATAACGGATTTATAGGCAGCTGCTATTATTTTTCTAAAAAATCTTGACATTATATAATATTCAATTAAATTATAAATTAGTTGCGACTAATAAGGTTTTATAAGGCTATTTACCAGGGTAGAGTATGAATCATTTGAATTCTGAAACAATTCTAAAACTTACAGATTTTTCTGCGGGTTCTATTGTAAGAATAAATAACATTTCCGGGGGAGAAAAACTCAGGGATAAGCTTTTGAGTATGGGTCTGCTTCCGGGAAAAGATATCGAAATTCTTTCTGTTCGAAAAAAAGGCCCGGTTATAGTCAAAATTAATGATACCAGAATTGTTATTGGTAACGGTATGGCTTCAAAAATTTTAATTTCTCCGGTT
>Ga0209099_1004265_pt1 | contig 10979 bp, 9 predicted proteins | sample AD_JPNHW2_MetaG_FD_184430 | JGI IMG/M metagenome (GOLD analysis project Ga0209099, IMG submission 184430) | Active sludge microbial communities of municipal wastewater-treating anaerobic digesters from Japan - AD_JPNHW2_MetaG (SPAdes) (version 2) | ecosystem: Engineered > Bioreactor > Anaerobic >...
GAAGCGCTGTATTTCGGCCTCGAAAAAACCATCGGGCTTTACCTGCAACAATTGAAGTAGTTATTGGTTATTCAATCATGAATCCGATTATATGAAGAAATTATTATCATTTCTGCTCCTCATATCATCCGTCTCGGTCATTTTTGCGCAGGATGCAGCCGATGCTTCGAAGCTCAGCGAAAAAGACGGCGTGATGTATCTTTCGGGAAATGAAATACCCTATACCGGAACCGCCATCAGGTGGCTGGCACCAGGGCAGAAACAAATTGAATCGCACTATCTTGACGGCAAGCTCAACGGCATTGAAACAACCTGGGACAACCAGGGAAGGAAATTCTCAGAGATTACTTTCAGGGCAGGTGCATTCGATGGACCTTTCAGGCAATGGTATCCCAATGGCCAGCTTGAGATTGACAAAATATACAGGAATGGCATGATGAATGGCCCGTCAGTACACTATTACGAGAATGGCAACAAGGAAAACGAAGGCTTATATAACGATTGCCGCGAAACAGGTGTTTGGATCTTTTACCATGAAAACGGGCATAAGATGAAAGAAGGAGAATTCATGAATGGCTTTGAAGAAGGTGTATGGAAAGTTTATGACGAAACAGGCAAACTGGAAAAGGAAGTTGCTTATTCTGAAGGAAATGTCATCAGTGAAAAACTTAATTGAAAGCATAGCCATGAATTATTTACGGAATCTCTTGCCTCTTTTGACAGTAATTTTGACTACAGGAGTTTTTGGTCAGCAAGCTTACATCTCTGATCACCTGGTGAAGAAGTGGGAAACGCCGGCTTCATTAAGCACCCCTGAATCAGTACTTTTTGATGCCGGTAATGAGGTGATCTATGTCGCCAACATTGGTGGACAGCCGGCGGCAAAAGATGGCAACGGTTTCATTTCGAGGCTTTCAACATCAGGTAAAATCATTGATCTTAAATGGATTACCGGCCTTGACGCACCCAAAGGCATGGGGATTTTTAATGGCAAACTATTCGTAACAAACATTACCGAAGTGGTTGAAATTGGCATTGCCAGAGGGAAAATCCTGAAAAGATATCCTGTTGCCGGGTCTGAATTCCTCAACGATATTTCAATAAGCCCATCAGGAATTGTATATATCTCAGACTCTCAGAAGGGATTTATCTACAGGCTTGAAGGCGGAAAGATTGAGAAATGGATTGAAGGGCTTGAAGGGGTCAATGGGTTGTATTGTCTTGGCAAGGACATACTGTTGGCTGGCACTAAAAACTCAGTTGTGCAGATACTTACGGCAAACCGGCGCCAATCAGCGCTCATTTCAGGTACCGGCAGTATTGACGGACTGGTATCCTGCGGCAAAAACAGTTACCTGTTTTCCGACTGGTCAGGATCGGTTTTCAGGGCAACGGTTGACGGTGGCAAAGAGCTGATCCTCAACACATCCAAAGCAAATATCAACGCTGCCGATATTGATTTCATTCCCTCGAAACGGTTACTTGTCGTTCCAACCTTTTTTGATAACCGGGTAATTGCCTACGAACTCAAATGAACCTGTATTTCCGGCATTTCGGGCAGGGACAGCCTGTCATCATTCTTCACGGGCTTTTTGGCCAGAGCGATAACTGGGTGACCATAGGCCGGAGGATTGCCGACCGTTTTTCCGTTTATATTCCTGACCTTCGGAATCATGGCCAGTCGCCCCATGCTGCCATGCATTCCTACCCGGCAATGGTCGATGACCTGACTGAATTCATTGATGAGCAGCGGATCGAAAACCCAATAATTATCGGGCATTCGATGGGTGGCAAAGTGGCCATGGCTTATACACTTGAAAATTTTGATAAGGTTGATAAACTCGTGATCGTTGACATTAGTCCGCGCAAATACCCTGAACGACTGGTACATACACGCGTGATCACCGAAATGATGCGTACCAGGCTCGATGCTTATACATCGCGTGCCGAAGCTGAAAAAGACCTGTCAACACGTGTACATGACCCGCGCATCAGAATGTTCATCCTCAAAAACCTTTATTACAAAATGCCGGGAAAACTGGCATGGAGACTGAACCTCGATGCTATCAACAACAGTATTGACCAGCTTTTTGATGGCGTAGCAAGCGAAAATCGTTTTACCGGTCCGGCGTTATTTGTCCGGGGCGGACGTTCGGATTATATTGTTGATGAGGATATTCCGCTGATAAAGAAATACTTCCCTTCGGCACTTATAAAAACAATTCCCGGGGCATCGCATTGGGTTCATGCTGACGCCCCGGAAGAACTTTGTGCTTTACTCAGCAATTTTTTAGGCCGTGAGTGTAATTACAGCCCGGACTAATACCTCACAACATCAATCCTGGCCATCCCGGCTTCCATGTTTATATTGATCTTCCTGCTGTTTTTGGCGTAGTCAGGAGTTTGATATAGATGACTGTCAATTTTCTTGAATCCGTCAAAGCTTTTGCTGGCCATAAAAGTGTTGTTCGTAATCTGAGCACCGGCTTCCTTTGGTATTCTCAGGGTGATGGAAGCAGCACCGGCCTTAATATTTACGTTGGATTGCGGCAGCAGGTCGCCTACTTTCACTTCGATATCTGAGGCTCCACCTTCTATAAGAATGTTGCGGGTTTTAAAACTGCTCAGGTCGAAATTTACTTCGGCAGCGCCGATATTCAGCCCAAGGTCCCAGATCGGATTCGGGTTAAGTTTCATCCTGACTTCATTCTTTATTTCACCTTTAAATTCGGCTTTGTTCAGCGAAACATTGATCTCCTTTGTGCTGTCCTGGTCGGTAGTAGTCATGGAATATGTTCCCTGCGATCCTGAGCGATCGAGCACCACAAGCCTTGAAGTCGTATCCCTTATATCAAATTGCCCGACGCCGATGTTAAGATTCAGTTTTGCATAACGGAATGCAGAATCATACTCTTCAGTGAGTGTCTGAGTGACATTCATTAAGGTGTCATCATCTTCATCATCGCGGTCAATCTTCATAACATCCCTGTCCTCATCCCAGTTAAATCTCCAGTTCCAGCGACTGTTATCGCCATATTGCTGAATCGCAAAAAAAGCAACAATTACAGTGGCTATCGAAAGGGTGATTTTTATCCAGTCCTTTACAGGAATGAGTGAAATACCCCAGAGTATCAGCAGCAGTGGCCAGAGGTTCCATACCGTGTGCCAGTTAAAGTAGATTGCGCCTGTGTTTTTCAGGATGAAGAGTATGCCGATCAGCACCAGCATGACTCCCCAGAATATTTTACGGTAGCTCATTATTTCGGTTGTTTAATGGTTAATAAAATTTGATGCATGGCTGCAGGCGCTCCCCTACTTTTTATCCTGCTTGCGGTCGGTGAAGTTGGTAACGATAAGCACTGCACCAATCATAACCAGGATGAGGGGCCACAGGTCGTGGAAATTGATGTTGGGAATAAACCTGTCGGCAAGGAAAATACATCCCAGTGTTATGAGGATTAGGCCTCCTATGAGTCCGCCGCGTCCGGGCTGGTTTGATTTTTCAGGAACAAAAGGCTGGCCCGGGTCAGGTTGCGAAGACTCAGTTGTTTCACCCGGAGTAGCTTCTCCGCCTGAAGTGTAGCTGGCATCAAAGGGCACAAACGGCTTTTCGGGAATTGCGATCCAAAGTATGATGTAAACAAGGATACCTCCGCCACCTGCAAACGCGATAATGAGGAAGAGCAGGCGGATAATTATCGGATCAACATCGAAGTACTCTGCAAGACCGCCACAAACACCGCCAAACACGCGGCTGGTTTTTGAACGGTATAAACGATTAGTTCTTTCCATGGTAGTTTTTATTTGTTTTGATGTTTTGACGACGAATACTGTCTTTGGTTACAGTTTTTCTGAATTTTCTTCGGACTAACCAGGAAAATTCAATATATGAAATTCTAATGCACTGTTTCTCTGATTGATACATTCAGGAAAAGAAAAAACGAAATTTAACTACAGGTAAATATTTTCACTGCCATGATTAGCCATGAAAACGAGATGATTAAGTGTTGAAAGTAGTGAAGTTACAAAACAGAAAATACAGCAGCTGTATCGCCTGATTTCGCACTATTCCTCTATGGGGTCAGAAATCAGATCCTTTGGTTCAACCCTTTTTGCGACCAGAATGCTCACTTCATACAACAGCCAAAGTGGAACTGTGACTATTATCTGGCTGAAAACATCAGGAGGTGTAATAATGGCTGCGACAATCAGTACAATCACAAAAGCATATTTACGATTTTTCTTCAGGAACGACGACGACATGATCCCGATCTTGGCCAGCACATAAACCACCACCGGCAGTTCAAATACAACACCAACTGACAGGATAACCGAAACCACTGTGCTGATGTATGAATTCAGCGTGATCTGATTGTTTACCGAATCGCTCACCTGGTATGTGCCAAGGAAATTGAGCGTCCAGGGAACCATGAAATAATAGCTGAATAGAACTCCTATAAAGAAAAGTGCTGACATGATAAAAACCGCAGACCTTGCGTATCTCTGTTCTTTATCGTAGAGAGCCGGCTTAATAAATTTCCAGGCCTGCCAGAAAATATATGGAATTGCAAGAATGATTCCGGCAAATATCGAGATGTACATGTCAGTCATGAACTGCCCGGAAAGGTTTATGTTAATGATCTCAATATTAACTTTCTGGAGGCACAGGCTGTCGACATGAAGAAATCTGCCCAGGCTGCAAAGCCATTTATAAGTGATGAAATCGCTGCTTTTAGGCGCCAGAAGGATTTTATCGAAAATAAAACGGCTGTAAATGAAGGCCACAACTGAGAATACCAGCACCGACAATAACACACGTATAAGTCTTGTGCGCAATTCGGTAAGGTGTTCCCAGAAAGTCATCTCGTTGGCTTTCCCGGTATCTGCTCCTTCATCTTTATTCTTTGATTTCATCCCGGTTGGATTGTAGCGGCAAAAATAACCATTTGCTGACATCCGGTGCTATGATAAGCAGAGATTCAACAAATCTTCAGCCTGATCAGGATCTTTGGCGCGTAATTCGGGGGATTGTCTTAATTTTATGCCATCTTCAAATTTATAAAAATGTCGACAAGCACGCGCCTGGTTTCACTGGATGCCCTCAGAGGCCTTACCATCATCGCAATGATCATTGTTAATACCCCGGGAAGCTGGTCAGCAGCTTATGCACCGCTCTGCCATGCCGAATGGATTGGCTGCACTCCTACCGACCTGGTGTTTCCGTTCTTCCTTTTTATTATGGGTTTCTCATTGTTTTTATCCACTCAGAACAGGTTGAAAAAAGGTGCATCCAAGCGTCAGTTATTTCTGCATCTCACCAAACGGTCGGCTTTGATATTTCTCATCGGCGTGCTGTTGTATATGTTCCCGTTTACCAACATCACCAATTTCAGGATACTCGGTGTTTTGCAACGAATTGCCCTGGTCAACTTCTTCTGTGGTATGATGCTGCTTTATACTTCGCGTAATTTCCGGCTCTACACCGGCGGAATTATACTGATCGGTTACTGGATATTGCTGGCGTTCGTTCCTTCACCGCTTTCGGCCTCACCCACGCTCGCATACGAAACCAACTGGGCTGCCTGGCTCGATCAGCTCGTGCTTGGCAAGCACATTTATGCCGGGATGCCGCTGATGGATCCGGAAGGTATCTTGAGTACGCTCCCGGCCATAGTTACCGGATTGCTGGGCATCGAAATCGCTTATAATTTCACCGAAACACAGGACAGGACAAGAAAAGCTGTCATACTTTTCCTTGCCGGGTTCCTGCTCACTGCTGCCGGACTGGCCTGGAGCCCGGTTTTTCCACTCATCAAGAAACTATGGACAAGCTCCTATGTGCTTTACACAGCAGGATTAGCATCAATGACCCTTGGTGCTTTCTACTGGTTAATTGATTACCTGAAAAAAGACAATTACACAGGACTTCTCGTAGCCTTTGGCAAGAATCCACTGGTACTTTACATTGGTTCTGAACTACTTATCATGATCATCTGGCTATTTCCTGTTTTCGGGCCGGACAAAAAACCTTTGATCGAATACTTTTTTAATTCGCTGGTAAGTGCAGGGATGTCACCCAACAATGCTTCCCTGGCCTGGGCTGTAGCTTATACATCGGTGTTTGCCATGATTGCCCGGATACTTTACAAAAGAAAAATTGTTATAAAACTCTGACAAAACAAAAGTGCTAACGACCTAAAGATAATAATACAATGAAAAAGATCCATTTCACCGAAAAAGCTCCTAAAGCTATTGGCCCATACAGTCAGGCTGTTGAAGCGAACAACATGCTCTTCATCTCCGGACAGGTGCCCATCGATCCGGCAACCGGCAATCTGATTGAAGGCGATATACGTGAACAGACCGAACAGGTAATGAAAAACATCGGTGCCATTCTTGAAGCAGCCGGTTATAAATATTCAGATGTTATCAAATCAACCTGCCTGCTTAGCGATATGAACAACTTCGCAGCCATGAACGAAATCTATGGCAAATATTACCCAACCGATAGCCCTGCCCGTGCCGCTTATGGTGTGGTTAAACTCCCGCTTGGCGCATTAATAGAGATCGAAACCATAGCTGCCAAATAGAATTGGGACGCGGATATGCAATAATTGGAACATATTATTAATGATCATTTTTGTCACCTGAAGTAAGGCTTCCCTTTTCATAGACCAAATTCTGACCATTTGTTCGGGCATCCATCCTCATAGATAAGATCCAGTCTTTCAGTGTTCTAAAATACTTTACGAATGAAAAAAACAATCATCCTATTAACTTTTTTCCTTTTATCACTCGGACTCCGTGCCGGCGAAGGCATGTGGTTGCCCGTATTGCTTCAGCAACTCAATGAAAAAGAGATGCGGGCAATGGGAATGCGCATAACTGCCGAAGACATCTACAGCATTAATCAGTCGAGCCTTAAAGATGCCATTGTGTTGTTTGGTGGTGGTTGCACCGGCGAAATTGTCTCAAACCAGGGGCTCCTTCTTACCAATCATCACTGCGGGTACGGTAATATTCAGAGGCACAGCTCCCTCGAACATGACTATCTTACCGATGGTTTCTGGGCACAGTCACTCGCTGAAGAATTGCCAAACCCGGGATTAAGTGTGACATTCCTTGTAAGGATGGAAGATGTTACCGCCGCAGCCTTAAAAAATGTCACTTCCCGTATGTCTGAAACACAACGCGACTCGGCGATTTCTGCAAACAACAAACTCATCGTTGATCAAGCCATCAAAGGCACTCATTACAAAGCATCGGTAAGGCCGTTTTTTGCCGGAAACCAATACTATCTGCTTGTTACCGAAACGTTTTCCGATATCAGGCTTGTAGGAGCGCCTCCTTCAAACATAGGCAAATTCGGTGGCGATACCGACAACTGGATGTGGCCGCGCCACACCGGCGATTTTTCTGTTTTCAGGATATACGCCAACAAGAACAATAACCCCGCTGACTATTCAAAAGACAACATCCCCTACACTCCCAAAAAGTACCTGAACATCTCGCTGAAAGGCGTCAGCGAAGGTGATTTCACTTTTGTTTACGGATACCCGGGCACTACGCAGGAGTACTTGCCCGCAGCCGCCGTCGACATGGTGGCCAACCACAAGAACCCTATCGCCATCGGGCTTCGGCAGCAGCGACTCGATATTATTGACCAGGCTATGGAGCAGGACAGGCTGGTGCGTATACAGTATTCTGCCAAAGCAGCCGGTATCGCCAACTTCTGGAAAAAAATGATCGGCGAAAGCCGCGGCATCAAAAGGCTTGACGCAGTTGATAAAAAACAGGCGTTTGAACAGGAATTTTCTCAATGGGCCGCCGCCGATCCATACCGCGAAGCGGCTTATGGGAAACTTCTGCCTGCATACAACAGCATTTACAGCGATTTCACCCCTAAAAACGATGCTTACACTTATCTCACCGAAGGGCCGCTAAGCATCGAAATTATAAGGTATGCTTACTCTTTCAATAAACTTGCGCAGCAAAGCAGCCAGAAAACCGTATCAGATTCGGCAGTGAATGCATTGGCAAAACAATTGCTTGCCGGTGTTGACGGCTATTTCAAAAATTATGACAAAAATGTTGACCGGAAGATTTTCGCGGCAATAATGAATACCTATTGTGAAAAAGCCAGCCCCGATTATATGCCGGCCATTTTTACGGAGATGAAAGCCGGGTACAAGGCTGATTATCAAAAATGGGCTGATGCGGTCTTCAGCAAAACGCTTTTTGCTTCAGCTGAAACAACAAAGGCATTTCTTGAAAAGTACTCGCGCAAAGACGCAAAAAAGATTTTGAATGACCCTGCTTTTCAGCTTGCTGCGGCAACCTATGCGTACCTGCAACAGAATCTCTCAAAGGATATTGCCCGCTTCTACGATGTAACTGACAGCCTGCAGCGCATTTACATGAAAGCCCAGATGGAATTTTTACCGAAAAAGCTGTTTTATCCTGATGCAAACTCCACATTACGTGTAGCTTATGGCCAGGTGAAAGGCTATGAACCTGCTGATGCTGTTGAATATAACTGGTTTTCAACACTCGATGGGATCATGCAAAAGGAGAATCCTGACATTTATGATTACGTTGTTGATCCGCGGCTAAAAGAACTTTACCGGACAAAAAACTATGGTCCTTATGGGGACAGGGACGGCACTATGCATGTCACGTTTATTGCCACAAACCACACAACGGGCGGCAACAGCGGCAGTCCGGTGCTCGATGCTGACGGGAACCTGGTGGGTATTAATTTCGACCGCTGCTGGGAAGGTACCATGAGCGACCTGATGTACGATCCTGACCAGTGCCGGAATATTTCACTGGATATAAGGTATTGCTTGTTTGTTATCGATAAAGTCGCCGGAGCGAAAAGGCTGGTGGAGGAGATGAATCTGGTCAATTAGTGATCATTATATTCGATTGACTTCTTCACAATGGCGTGAATGTTCGCATTGGAATAGTTGTAATCAGCCTTGATCCTTTTGTTATTACTTTAACTACAGGCCTTTCCGGCTCAACTTTTATGCTTAATTTTGTTCCACTTTTCATCCTCCGGTACTGCCGGAATTATGAATAAATTACCCTTGTGATGGAGAAAAACGATCATAAACTTTTTTCGGAATTCCCCCCGGTTTCTACTGCCGAATGGGAAGCCAAAATCATTGAAGACCTGAAGGGCGCTGATTACCAGAAGAAACTTATCTGGAAAACACCCGAAGGCATTGATGTAAAGCCATATTATCGCGCTGAGGACCTTGACGGGATCATGAACGAATCTTCTTATCCCGGAGTGGCACCTTTCATTCGCGGTAATTCGGCTGATGGAAACAACTGGGAAATAAGGCAGGAAATACCCCTTTCCGACCCGATAGAAGCCAACAGGATTGCCCGCGATGCTTTTGCAAAAGGTGCAATCAGCCTTGGATTCGACACTTCAGGAATCCTTTCGGTGAACGATCTCGAAGTTTTACTGAAAGGAATTCCATTCCCTGAAGCGTCACTCTACCTTGGTGCTGCCAGCTCATACCCTACTCTGCTCAAACTTATTTCAGGTTACGCAGCAAAACGTAAACTGCCGCCCACGTTTATTCGCGGGAGCATTGACTTTGACCCGATCAGCTATATTTTACTGAGCGGCAATTTCTGGAAATCGCAGGAAGACGACCTGGCCGAAGTCGCCGAAATCGTAAAACTTGGCAAAGAACTGCTGCCTAATTTAAAGGTCATTAATGTGAACGGGCAGTATTTTCACAATGCGGGCGCCACGCTTGTACAGGAACTGGCATTCAGCATGGCATCAGCCAACGAATACCTTGCTTATTGCAATGGTAACGGTTTGACAGTTGATGATGTTTCGCCCAGGTTAGGATTCGCTTTCGGCATCGGTTCTAACTATTTCATGGAAATTGCCAAACTGCGTGCAGCAAGGCTCTTATGGTCAAGGATCGCTTCACAGTACAAGCCCGGGAATGCTGACTCGCTGAAAACCTGCCTCCACAGCACAACATCGCATTGGAACAAAACAGTTTACGACCCGCACGTAAACATTCTGCGCACCACAACCGAGGCTATGTCAGCAATACTGGGCGGTGCAAATTCAGTACTTATTACGCCTTTCGATACATTTTACAAGGATGCCGACGATTTCTCGGAACGGATTGCCCGCAACCAGCAGGTGATCCTGCGCGAGGAAGCATATCTCGGTAAGGTTGCGGATGCCGGGGCTGGTTCATATTACATTGAATCGCTCACACATTCGATAGCTGAAGCCGCCTGGAAACTATTCCTTGAAGTGGAAGAAATGGGTGGAATGATTGAAGCGATCAAAAAGAACTTTATTCAGGAAAGCATAGAAAAGATTGCCAGTCAGCGGCTTAGCGACATCGCCAACCGCAGGACTTTTATCCTTGGCACCAACCAGTATCCCAATACCGGTGAAATGATGCTCGGTAAGATACAGACGATTGATGAGGAGGTGGAACCGGAATCTGCAGATGGCAAGCCGGCCATTTTCAAAAAGCTTGAAATTGGCCGCGGAGCCGAAGTTTTTGACGACCTCAGGCTGAACACCGAGGTATTCGTTAACGAAGGCGGTAAACGCCCTGCCGTTTTCCTGCTTACCATGGGCAACCTGGCTATGCGCAAGGCAAGAGCTATGTTCAGCACCAATTTCTTTGGTTGTGCCGGCTACGAAATCATTGACAACAATGGCTTCAAAACGGTTGAAGAAGGAGTCCAAGCTGCCATTGCCTCAAAAGCCGAAATCGTTGTAATATGCAGTTCCGACGAGGAATATGCCGAAATCGCTTCACCGCTGGTGAAAGCCATCAAAGACCAAAACGATAAAACGGTGGTTGTACTTGCCGGTTATCCTAAAGAGCTTATTGAGAGCCTGAAAAACGACGGTTTTGATGAATTCATCCATGTCCGTTCAAACCTGCTGGAAACTCTCAGGCACATCCAGAAAAAAC
>Ga0209099_1004266_pt1 | contig 10977 bp, 10 predicted proteins | sample AD_JPNHW2_MetaG_FD_184430 | JGI IMG/M metagenome (GOLD analysis project Ga0209099, IMG submission 184430) | Active sludge microbial communities of municipal wastewater-treating anaerobic digesters from Japan - AD_JPNHW2_MetaG (SPAdes) (version 2) | ecosystem: Engineered > Bioreactor > Anaerobic...
AATTTGAGTCAAAGTGTGGTTCTGACAAGATACTTTTACGCTCTAAATCTTCCGGCCGAACCTATTTCCGTACTTGGAACCGCATATTTTTAGGTTTTTACTACATCCCTAAAACGAAAGAGTATTTTTATCACCCGCATCTTAGTGTCCAACTTGATGAAATTAAGGGTCTTTGGAAAGAAAAGTTTGACGCAACAGTGCTCTCTGAAGAATTTATTAATGGGGCAAGACGCATAACTTTTGTTTGCAATAAACACCCTGATTTTGGGGAGCAGTCGGTTTCTCCGAGCGCAGTAAAAGATTGCCAAACAATCTGTCGACGGTGTGCAAGAGACTTAATGAACGCGACAAGGCATCGAAAGGCAGAGGCTAAATTTTGGGATGGGCTAGACAGTGTTAAAAATCCTAATATTGTGGTTCTCGGGAAATATGACGCGGCAGCTAAAAAGATAAGGTGTCTATGCTTAAAATGCGGCACAGAGTGTTTACTTAATACTCGATTTATACGAGATGGTCTCGGACATCGCGGCTGTAATCGATCAATCGGAGAGATTATGGTTGCTCAGTGGCTTACGGAACTTGGAATCAAGTACACTCCAGAATATGTATTTGACGACTGTAAAATGAAGAGATATCCAATGCCATTCGATTTTTATTTGCCAGACTATAACACCGTAATTGAAGTAGATGGTCGCCAGCACTATGAAAGTGTGCCCTTCTTTGGTGGTGATTTAGGGTTGGAGCAAGTCCAACAACGAGATGCCTTTAAGACCGCGTATTGTAATGAGCACGGTATATCAATAATTCGCATTCCGTATTATGATTTGCCGGACGTGGAAAAATGTGTGGCCTTGTTGTCGTCAATCAAATGTGCTTAAGTAATTACACTACATTTTCCATTTATTATCCAATTTGTAGTGTAACTTTTTAGCCCGCTACGTGTAGCGTTAGCGGAGCTATTGACGCGGCTAGCCCGCGCAGCTGGTTGTCACATTGAGCGCAAGCTACTTACGCGGCAGCCAGATCGACTATATGGAGCGCCCTTCGGGGCGCCTCTCTTTTTGTAAAAATTTTTACGGGGGTGTTCTTATGAGCGTTATTACTGCCGGAACTATTAAAAGCGGGAACACTCTCGCGTTCTACATTGACTTGGCGGACGGGGACGACCCGATCGTTGGGGCTTCATTAAAGTTATCGAGTCAAGTGCGGAGTTCTACCGACAAATTACTTGCCGATTTAGACATTACTGAGGTTGAAGGGACTCCTGGTCGATATTTAATGCGCGCTGCAACCGACAAGAGTTGGACTTCACCTGTATTTTGCGATATTCAATATGCGGATGGTGGTGTCATTACTTCAACTCAAACATTCCAGTTTATTGTAGAGAAGGCCATCACCCATGATTAGTATGAATTTGGTACACCTCGATGGGACAACGTTAGACGCTTGGGTTGCTAATGTTGATGAGCCGATTACTATACGAGTAAATTCGACAATTAACGACATCACCCCGATTCAGCTTGCGATGACGCTGCCGGGTCCGCGTGGACTCCAAGGGGAAGTTGGTCCTCATGGCGAGATAGGCCCACAGGGGCCACAGGGCATTCAAGGTATTAAGGGAGATGTTGGCGACACCGGGCCGCAAGGCCCTCGAGGCCTTACTGGTCCACAAGGAATTCAAGGTCCCAAGGGCCCGCAAGGGGATAAAGGAGACGTCGGTGAAACCGGAGCCACTGGAGCCCGAGGACCCCAAGGAATCAAAGGCGATACTGGAGAACGAGGTCTGCAGGGAGAGCGTGGAGTCCAAGGAGTGCAGGGCGATGTCGGAGCGACAGGATTGACTGGCCCGGAAGGCCCAAAGGGAGATACCGGCTTGACTGGCCCACAAGGTGTTCAAGGCATTAAGGGAGATACTGGTGAGACTGGACCGCAGGGACCTCGTGGCGATGTTGGACCAGCAGGCCCACAAGGTTTGCAGGGCCTCCAAGGCCCCAAAGGGGACACTGGATTAACTGGGCCAGAAGGACCGGTAGGCCCGCAAGGGCCTGTGGGCAATACTGGAGCCGTTGGATTGACTGGGCCTCAAGGCATTCAGGGAGTTCAGGGCATTCAGGGGCCTCAAGGTGATGTTGGCCCACAAGGAGAGCGCGGACTGCAAGGTGACGTTGGTCCGCAAGGCGTCCAGGGCAACCAGGGAATTCAGGGCGAGAAAGGAGATAAAGGTGATACTGGGGCTCAAGGTCCTGCCGGAACTGTTGATTATTCGCGGGTAATGGCATTGAGTATTGCCTTAGGTTAATTCGTGAAAGAATTAGTTACAACGTATGTTTTTAGCGCCTCCGCAAATACTGTAACGAGCACATCGTTTAGCAGTCTTGAGTCTATTTTATTAATTACGAATGTTTCTCGCAACACCATCCTCTACAACTTTGCCGACAACACGCTTGGCGGTTCGCTAGTTGGGAATGTTTTGACATTAATAAAAGATTGTTCGAGCATGTCAGATTCTGATCTGCTCCAGATTTTTATCGACACCCCTAATACTGATTTTGAGTATTTAAATGCTTTGTTGGCGTCTGGCCTTGCCGAAATCGTGCATCAGTTACAGTCTATCAGGAATGACGGCGGTATGGCAGATGCGGCAGGCAGAGTTCGCATAGCAATAGAATCTGGGAGCGTTGGCATATCGAGTTCTCAAACATTAGCAAACGTTACGACTATCGCCAACCTAACAAATATCGGAACTCAAAATGGTACGCTTTTCCTTATTAACGGGTTAAATGTCGCTGCGCAGAATTTGCGCAATAAAATTGTAATTTCATAGAGGTGCGGTATGTTGCAATATGAACTATTCGCCGTTCAAGATGGGTTTGGATACCGTATTCTTAGTGACGGCAACACTATTGTTCAGCAAGATTATGCTCCGGACAAGCCTGGTTTTGTCGTCATGACATTTGAAGAGGCTTCTTCTGAGGCGCAAACTGTGCTTGCTAGAATCGAGGGTTAATGGCTTTAGTTGTGAATCTTAGGAAGCTCCTCGACCGTAAGGAGTGGGAGCAAATGACGCCGTCTCCAGTGGCGACGGGGTCCGGAGCGTTTTTTATTACAGATCCGTCTGGAGAAGACAAGGCTGTTGTAGGCGTATTTGGCGCATCATCGATTTATCGATATGACCATTGCCAGGACGGTTGGCAACAATTGCCAAACAGTGGAATTGCGGGCACCTTTGCAGCTGGATCGTGCGGAACATATCATCATTATGGACCAAATGGCACTGCTACGGCCGGTACGACAACGACCATAACAACAAACCTCACTATCAATCGTAGCATTGCTGGTTATACAATTAGAATTACAGCGGGACCTGGCGCGGGCGATGAAAGAACAATTCTGTCGAATACATATGGGGCTAATAGCATCATAACTGTTGACAGTGCTTTTTCTGCTACAATTACAACTTCTTCGACGTACCAGTTGTTAACCGGTAGATATTGGTTTTTCAATGCTGGGACAAGCGCGGTTGGTTTTAGTTATTATGATCGAGCCCTTAATACTTGGACGTCCAGGTCTGTAACCGGCCTGCCAACGTCGTGGGGAACCGACGCTCGTTTGTGTCAAACCTATTCCACATCTGGCAGTCCGTTTGCAAGCGGAACCGCGACTTCCGCAACATCGACTACGCTGGTCAACTCCGCGAAGTCTTGGACTGGATCTCAATGGATCAATTATCAAGTTCGTATTACTTCTGGGCTTGGAGCCGGGCAGATTCGCACGATCACTGCGAATACTGGAACGGCACTGACGGTTGCGGCGTGGACAATTACGCCGGATGCGACAAGTCAATATGTAATTGAGGGAAACGACGACAATTTATATCTCCTTGGCAATAACGCTGTCGCTATGTACAAATATTCTATTAGTGGCAATACGTGGGCAACTTTGTCTCCCGCCGTTGCCCGCGCCGGAGCTTTTGCGGCCGGTGGCGGGGCTAATTGGGTGTCGAATGTGTCAGACTCTGCGTGGACAAACGAAAATTCCATTTTGAATGGTAGACGTATTTATAGTTTTAGGGGCGGAGCTTCTGCTGTGCTTGATTATTATGATATACCGAGCAATTCGTGGGCCGCGCTTACATATGCCCCGCAGGTCGACACATTTACAACGGGTTCGTGTTATGACTATGACGATGACTATATCATGGTCTCTAAAGAGGGAAGCGGTCGACTGTTCCGTTTTATACTTGCAGAAAATAGGTTAATACCGTGGAGTACTTTAATTTATCCTAATGGTACAGCTATTGTTGGCGATAAGATGTGGACTAAAAAATACACTGATTCCGGAACTACGATTAAGTGGGTATACCACATATTACACACCGGATCCCTGCTCTTTAGATGTATGATGATTGATTAGGGCTATGAAATGCCTGTTTTATTGTGTTAAAAAGCGATTGCACGGCGCTAAAACCGTGCTTTTTGCAACGGAATAGCTTAGTGGGTAGAGCAACTCGCCGGCATGCGAGGAAGGCGCTGGTTCGAATCCAGCTTCCGCAATTTTTTTTGGTCGCTGAGAGGCGGCCTTTTTAGGTTGCCTAGAAATAAAAACGTAAAGAGGTGTTGATATGGGCAGGGCTACGAAGCAGAACAAAATAGTGACTGAAGAGCTTATCGCTCAGATCAATAAACAAAATCTTAGACTTCTTGACGATTACGTGACTTATATGAAGTCCGTCAAGCGCTCGGAAGAGACGATCGCCGGGTACGTGAACGATCTGCGGATCTTCTTTTGCTGGCTGGTTACGAATGCTGGTAACAAATACTTTGTAGATATTTCAAAGCGCGATATCGTCGGTTTTCAAGGATTCATGGTTAACACGCTTGAGAACTCCCCCGCGAGGATCCGGCGCATGAAGTCTTCCTTGTCTGCGCTGTCGAATTATGTCGTTAATCTTCTGGATGATGAATATCCAGATTTTCGCAACATTATTAATAAGGTAGAAAACCCGATCAATGAACCGGTACGCGAGAAGACAGTATTGAGTGAAGATCAGTTGCAGGATTTGCTCGACCATTTAGTTGAGGAAAAGCAGTTCCAAAAAGCGTGCGTTATTGCACTGGCCGCTTATTCTGGGTCTCGAAAAGCAGAGCTTGTCAGATTCAAGGCGTCATTTTTCTGTAAAGAGAATATTATCTTAGATTCCTTGTACCAGACCCCAAAGATTAAGACAAAAGGTCGTTCTGGCGGAAAGTTTATTAGTAAATTTGTTATTTGCGACTTATTTCAACCGTATCTTGATCTTTGGAATGAACAACGGAAAGAGCTCGGAATTAATAGCGAGTGGCTGTTTGTTGCTAAAAACGGAGATCAATGGGAACAATTAAGCGCGGATACCTTGACGAGCTGGGCCGAGTCATTCGGCAATTATCTTGGCGTAGACTTCTATTTTCACGCACTTCGTCACTTTTACGTCACATTTTTGTCACGAAAAGGTGTAAATGCTGAGACGATTAAGAATTTATCGGGCTGGAGCGCGCTTGGGATGGTATCGTTATACTCAGATCAGGATAACGAAGAACTGTTTTCGCAACATTTTGGAAGCGGCGGACTTAAGCCGACCGAGTAACCCAACCAAACGGCGATTTCATTAACATGCAAATTATTATCTAACACTGAGTAGTGTTACTTGACAAAAAGGATGTGAGCACTTGCCACCCAAGAAAATTGAGGCCGCTACGACGAGCGCAGACCACGAATTTAAATGTCTGCGCTGTAACGCGGTACACCCAAACCCGTCGATTTCATTTTATAAGTCGCGCTGGTCTCCTAAATTCGAAGCAAATGATGGCTATGCTCCTCTGTGCCGAAAGTGCGTCGACGAATTGCTCGACACATTTTCGCGCAGATATAAAGATGAGCGTAAGGCCGTGATACTTATCTGCCACTATCTTGATGTTTACTTCTCTAATGCACTTTACGACTCGGTTCTGGAAAAGAACTCCGGATTTGTTATTGGCCATTACCTGCGCACATTGAATGGAGCCCAGTATAACAATAAAAACTTCGGCACAACCATTCTTGAAGGCGAGCTCAATAAGACACGAGAAAACATCGAAGACGAAAAAGAAGATAAATGGCCTGCCGTTGACCGTCAAAATCGCGACGACACCATCGATATTGTTGGTTACGATCCTTTTGAGGGGTATCCGGCCGTCGACCGGCGCTTCCTCTTCTCTGAGTTAGTTAAATACTTTGGCGAGGACGATCTGGCGGACGATCAGTATAAATTGTCGCAGATTATCCAAATTGTGATCAATAATAACCAGATTCGTCGGTGTGACGTTCGTATTTCGCAGCTCGACCAGGTGGTCGACATAAACGAGATCAAAGATCTCGCCGACCTCAAATCTAAAATCGTAACTGCTAGTAACAACATCGCAAAGGAAAACGAGATATCTGTCAAGAATCGCTCAAACAAAACTGTCGGTAAGTCAACCCTTACCTATTTAATGCGCGAGATGCGCGACAAGGATATCAAAGAGGTTGAGACCAACTTTTACGAAATGCTTCGCTCGGAGGGCGCCCAGTGGGCCGCCAATCAATCTCTCTTGGCTATCCGCCAGAATGCCATGTTTGACGACAATGATGTTTTGGATATCGTGGATAACCAGAGAGAAACGATTATTAATCAGCGCGCGCAAATTGATGATCTGCTCGAGAAGATCCGTCTGCTCAAGTTAGATAATTTACGTATCGCCACCGGCGAAACCGACGGCGGTGATGCTGATGGCTAAGTATGCGTCCGACAAGAAACGCATCTACATCACAGAAGCTCGCCGGCGTGTTTACGAGGGCGATGCGCGCACGATTCAATTTTATCGCAACAACCCTGTGCTTGCGGCGAAAGATCTTCTTGGCATCAATTTGACTGATGCCCAGAAGTACATTCTGCAAAATACGTGGGTCAGCACACATGCGGCGTGGGCTTGCTGCCGAAACTTCGGTAAGAGTTTTATCGCGTCGGTGTTCATGGTGCTGAAAGCGATCCTGTTCCCCGATCAGTCGATCTATATCATCAGCTCGGTTGGTGACCAGGCAAAAGAAACATTCACTAAGATTGAGGAGATTGCGCTTCGTATGGGTCGCACGTCTGCCTCGATCAAGTCTCTCAAGGACATCCTTATTGGCGAAACGGTCAAGAATCCGACCAACAAGACGGGGTTTTCCCATCCAGTTGGCGGCTACGAGGTCAACTTCTACAACGGCAGCGCAATTTACACGTTGAACAGTAAGCCAGACAACGCGCGTTCACGTCGTGCAACACTCGTTTTTGTTGACGAAGCGGCATTCTGTGCTCCGGATCTTCTGGCTGTTACTGCAGCATTTGCTGCCCAGGAGATGGACTTCGTGACGAGTGTCGCTGACGACTTCGATCCCGAATTGATTCCGCGTCAGTGTCCAACTCAAATCGTGTATGCGTCCTCGCAAGATACGACCGATACGGTGTTCTACAAGTATTACAAGGACTATGCGAAGCGCATGGTGGCCGGCGACATCTCATACTTCGTCTGTGACATGAACTGTGAAGTTGGCATCCAAACATATATGGATGGAAAACCGTACGCCGCAATTATATCTCGGTCCGTTGTTGAGTCTGAAATGGCGTCCAACAAGGATAAGGCATTGCGCGAATACTACAACCGGCCTAGCGCGGATACTTCGGAGTCTCAAATCATAAAATGGGCAAACATCCGCTCATCGGAAAAGTTTTCTCTTCCTATTATGAGTTGGATCCCGCAGTCGAAGTTCGTACTCGCGTTCGACCCTGCCCGTACCGTCGATAACTCGATTCTGTCGGTTATGAACCTGGTCGAGGATCCGGAGCTCGGATTGTGTGGCGATATCGTCAACTGCGTCAACTTCATCGATAGAGCGACGCGCGGCAAGTATAAGCTCAACTCAAATGCTCAGCTTGACGAAATACGCAAGCTGATTCTTTTGTATAACGGGCCGTATCCAGATTATGAGTATATTGACTCACTAATTATTGATGCGGGCGCCGGCGGATCCGGTATGTCGACCTACGCAGACGGTCTGCTCAACGAGTGGACGGACTCCTATGGTAAAAAACATCATGGACTTATTGATAAGAGCCACGATGTTTATAAGACGCTCATTGCCAAGTACCCAGATGCGATTGATAGGCTTAAACTGGTTAATCCTCGCGGTATGCGCACGCAGATGTTCGAAGAGCTCATCGAGCTTATGCAGCTCGGCGTGATTCGCTTCCCGTACGAGTATAACAACCAGGACTTTATCCGCATCTCGGATGGGCAAGATCCGGCGACTGGCGAGGAAAAATACCATTCATATGAAGTCTCTATTGATGAGGCGGCCGCATTGGCGTCAATCGACATCATGAAAGCTGAAATTACGAGCATTCACCGTTATAAAAATGCGGAGAACACATCTATTTCTTATGCTCTGGCTAAGGAAAAAGAAAATCGTATGCACGACGATAGAGCGTATACTCTTGCTCTACTTGCGCACCGGCTTTATGAGCTGCGGCGCGCCCGGGCAATGAGCATTCAGTCAAGCAATAGCGAAGACTTGAACAGTCTATTCTCGTTCCGCGCACCAAAAACAAAAAAAACAGGAGGTGGATTCATTGCCTAGTAAAACTCCTAAGCCGCCCGCCATATCATCGGCGGAGGCCAGTAAGGAATTTGAGTTTGGAGATATGTTTACCGGGCGCGGACAATTATTCGCCTCCGCGTTAACAAAGATACTTTTGCGAGACCTGAACAATCCGGCAAAATCATCGACATTCTATCAGTATACACGGGAACAAATCTCGACATTTATCAAAAACCCAGCGACAAACGCTGCTCAACTACGCAATGCTGTCGTTAATTTGTACAATGCTAGTGGTCATTTTCGTAGAATTATTAACTATTTTGCGAGTCTGACTGATTTCTCGTATGTTGTATCGACTGCTGACATCAGTGAGAGTGTTAATCCGGAAGACTTGTCCGACAAATACGCGAAGACCCTCGCGTTCCTTGCCGGCTCCAATCTGAAGGCGCAGTTGCCCGACGTGTTGATCACGTGCTTCCGTGAGGACACATACTTCTGCACTGCTTGGGTCAATAAGGACGGACTTGTATTACAGCAACTTCCGTCCGACTACTGTCAAATTGCGTCATCTGATGGCGGCGTATATAACGTGAGCTTTAATTTTCAGTATTTTGATGCATACGAAGCTGAGCTACCGTTCTACTCTCCGGAATTTACAACCAAATATAACCAGTATAAGGCCGACACTCAGAATGCGTGGCTAGAACTTGACGCTCCGAATTCGTTTGCAATCAAGTGCAACTCGGATATCCCGGAATACGCAGTTCCGCCGCTGATTGGCATTTTGCGTGAGGTTTACGACCTCGAAGATTATAAGGCCCTCAAGATCACTAAAACTGAACTTGATAACTATGCGCTTTTGGTTATGAAGCTTGGCACCAATACTAATGGCGAGTGGATGCTCGACTTTGATACGGCTAAAAAGTTTTGGAACAATCTGGACGGCGTCTTGCCAGAACAAATTGGGTCCGTATTATCTCCTATGCCGATCGAAAAGATTGGTTTTGGAGATAGTGGAAAGGCCGACTCGGACAAAATTAGCGAAGCAGAAGCCCACTTGTGGGCAGATGCCGGCGTAAGTGGGCAGATTTTTTCGTCTGACATCACGGCGTCAAGATCTCTTGAAATTAGCATTGCGGCCGACCAGGCTATGACATGGAAGGTTGTTCAGAGCATTGGAATGGCGTTGAACCGCATCCTTATGGCACAGTCGTTTTCAAAGATGTTTCGACTCGTCTTTTTAGATGTGAGCCGGTTCAATCGCGACGAGTATGCAACTATGTTGATGAAGACGACGCAGTACGGCTTCCCCACTGCCTCTCTGGTTATGGCAACCATGGGTGTGGAGCCGCTGTATATGTCGGGGTTGAATATGTTGGAAACGCAAGTGCTGAAACTGCAGGATAAGTTTATTCCGTTTCGGAGTGCGAATACATCTCCGGCTGCCGGTAGTGATACTGGCGGTGCTCCAGCACTGGATGATACGGCAATTTCTGACGAGGGCGAGCGGACTCGCAACAAAAAGTAGGTAAATATGAAAAAATTCTTGATGGTGAGCGGCAATGCTGCTCGAGACGCAATGATCGAACGTGGATTTAGGCTCGTGACGCAGTCGAGAGACGAGGTCGACGCCTACTATTGGTTCGAGAATCGGATTGATTTCAGTTTTTCCGACATTGCAGACCTCCCAATAGTTCAAACAAATCAACTATTCGTATAGCGCCCCTAGCGGGGCTTCTTTTTTTTAGTGAGTTTTCGATGAAAGGAGGTGAATAGATAGATGGCAAAAAAGTTTCTCAAACTCGCTGCAACCTATACTGTGGACAACTCCTACGATTCCGACAAGTTCCTTAAGCTCCGTATTCGCGTTATGCACGATGGAGCGAATGTGAACGGCAGTCGTTTTGCCGTTGAGAGTATGCGAGATGCGGAAGAGTCAATTAAGAATGTTCCTATTCTGGCCAATGTTGTTTTTGATGCGGATGGCAAACCGGATTTTGGCGCGCACGACCGCGTTGTGGTCAAAGATGCGCTTAACGATAGTCAGTATCGCATTATCTACAAGGAAGCGCCGGTCGGCGTTATACCTGAGCAGAATAATTACGTAATCGAAGAATTTGACGACCGTAACTACGTATACGTGGACGGCTATATTTGGCGCGGTTACTCCAATTACGCGGCAGATTTGCTCGAAGAGAATGGAGGCACTGATATCTCGATGGAAATCGAGGTTGACGAATGCGAATTCTCCGAAGCAGACAAGGTTCTCGACATAACGAAGTGGAGATATACCGGCATTACTTTGCTGGGTAAGAAATTCAAGCCCGGCATGGCGAAAGCGGC
>Ga0209099_1004274_pt1 | contig 10956 bp, 20 predicted proteins | sample AD_JPNHW2_MetaG_FD_184430 | JGI IMG/M metagenome (GOLD analysis project Ga0209099, IMG submission 184430) | Active sludge microbial communities of municipal wastewater-treating anaerobic digesters from Japan - AD_JPNHW2_MetaG (SPAdes) (version 2) | ecosystem: Engineered > Bioreactor > Anaerobic...
CATGCTCAATAGGACGGTAGTCAGAAACTGTATTATTTCCTTCTATTGTACCTCTTCTTTCAATTATTCCTCCGTTAAAAAGCATCGCCTCTGCAAGGATTGTTTTTCCTGACCCTGAGTTACCCAGAAGGGAAATGTTTTTAATCTGGTCCGCCTGGTATGTTTTCATAGTTTCTATAGGTATTACATGTTCTAATATTTATTTATTTTATTATCATTATTTTCTGGATGTGAATTGAACAAAAATAACAATTTTTTAAAAACTCACTATTAAAGATATGATAATTCGTTTTTTTTTATTTTCTTTGCACCAGTTTTTTGAAATACAGGAGTACCGGTTTTTCTTTCATCGTAAGTTTACAAAATGTTTTTCATATGGAAAGATCGGGAAGGAACCTGATGATAACTTACATTTTTAAGTAAGATATTTTGTTTTTAACATGTATTTAAACCTGAATGTCGTTGACAATCAGATGTTTGATTTACGTAAATGATATAATTGTGAAATTATTTGCAATCTTATTTTTGATTTAAAAATTAAAAGAATACCTTTGCAAACCATTTTTCAGAGTGATTTTAATGCTAAAATAATTTGGATATATGCCGACAATTCAGCAGTTAGTAAGAAAAGGCAGGAAAAAACTGATCGATAAGAGTAAAGCTCCTGCTTTGGACTCATGTCCTCAGAGAAGGGGAGTCTGTGTTCGTGTTTATACCACAACACCAAAGAAACCTAATTCAGCTATGAGGAAGGTGGCCAGGGTAAGGCTTACCAACCAGAAGGAAGTCAATGCCTACATTCCGGGAGAAGGTCACAATCTTCAGGAACACTCTATCGTATTGATAAGAGGTGGAAGGGTTAAGGATCTTCCAGGTGTTCGTTATCACCTTGTTCGTGGTGCTCTCGATACATCCGGTGTTGATGGCCGTACTCAGAGAAGATCAAAATATGGAGCCAAAAGGCCAAAGAAGTAACAGTTAAAGGTATAAGATAATGAGAAAATCAAAACCAAAGAAGAGGATTCTGTTACCGGATCCCAAATATAAAGATCCTTATGTAACAAGGTTTGTGAATAATCTTATGTATAGTGGGAAGAAGAGTCTTGCTTTTAAAATCTTTTATGATTCACTTGATATAGTTGGTGATAAATTTAAGAGTGAAGGTAAAACCCCGCTTGAAATATTCAAGCAGGCTCTTGACAATGTTACCCCCCAGGTTGAAGTAAAAGCCCGCAGGGTAGGTGGTGCTACTTTCCAGGTCCCGATGGAGATCAGAGCCGACAGGAAAGTAAGTGTCAGCATGAAAAATATGGTATTATTTGCAAGGAAAAGAACCGGCAACTCAATGGCCGAAAAGCTGGCTGCAGAAGTTATGGCAGCATATAAGCTGGAAGGCGGCGCATATAAGAAGAAGGAAGATACTCACAGGATGGCTGAGGCAAATAAAGCATTTGCTCATTTCCGTTTTTAAGAGTAGTTGAATTAACAGAGGAGTTGGTAATAAGAGGAAGTAGGAAAAACAGATGGATAAAAACCTGAAATATACTAGAAACATCGGAATCATGGCTCACATCGATGCCGGTAAGACCACTACAACAGAACGAATTCTGTTTTATACAGGTCGTACTCATCGTATGGGTGAAGTACATGACGGAAATGCAACGATGGACTGGATGGTTCAGGAACAGGAGAGAGGAATAACAATTACCTCTGCTGCTACTACAACTTTCTGGAAGTACAAAGGTGATGATTACAAAATCAACATCATTGATACTCCGGGTCACGTCGATTTTACCGTAGAAGTTGAAAGATCTTTAAGAATCCTTGATGGTGCGGTAGCAGTCTTCTGTGCTGTTGGTGGTGTAGAACCACAATCTGAAACAGTATGGAGACAAGCTGATAAATATGATGTTCCGAGAATTGCCTTTATAAATAAGATGGATAGGGCCGGAGCTGACTTTTACAGTGTAGTCCTGCAGATCAAAGAAAAGCTTGGAGCTAATGCGGTACCTGTTCAGATACCTATTGGAGCTGAGGAAAATTTCAATGGTGTGATTGACCTCGTAAATATGAATGCAAGGGTATATTACCCTGATCCGGAGACAGTCACACATTTTGAAATTGAAGAGATTCCCGCAAATATGAAAGCGGAAGCCGAAGAATGGAGAGGAAAAATGATTGAAGCAATTGCTGAAGTCGACGATACTCTTCTTTCAAGGTACCTCGATGATCCGGAATCAATTACTGCTGATGAAATATTGACAGCCCTCAGGATGGCTGCCGTTAATGGACTTGCAGTACCTGTTCTGTGCGGATCAGCTTTCAAAAACAAAGGTGTACAGAGTCTTCTCGATTCAATTGTTGCATATCTGCCTTCTCCTGTTGATAAGGGAGCAGTTAAAGGTATCGATCCAAGAAATGATGAAGAATTAACAAGGGAGCCCGACGATGAAGCACCGTTGACAGCTCTTGCATTCAAAATAGCTACCGATCCCTTTGTCGGTCGCCTGTGCTTTATACGTGTATATTCCGGAACACTCCGTGCAGGAGATACTGTACTGAATACCCGTACACAAAAAAGAGAGCGTATCAACCGCTTGTTCCAGATGCACGCTAACAAACAAAATCCAAAAGAAAGTATTTCAGCTGGCGATATATGTGCAGGAGTAGGATTTAAAGATATCCGCACCGGCGATACATTATGCGCCATTAACAAACCGATATTACTTGAATCAATGGATTTTCCGGAGCCTGTTATAGGAGTGGCAATAGAGCCTAAAACTCAGACTGATGTTGATAAGCTTTCATTGGCACTCGGTAAACTGGCAGAAGAAGATCCGACATTCCAGGTGAGAACCGATCCCGACAGCGGACAAACCGTTATCCATGGTATGGGTGAACTGCATCTGGAAATCCTAATTGACCGTCTGAAGAGGGAGTTTAAAGTTGAATGTAATCAGGGTGCACCCCAGGTTGCATACAAAGAAGCCATTACAACCAACCTCGAATTCCGTGAAGTATTTAAGAAACAATCCGGAGGACGTGGTAAGTTTGCCGATATGACAGTGGAATTAATGCCGGCAGATGAGGACGTAAGGGGTCTCCAATTTGTAAATGAGATTAAAGGTGGACATATTCCAAAAGAGTATATTCCATCAATCGAAAAAGGATTCCGTGAAGCAATGGTAAATGGACCGCTTGCCGGTTTCCCTCTCGAAAGTCTCAAAGTAATACTCAAGGACGGTTCGTACCATCCGGTTGACTCAGATGCTCTTTCATTTGAAATTGCCGCAAAACAGGCATTCAGGGAATATGCAGGAAAATGTAATCCTGTCATTCTTGAACCTATTATGTCGACAGAAGTAATCACTCCTGAAGAATATGTAGGTGATGTCATTGGTGATTTCAACAGAAGACGAGGCAGAGTGGAAGGTATGGAATCGAAAGCAGGCGCAAGGGTCGTAAAAGCAAAAGTACCTCTGGCAGAAAAGTTTGGCTATGTTACAGTACTTCGGACTCTTACCTCAGGGCGAGCAACCTCAACAATGGAGTTCTCACACTATGAAAAGGTACCTGCAGAAATTGCCAATAAAATTGTAGAAGTATCTAAAGGAAAAATTCTTTAAAAGATGAGTCAGAAAATTCGTATCAAACTGAAATCTTACGATCATAATCTGGTAGACAAATCTGCCGAGAAGATTGTAAAGACAGTAAAATCTACTGGTGCAGTGGTGAGCGGACCTATTCCGCTTCCGACCCACAAAAAGATTTATACAGTTCTTCGTTCCCCGTTTGTAAACAAAAAAGCAAGAGAGCAATTTGAGCTTTCATCTTATAAAAGATTGCTTGACATTTACAGCTCAACACCAAAAACCATCGATGCACTGATGAAGCTTGAGCTTCCAAGCGGAGTTGAAGTAGAAATTAAAGTGTGAAACCAGTAAAGTATTAAAGAAATGCAGGGATTAATTGGAAAAAAGGTAGGAATGACCTCCATTTTTGATGAAAATGGGAAGAACATTCCATGTACAGTACTGCAAGCCGGGCCATGTGTTGTTACACAGATTAAAACAGTGGATAAAGATGGCTACTTTGCTGTACAGTTAGGTTTTGATGAGAAAAACGAGAAACATACAAACAAAGCCGAACTTGGCCATTTCAAAAAGGTGAACACAACACCAAAAAGAAAAATGATAGAATTCACTGGCTTTTCAGAAAGTCAGTTTAAAGAGGGCGAAGTTATTACAACCGAGATTTTTAAATCTGATGAATTTCTCGATGTAAGAGGCTGGTCAAAAGGAAAAGGTTTTCAGGGAGTAGTTAAAAGACATGGTTTTGGTGGTGTTGGCGGAACAACACACGGACAAAGCGACAGGTTAAGACACCCCGGTTCAATGGGCGCATCATCATTTCCTTCAAGAGTATTTCCGGGTATGAGAATGGCCGGTCGTACAGGTGGAAACAAAGTGATGTCAGAGAATCTGAAGGTTGTGAAGATCATGCCTGAAAATGATTTAATTATTGTTAGAGGATCAGTTGCTGGTCCCAAAGGTGGTTACGTAATAATTACAAGATAATGGAATTAGCGATTCTTAATACTAGCGGTAAAGAGACCGGAAGGAAAGTTAATCTTAACGATTCAATTTTCGGTATAAAACCCAACGACCATGCCATTTATCTGGATACAAAACAGTACCTCGCAAATCAAAGACAAGGTACTCATAGTTCCAAGGATCGTGGCGACATAGCTGGTAGTACCAGAAAGATAAAGAGACAGAAAGGAACCGGTGGAGCCCGTGCAGGGAGCATTAAGAACCCTTTGTTCCACGGAGGAGGTCGCGTATTTGGACCAAAACCAAGGTTCTATGGCTTCAAGCTTAATAAGAAAGTTAAACAATTGGCCAGAAAATCAGCACTTTCCTATAAAGCTTCTACAAATAATATTATTGTACTGGAAGACTTCTCATTTGATGCTCCTAAAACAAAGGAAATCATCAAAATGGTGAATAATCTGAACATTACTGATAAAAAAACAGTATATGTTTTTCCAGAACAAAATAATAATGTATATTTGTCAACCCGAAATGTACAAGGGGTTGAGGCTGTAATTGTCAGCGAATTAAGCACTTACAGGATTATGAAAGCCTCAACACTGATACTTGTGGAGAGCGCAGTTGACGTTTTGCAGGCAACATTTGAAAACTAGAAAAATTTGAGTGATGAGTATTTTGCTTAAACCGATTGTAACGGAAAAAATGACAAGCCAGGGCGATAAATTTAATCGCTATGGTTTTCTTGTTGCTAGAAATGCAAATAAGTTACAGATAAAAAAAGCCGTTGAAGACATGTACAGTGTTACTGTTGACTCGGTTAACACGATGCGTTATGGCGGGAAAATAAAAGCCCGTAATACCAAATCGGGACTTTTGCTTGGAAGAACAAATGCTGTTAAGAAAGCTGTTGTTACTCTTGCAGAAGGAAACAAAATAGATTTCTATAGCAATATTTAATAACCTATATGGCAGTCAGAAAGATCAAACCTGTAACACCAGGTCAGAGAAACAAGATCATTAGCACTTTTGATACTATCACAAGTGCTACGCCGGAGAAATCCTTACTTCGACCGCACAGAAAATCAGGAGGAAGGAATGGTAACGGCAAACGGACTATGAGATACATCGGTGGCGGTCACAAACAGATGTACAGAGTTGTCGATTTCCTGAGAGAAAAAGATGGAATGGCAGCAACAGTGAAAACAATCGAGTACGATCCGAATCGTTCATCGAGAATTGCGTTGGTTTTATATAAAGATGGCGAGAAGAGATACATTATAGCACCTAACGGACTTCAGGTCGGTCAGGTGTTGTTGTCTGGAAAAGATGCTGCACCGGAAATCGGTAACACATTGTTCCTCTCTGATATACCACTTGGTACCATAATTCATAACATTGAGTTAAAACCAGGTAAAGGTGGTTCTATTGCACGTAGTGCAGGAACATATGCACAACTGTCGGCACGTGAAGGAAAATATGCAACAATTAAACTTCCTTCCGGTGAAACCAGAATGATCCTTACAACATGCCGTGCTACTATCGGTATTGTTTCCAATACTGACCATAACCTTGAAAAATCAGGTAAAGCAGGTCGTTCACGCTGGCAGGGACGTCGTCCAAGAGTCAGAGGTGTTGTGATGAACCCTGTTGATCACCCGATGGGTGGTGGTGAAGGTAGAGCTTCCGGAGGTCATCCGAGATCACGTAAGGGTATTCCTGCAAAGGGCTTCAAGACCAGGGACAGGAAAAAATACTCAGCTAAATTTATTGTTGAAAGAAGGAAAAAATAACTGATATATTATGAGTAGATCAATTAAAAAAGGCCCTTTCATTGATTTCAAATTAGAGAAAAGAATTCTTGAAATGAATGACGGACAAAAGAAATCAGTGATCAAGACATGGTCGAGAAGATCAGTAATCTCGCCTGATTTCGTCGGACATACTATAGCAGTTCATAACGGGAACAAATTTATCCCCGTTTACATTACCGAGAACATGGTAGGCCATAAGTTAGGAGAGTTTTCACCTACACGTACTTTCAGGGGTCACTCTGGTAATAAATAAGTAATGTAAACATTGAAAATCAATTAGAAATGGGTGCAAGAAAAAGAAATACAGCTGACCAGAAAAAAAAGGCCGCCAAAAGCAGATATCAGGCGATCCTCAGAAACTGTCCTACGTCTCCGCGAAAGATGAGATTAGTAACCGATTTGATAAGCGGAATGGAAGTAAACAAAGCACTTGATGTTCTCAAGTTCAGTTCCCAGGAGGCATCTCGAAAAGTAGAAAAACTTCTGCTTTCAGCAATTGCCAACTGGCAGTCGAAAAATGAAGGTGTAAGAGTGGAAGAAAGCAATCTTTATGTTAAGAATGTACATGTCGATGGAGGCCGTTCATTAAAAAGACTGCAGACAGCACCACAGGGAAGAGCTTACAGGTTGAGAAAAAGATCAAACCATGTAACTCTTGTGCTTGACAGTATGAATAAGGAAGTTGAAAAAACATCAAATTAAGACAGATGGGACAGAAAGTAAATCCGATAGGTAACAGATTAGGTATAATCAAAGGATGGGACTCAAACTGGTTCGGTGGAAAAGATTTTTCCGGCAAGCTGGTTGAAGACACCAAGATCAGGGAATATCTGAACGCAAGGCTCGCAAAAGCCAGCCTCTCGAAGATTATTATAGAGAGAACACTGAAGCTTATTACAGTAACAGTTAATACTGCACGTCCGGGTATCATTATTGGTAAAGGCGGTCAGGAAGTTGATAAGCTGAAAGAGGAACTCAAGAAGATTACCAAGAAAGAGGTTCAGATCAATATCTTTGAAGTAAAACGTCCCGAACTCGATGCTTCCATCGTTGGAAATAATATAGCCCGTCAGCTGGAAGGTAAAATATCTTTCCGCCGTGCAATTAAGATGTCAATTGCTTCAACAATGAGAATGGGTGCAGAGGGTATTAAGATTACAATCTCTGGCCGGTTGGGTGGTGCCGAAATGGCAAGAACCGAAACATATAAGGAAGGTCGTGTTCCTTTGCACACTTTCCGTGCCGACATTGACTATGCTTTAGCCGAAGCACATACAAAAGTTGGACTTATAGGCATCAAAGTATGGATCTGCAACGGAGAAGTTTATGGAAAGCGTGATCTCAGTCCAAATATTGGAGCCAGGAATGCCAAGAGCAAGAGCCTGAAGAGAAAAGCAAAAAAATAACATATTTTATTAGTATATAATTTTATAATAATATAGAGCAATGTTACAACCGAAAAGGACCAAATTCAGGAGATGCCAAAAGGGAAAAATGAAAGGCAATGCACAAAGAGGCAACCAGCTGGCATTCGGGTCATTTGGTATCAAAGCACTTGAGCAGAGCTGGATTACTGGAAGGCAGATAGAAGCAGCTCGTCAGGCCGTTACACGTTGTATGAAACGTGAAGGTCAGTTATGGATCAGAGTTTTCCCTGATAAACCTATAACCAGCAAACCGGCTGAAGTACGTATGGGTAAAGGAAAAGGAGCTCCTGAGGGCTTTGTAGTGCCAGTTACACCAGGCAGGATCCTGCTTGAAGCTGAAGGAGTATCTTATGAAGTTGCAAAAGAAGCTCTCCGCCTGGGAGCTCAGAAACTTCCGATAACAACAAAATTTGTTGTAAGGCGCGATTACGTACAGGAATAAAAATTAGACAGAGATGAAAACTTCAGAAATAAGAGAATTAAGCGATTCCGATCTTCTTGAAAGAATTGATACAGAGAAGATGATGCTCGTTCGTATGAAGCTTAACCATGCAATCACTCCACTTGAAAACCCGCAGAAGGTTAAGGAAGCGAAAAAAACGATTGCACGTCTGCTAACCGAATTGCGTACAAGAGAGTTGAAAAAGAAATCTAATAGCTAGATCAGCAATGGAAGCAATGGAAAGAAATCTTAGAAAAGAGCGTATAGGTGTTGTCGTCAGTACAAGTATGGACAAAACCATCGTGGTTGCCGTAAAAAGGAAAGAAAAACATCCGATATATGGCAAGTTCATCAACAAAACCAAAAAGATGATGGCACACGACGAAGAGAATACCTGCAATATTGGCGATACTGTACGTATATCGGAGACCAGGCCTCTGAGTAAAAATAAGACCTGGAGATTAATTGAAATAATCGAAAGAGCTAAGTAATCATGATACAACAGGAAACCAGATTAACCGTTGCCGATAACTCTGGAGCAAAAGAGGTTTTGTGCATAAGAGTTCTCGGTGGTAGCAAAAGAAGATATGCTACCGTAGGTGACAGAATAGTTGTAAGTGTGAAATCCGCACTTCCTTCAGGTGAAGCAAAAAAAGGTACTGTAAGCAAGGCAGTCGTTGTCAGAACAACAAAAGAGATCAGACGTGCTGATGGTTCTTATATCAGGTTCGATGACAATGCTGTTGTACTGCTGAGCAATGTAAACGAATTGCGTGGTACACGTATCTTTGGCCCTGTGGCCAGAGAGCTTCGTGACAAGTACATGAAGATTGTTTCACTGGCACCTGAAGTGTTGTAATATATTAAATACACTACGATGCAGAAGAAAATAAATATTAAGAAAGGCGATACGGTTATAGTAATAACCGGTGAATCAAAAGGTCAGAAAGGCCGTGTTCTGGAAGTCGACAGAGATAAAAACAGAGCAATTGTTGAAGGCGTTAATATGGTATCAAAACATACCAAACCAAATGCAAAAGCTCCTCAGGGTGGTATATTGAAGAAAGAAGCCCCTGTGAATATCTCAAACATTATGCTTGTCGATCCTACATCCGGTAAACCTACCCGCGTTGGCAAGAGGCTTAATGAAAAAAATAAATTAGTGCGTTATTCAAAAAAATCAGGAGAGGAGATCAAGTAATGTATATACCTGCACTACAAACCAAGTATAAAGACGAGATAGTCCCTGCATTAATAAAAGAGTTTGGATATAAAACAATTATGCAGGTCCCGAAGTTGGAAAAGATAGTTATCAACCAGGGAGCAGGACAGGCTATTGCCGACAAGAAACTGCTTGAATTCGGTGTTAAAGAATTATCTGATATCGCAGGTCAGAAAGCTGTCCTGACTTACTCAAAAAAGGATATCTCTAATTTTAAACTGAGAAAAGCAATGCCTATCGGTATAATGGTAACATTACGCAGAGAAAAGATGTACGAATTTCTCGAAAGACTGATATCTGTTGCTCTTCCTCGTATACGTGACTTTAAAGGGATCAATTCAAAGCTCGACGGGCGTGGCAATTACACTTTGGGAGTTACCGAGCAGATCATTTTCCCTGAAATTGACCTTGATAAGATCGCCAAGATAATGGGACTTCAGATGACATTTGTTACATCAGCAGACACTGATGAAGAAGCCTACGCTCTGCTTAAGCATTTTGGTTTACCTTTTAAAAATACTAAAAACTAGTAATATGGCTAAAGAATCGATGATAGCCCGCGAAGTAAAACGCGCAAAACTGGCTGAAAAATATGCTACTAAAAGAGCTCAACTTAAAGCTGATGGAGATTATGTTGGATTAAGCCGTCTGCCAAGGAATTCAAATCCTAACAGAATGCATAATCGTTGTAAACTTACTGGCCGCTCAAGAGGTTACATGAGACAATTTGGAGTAAGCAGGATAACTTTCAGAGAAATGGCATTAACAGGCCTTATTCCGGGAATAAAAAAAGCCAGCTGGTAATTTTAAAATAAATATAAACTATTAAATAATATAAGATGACTGATCCAATAGCAGATTTACTAACCAGAATAAGGAACGGCATAATGGCCGGTCATAAGGTTGTAGAGGCACCAGCATCCAATCTTAAAAAAGAGGTTGCCAGGATTCTGTTCGAAAAAGGTTACATCCTCAGCTATAAGGTTGATGAAGGTGAAGGATCGCAGGGAACATTGAAATTAGCTCTCAAATATAATGCTAAGACAAAAAAACCTGCTATTAAAGAAATTCAGAGAGTAAGCCGTCCGGGTCTGCGCCAGTATGTTGGTGTTGATGAGATGCCAAGAGTACTCAATGGACTTGGTATTGCAATAATCTCTACCTCTAAAGGACTTATGACCGATAAAGAGGCAAAAAATGAGAAACTCGGTGGTGAAGTATTATGTTATGTTTACTAATTAGGAGGATAGCTTAATGTCACGAATTGGAAAATTACCTGTAAACCTGCCAAAAAGCGTTACTGTTACTGTCAGCGACGCAAATGTGGTTAGTGTGAAAGGCCCCTTGGGAGTACTGACTCAGGCAGTTGATAAAGACCTGAAAGTAGAAGTGGTGGGGAACGAAGTCATATTAACTAGGCCCTCAGAATCAAAAACCCACAAATCGTTACATGGCCTTTACAGGGCTTTGATACACAACATGGTGGTTGGCGTTTCTGAAG
>Ga0209099_1004277_pt1 | contig 10955 bp, 13 predicted proteins | sample AD_JPNHW2_MetaG_FD_184430 | JGI IMG/M metagenome (GOLD analysis project Ga0209099, IMG submission 184430) | Active sludge microbial communities of municipal wastewater-treating anaerobic digesters from Japan - AD_JPNHW2_MetaG (SPAdes) (version 2) | ecosystem: Engineered > Bioreactor > Anaerobic...
GATTTCCGGCACTGCTCCTGCCAGTGGAAGGAAGCGGTCTGATCCCGGCACCGGGATGAGGTGAGACCATGAAATGTTACGTCTGTGCAAAAGAAGGAAAAGAGAGTGACGCCGTGGCGGTCTGTGTAGCCTGCGGGATGGGGACCTGCATGAAGCACACGATCCGGAAAGAAGTGGAGGTCTGGGAGGGCGGGTACCCGCTCCCCTCCCGGAAACTGCCAAAGAAGATGCCCCGGATGCTCTGCCCGGACTGCAATGCGGCTTACGGCGAGGGGAAGTGATGGCATCGCTTACAAGCCGCAGTATTGCGGAAGGTGTCGGGACGGCGCTCCTCGTGTATTTCGGTGCGGGATCAGCTGCCATTACGCTTATGATTGCAAACGGGACAAAACCGGCAACACCGTTCAACATCGGAATTGGCCAGCTTGGGGGGCTCGGAGACTGGTTTGCAATCGGGATCACGTTCGGTATTGTAATCGCTGCCGTTATCTATGCGCTCGGCCGGGTCTCCGGGGCCCATATCAACCCTGCCGTGACGATCGCGCTCTGGGCAACGAAACGGTTCCCGGCTGGCGATGCGGTCGCGTATGTTGTTGCCCAGTGTATTGGTGCAGCGATCGGAAGCCTGCTCTTCTTCCTGACCGTAGGAGTGGACGCAGTCACGATTGGCGGGCTCGGAGCCACCGCACCGTTTCCCGGGATCGGGTACGGGCAGGCGATCCTCGTTGAAACCATAGCCACTTTCGTGCTGATGCTCGTCATCATGGGTGTCGCGGTGGACGAACGCGCACCGCCGGGATTTGCCGGGCTCATCATCGGTCTGACCGTTGCCGGTATGATCACGATGGCCGGCAACATCTCCGGTGCATCGCTTAACCCGGCCCGCACATTCGGGCCATATATCATGGACTTCCTGCTTGGTGGCTCAAATCTCTGGATGTACTTCCCGATCTATATCATCGGACCGGTCATCGGTGCAGTCTGTGCAGCCCTGTTCTACGACCGGATCACCGCTGAATAGCCGGGAACATAACCCCCCTGAATCTTTTTCTTCTCTGTGGGTTCTTTCACGGAGTATCCGCATCGTATTTCTGAATAATGCTCTATTCACTATGAAACCATCCAGGTCTGCGCGGTTCCTCCTGTGGCAAGTATTATAGATTCCATCATCACAAACGAATAGAGTCAATGTCAGGAAGTAGGATCCCATGGACCGCTCCGTTATCGCTTACCTGCAACAAAGACCCCGCATCCTTGCGCTTCTGATCGCCGGGATCAGCATACTTGTCCTGCTCCTGAACGGCTACGGGCTCATGATTGGCATCACCAATGTCCTTCCCCATCTTTTTTATATCCCGATTATTCTCGTCGCGTACTTCTTCCCCCGCCGCGGGATCCTGTTCGCGCTCGCCATTTCGGCAATCTACTGCGGGATGACGTATCTCATCAATCCCACTATCCCCGGCGATTTGTTGTCAGCCGGGGGGCGGATCATCCTGTTCATCCTGATTGCAGCGGTCGTATCAATCCTTACCCTGCGGATGCGGGAGAGCGAACACCGGCACGCGATGCTGCTTGATGCGATACCGGATATGATATTTGTCATCTCCCGTGACGGAGTATATCGCGATTTCCGTGCTTCTGAAAAAGCCGCGCTTGCCATCCCTGCCGATCAGATAATCGGCAAAAACATCAGGGATACCGGTTTTTCGAGTGAACTTGCTGAGGAAATCCATCAGCACATCGCCCGCGCAATCGACACGAATACACTCCAGAAGTTCGAATACAATCTCACGATCCCGCAGGGAATGCGCCAGTTCGAGGCACGCATCGTGGCGCTCAATAATAACGAGGTTCTCGGGATTGTCAGGGATATCACTGAACAAAAACTGATGGAAACTGCGCTCCGTGAGGTGAACAAAAAGCTGAACCTCCTTTCAAGCATCACCCGTCACGATATCCGCAACCAGCTCCTCGCGTTGACGGCATACCTGGAGCTGTCAAAGGAGACCCTTGGCGATGCTGCAAAAACCTCGGAGTATATCGTCAAGGAAGAACGGGCTGCAAATGCGATCGAACGGCAGATTGTTTTTACCAAGGAATACCAGGACCTTGGGGTCAAAGATCCGGTCTGGCATACGGTATCGTCCTGCATCGAGTTTGCAGTTACCACACTTCCGATTCGGGATATTCAGGTCGTTGATGAAATCGCCGGTCTGGATATATTTGCAGACCAGCTTTTTGAAAAGGTGTTTTACAACCTCATCGACAATGCCCTCCGGTATGGGGGTCCGAAGATGACCACGATCCGGTTCAGTCATCAGGAATCCGGACAGGGTATACTGATCTCGATCGAAGACGATGGTGTCGGAATAACGACCGAGGATAAGAAACGGCTGTTCGAGCGCGGGTTCGGGCACCATACCGGCCTCGGGCTCTTTCTCTCCCGTGAGATTCTTTCCATCACTGGTATCACCATTACTGAGAACGGGGAACCCGGACGGGGGGCACGGTTCGAGATTCTTGTACCGAAAGGGGGATTCCGGTTCACCGGCACTTCATAACAAGTGATGGGATGAACGTGAAAGTTGCTGAGGTATTTTCTCTGTCGGGTTTTTGATACCGGATATCTTCGTTTACCACCCCCGGCCGTACTCCCCGGCACAGGGCATGCAGACAAATTTCCCGTCACGGACCCGAGCCCGGTGTTCGGCAACCATCTCGCCACATTTCGCACACTGGACGGATGCGAAGATCTTTGCCCGCACAGGAATTTCCGGCTTTACTTCCTTGATGATAAACAGTTCCTCAACCGGCATCTTGAGGAGCCGGTCAATCACCCCGGCCTGCCGCTCGTGGAACTCTTTATCCTCATCGGGTGTTGCTGTCCCGCCCATCACTTTTTCCCTGAGTGCTGATGCTATTGGGTCAATACGCTGTACAACCGGTTCCGGCCGCTGGACAAGGCGGATGGCACGGTTGTATTTCCGGTCGATGAACGTGTAGGCATGCTTCCCGAAGTCTTGGAGGATCAGGTTGCCCTTACCAACCGAGCAGCCGGCAACCAGCTGGATCGCATCCACGCCGCAGGCATCGTTCTCAACAATACAGACAAGTTCTTCATCGTCCGAACGGCCGGCCCTGAGGGCATCCATAGCGTACTCTGCTGCCCGGTAGCCGAGTGCAAGTCCGGGGCATGCGTGCCCGTGGAATGCGACGGCTTCATCGTAGGATTTTATCGATTGGGTCATAGGATCACGTGATTAGGTTGTTCTTTTCTTAGCAGGTGAATTATTTTGTTCTCGTTTACCATAAGGAACCGGTGTCCAAAAATATCGATTGGATATTTTAAGCGATTTTTTTATAGAGACTTTTCTCTGATACTTCATGAAAAGCATTCATTCGAAGTGATCCGAAAACTTCTCCGGGGCCCCCCTTTTCACCAGCTCCGCCCAACAGCCACCAGCCCGCGTTCCTGCCGATCCAGCGCTGTATCAGTGCAGCAGCCCGCCAAATCCGGGCAGGGAAACGACGGATTCCAGCCAATCGGAGACCGAAACAGGCGTTTCCGCTAACAATAGTGTCATTTTTTCGTGAAACAGTGTCATTTGAGCCGGAAAAACAGGTAATCAGAGCCTAAAATGACCCCTGATGTGTGCATCCTTCCCGGACCCCAGGCAGGACCGGTACTGAACATGCCGGTATTTCTCCGATGGAGGATTACCGATCCCGCTCAGGTGGCCGCCAGGCTTATTCCCCGGCCCCCTTTTTCCGGACAACCACCAATACCTGCCCCGGCAGAACCCCTGCCGTAAGAGTGCAGCATCCCGCCAAATCCGGGCAGGGAAACGACGGATTCCAGCCAATCGGAAACTGAAACAGGCGTTTCCGCCAACAATGGTGTCATTTATTCACGAAACAGTGTCATTCGGGCCGGAAAAACCGGCAATCGTGGCCTGAAATGACCTCTGATGAATGCATCCCCCCAAGAGCCCCCTGGCAGGACCGGTACTGAACATGCCGGTATTTCCTCGACGGTGGATTACCGATCCCGTTCAGGAGGCCTCCCGGCTCATTTCCCGCCCTCTTTTCCCGGACAACCTCCTGCCTGTGGCCCGGCAAAACCACCGCTGTAAGAGTGCAGCAGCCCGCCAAATCCGGGCATGGAAATGACGGATTCCCGGCAGTAGGAGACTGAAACGGACGTTTCCGCCAACAATGGTGTCATTTTTTCGTGAAACAGTGTCATACGGGCCGGAAAAACAGGGAAACAGAGGCTGAAACAGCCCCGGTTGACTCTAACCCCCTGCCCCGCCTCCCACCTCTTCAGTGACCGGAGAGGATCCAGGCTCCCGGGGATGGGAGACCGCAACCGGTACTCCCACTGGTTCAGCAGCTGCCGGAATGCTGTCGGGAGGAGAGACCGGCGCATCGGTCGGTCCCCGGCTCCCGGCACCCGGGATTTTTCCCGGTTCCGCCTTACCGGTTGTGCCGGCCCCGTCAGCATCGGATTTTTTCATTGCATTCCGCTTCGCCAGCCACCGTATGATCGGGCTGCCGGGAACGGCGTCACCAGGCCCGGCCGACACGCTGCATCCAGGTGCCGGTTCCAGAGCCCCGGCATTGCCCACGGCCGGCGGACTCGTAACAACCGACTTCCCTTCCACGAACGGCACTCCGTCACGATCAATCTCTTCAAGACTGCCATCCGCCCCGACCCGGAAGAACCGCAGGGCCCCGTACCGCGAGTACAGCCAGAGCTCGCGGGAGACCGGTCCCCCACAGGGAATCGTGCAGAGCCCGGCGATCGCGTCAGCATATTCTGCGCTGATCTCATTGAGGGTTGCATGGAAGAGCTTCCGGGCCAGCCGGAGACTGACCATGACAAGCAGCCCGTTCCCGTAGAACAGGAACTCGCTGACATACGCCGTCGACGAACGGAAGTGCATCACCCGGCCGCGCCTGAGCGCAACCGGGATCGCCACATCGAAACCTTTCACCGGTTCCGTTCTCCGTTTCATGCCGGGCACCCTTTGTGGCCGGCCCGCGACCGCTTCTTCGTCCCGCCCGGAGTATCCGGGGAGATCGTTGCAACCTCCACCGTCGCGAGTTCCTTGGGAATCGGTCGCGTCCGGACAGTCACGTTAAAGTGATGCCAGTGCGTCCGCTTCACGCTGATGCGGTACAGGCCATCGCCCCATTCCCGGACCTTGCGGGCAAGGGCCTGCGGGAGGAGCCAGAGCGGGATCCCGCTCTCGGTCCTTGATCTGCGCCTTGTCACGTGGACCCCCGTTTTGCCTCCAGGATCACCATCCTGCGGTTGAGCCGTTCGATCTTATGCCTGAGGCGCCCGGAGATTTTTTCCTGCAGGTCCGAAAGGACGAATACCAGGTGCCTCCATTTCTTGGGGAGGATAAACCAATCCTTCATCCCATCGCCTCCGCACCATCGGACGACGCGTGCCGGATCTCTTCGAGCCGGCGTTCGAGCGCATCGATCCGCTGCTGGAGATCCGCGGCATGCAGGAGCATCTCGTCGTACACGTTGTTCTGCCGCTCCACAAGCGAGCAGACAAAGTCCCTGAACGCGTCCTCGAACGGGCGGTACGCTACTTCGCCGTCCGGATCCCTGATGCTCTTCAGGGTGCGCTGCCGGACTTTTTTAATGCCCTCCGGTTCGGATGGCGGTGCAATCCCCAGCAGTTCCGTTTTCCGGAACACTGACTTGGCCGGCTTGCGCACCGTCCGGTGGCCCGGCATATGCTTCCGTGCCCGCTCAGGTTCATCATTTGCTGACCCGCTCCCTTCAGATACGGTATGGTCAGTCTGCGATACCTCGCGGGAAGGCCCCGGAACACCGGTGCTTTCCCGCTGCAGGATCCCCTCGGGTCCCGCGTCTCTGGTTTGCTTTCCATCTTCTGTCATAGTTGATCGGGTTTTTTTGGTGTGTTCATCAGCAATACAGTACGATAGCGGATGAGGCGCTCTGCTCAGGAACGACGTATGTCAATGCCTGCGAACGGGCGTACTGGCATTCTACGGACTGAACCTGTCATGTATGGTAATGCCATATTCCGCCCATTCACTGGCGTATTATTGGGTAAACAGAAGAGCGCGGCTGGTATCCGCTGCAGTCCCGGTAAGCGCCGGGAAAATCCCACATATGCACACGATTACAGCTTTGCTGTCACAGTTGAGGATGAACGGTCGGTCCGGCCGGCTTGTTGCATCCGGCAGGACAACCCGGTACCCCATCATCGTACAGAGCAGGACCACATAGATGAGGATCATGGCAGCTAAACACTGCGCTGCATGCAGCGGGTGGCCGAGAGCCATGATCTTCATCGTCAGTGGAATCGAGAGTTCGTGGAGCATTGTGATTATTTTATAAAAGCTTGGTTTGGTTATAGGGTTTCTGGTCACCAGGGTGGAAAAGAGGGAATTGTCGGCCACATGAAACCAGATTTTTTCCGGGTTATCAGAACCTGTTTTCGAGGGGCTTCTGCCCGGTCTTGACCGTGAATCCCTCCATGGCCTTATCCATCCGTTCTGGTGAAAAGTCGTAGCTGTCGCAGAGCATCTTCCGGATCGCTTCTGCATCCGGGTGTCCCGCAGCAAGGGAGTAATCGTTGGTGACTGGAGGGTGAAGGAGCAGTTCCATCACGGGTGCCGGGTCAAAGTCCGGTTGCTACTCTTTGAGTTTTGAAGCAAACCTGCACCTCCTCACGTTTCAGGACCCGGTAAAATTCGATAAAAGTGATATCCCGGTATACACATTTTCATCAAAACATTCCCATATTTAATCGCGGGTTGGCAGGTACTATGGCTGCATGATCTATTGCGTCCCGGAATCTACCGGAAATACCTTATTATTGTGGAATGCAAAAAGGCTGAAAAACCGACAACTGCGGTGGTCCTTGCCGCGCATAAAAATCCATGGTTTGTTGAAGACCGTATGTCCATGAGATGGCAAAGAAAATACTTACAGAATTCGAATGCCTGTCAGGTAGTTCCATGGTTACCATCAAACAGACAAACGAGAAGGGCATCCCCCGGCACGATGCATATACCGAATGATAAGCCATCCTTACCGGATTGGTTGATGAATTGAACGGAGATAAGCATAATTCCGGCCGATTTTTTTTAAAAAATTTTGTTTAATAATATAAATTTAAAAAATAGCACTTTTATTTTGACACTCGTGATACGATTTCACGAAATTTCCAGAATATGCAGTTTTTTGCGGCGAAGGGAAGAAAATGGCGTCGATTTGAAATATTTTTCTGACCTGCAATCAAGTCATAAAGGTTATAACGGGCTTCGTATAACATAAAGTTGAACGTACTTTGTACGGTCAATTATCTCTAGAGATGAGAGATCTAAGATAACTTTGTACAGTTATAGGAACAACTCAACATAACATGAGGCGATAATATTGTCGAAAGTTGTAGAGATTTCCCCAACCACCAGACATGAGGGACACTCCAAGCTGGTGCTCAAGGTCAATGACCAGGGCATCATCGAGACCGGTAACTGGTGTTCAATCACCCCGGTCAGGGGTGTCGAGAAGCTTGCCGTCGGTAAGACGCCCGAGCAGGTCCCCAAGATCGCATCCCGCGTCTGTGGTATCTGTCCGATTGCCCACTGCCTGGCTGCAACCGAAGCGATGGAAGCATCCATCAAGTGTGAGATACCGAACGATGCCAAGATGCTCCGTCACATCCTGCAGCTCGCAAACCGGCTTCACAGCCATGCACTGCACAACATCCTGACGCTGCCCGACCTGTATCTTCCGGGAACCGAGGTTAAGATCAACCCGTTCTCAGCAGAAGAGCCGGTCCGGTCCGTTGCAAAGCGGATCCAGAGACTCCGTGAGATCGGCCAGACCATCGGTCAGATCGCCGGTGGCGAAGCAATCCACCCAAGCAACCCCCGTATCGGTGGTATGTACCGCAACTGCTCCGAGCAGGCAAAGACCAAGATGTACGACCTTGCAAAGGAAGGAGTCACCCTTGCTCACGCACAGTCAGAGTTTATGATCGCGGTCCTGCGCAACTACCAGAAGAGAGACTTCGTAGATGTTGGCGGCATGAAGGTCGCACTTCCGAAGACTCTCGGTTATCACGACCAGGGCTACCTTGCAACCCATGCATTTTACGGCAGTTCCAGCATGGAAGAGAACCCAAGCTGGGACATCCGCAGGTTCAAGGAAGCACGGCCGTACGACTGGTATATGGGCGAGATGGAAGTCACGCTCGAAGAGCCCCGGTACCCGATTGGCGGGACCACCAAGCTCGGTACCAAGACCAATCCGCAGATGGAAGCCTGTACCGGCATCCCGATGTACGACGGCCAGCCCATCGAAGTCGGTCCCCGTGCCCGTCTCGCGGTCTACCGTGGCTTTGACGAGAAGGGTACTATCGGCCAGCAGGTCGCACGGCAGATGGAATACCAGGACTGTTTATACGAGATGATCGACTGCATCGACGAGTTGAATCCCAACGGGAAGGTCGTTGCAGACTACATCCCTGACGGCGATGGTTCCCTCGGCTGGGCATCCAACGAGGCCCCCCGCGGCACCGATGTCCACCTTGCACGTGTCAAGGACTGGAAGGTCCAGTACTTCAGCATGCTCGTCCCGACAACCTGGAACTTCGCAACCTGCAGCAAGGCACTCGAAGGTGCACCCTGGCAGCTCGCCGAAGTCATCATGCGCGGGTACGACCCCTGTGTATCATGTGCAACCCACATGATCGTCGTGGATGAGGACCATAAGATAGTAGCTCAGAAGCTCATCCAGTGAGTAACCCGCGATGCTGTATTCGGAGATCGTGATAGCAGGGTGTGGAAACCCCCTGTTTGCCGATGACGGTTTTGGCCCGGCAGTAATCGAAGAGATGCAGAAACTCTCGCTTCCCGACAATGTAACAATAATCGATGCAGGCCTTGGCGGCCCGCATTTTGTTTTTACGATGCTCGACCCGGAAGTGACGAAGAAACTTATCATTGTCGATATTGCCGATTATGGTGCGGAGCCCGGGCAGATAACCAAGCTCAGGCCCGAAGATTTGCCACCGGGTGCCTACAAGGACGCCCACTCGTGGGATCTTGCCGAACCGCTCCAGCGAATCAAGGACCAGATCGAGGTTACGATCATCGGGGTCCAGCCGGCAAGGGTTACTGCACCTGAGTTCGAGATCGGGCTTTCTGAACCAATTCAGGAAGCAATTCCAAAAACGATTCAGGTAATACTGGAAACAATAGGAGTGGATTATGGGACTATTATCAATCTTCAAGAAGAAGGACGCCAGCCCGGAACCGCCAAAAGCAGCGGTACCCCAGAGAGCGGCTGACGCAGCACCAAAAACAGCAGAAACTAAGAAGGAGGTTAAGCCTGTGGCAGATAAAATTACCGTTGGCCATGTACACATGAGTGGATGTACTGGCTGTCTTGTGTCCTTAGCAGACAATTACGGTGGGCTCCTGACAATTCTGGACAAGTACGCAGACCTTGTTTACGGTCTGACACTTGCCGATGTCCGCCACATCCCCAAGATGGATGTAGCACTTGTCGAGGGTTCCGTTTGTATTCAGGACAAAATTTCAGTAGAAGAGATCAAGCAGACAAGAGAGAAGGCGGCAATCGTTGTCGCACTCGGAGGCTGCGCCTGTTATGGTAACATCACCCGGTTCTCCCGCGGTGGCCAGCAGAACCAGCCGCAGATGGACTCGTACTTACCGATCGGTGACCTGATCAAGGTGGACGTGTACATCCCCGGATGCGCACCGACACCGCAGCTTATCAGGAATGTCTGTGTTATGGCATACCTGCTTCTCAAGGGCAACAAGGACCAGAAGGATCTTGCAGCAGCATACCTTAAACCGCTCATGAGCCTTGCAGCACGGGGAACTGAAGCATGCGGCTGTGACCTGATGACGGAGGTCATCAATCAGGGCCTCTGCATGGGATGCGGCAGCTGTGCAGCATCATGCCCCGTCCGTGCCATCACCATGGAATACGGCAAACCCAACATTGAGCGTGACCTGTGCATCAAATGTGGTGCATGCTACGCCCAGTGCCCGCGGAGCTTCTTCAGCTTTGATGTAGTATCGAACTATGAGGCGATCAACGAGGCCATAATGGCGGCACTCCAGTGAAGGTGATTGAAATGGGAGCAGAACTCGGTATTTACAAATCATGCATCTCAGCCCGAAGCACCGACAAGGAGCTTCTCAAGCACGCCCAGGATGGCGGTATTGTCTCGTCCCTCTTTGCATATGCACTCGACGAAGGCATCATTGACGGTGCAATCGTTGCAGCAAACAAGGAGTTCGCGGCAAAGTACCCGGCCAAGTGTATCCAGGACAGCTCGAACTTCGAGATGATCGAGCCATGGAGACCAATCCCGGCGATCGTCAACACCAAGGCTGAGCTGCTTGCAGCAGCCGGAACCAAGTACAACATCAGCCCGAACATGGCACTTCTTAAGGAGGCAACCCGCAGCTTCGGCCTGGACAAGATCGGTATCGTCGGCACCCCGTGCCAGATGCAGGCAGTCAGGAAGGCCCAGCTCTACCCGGTCGGGATGAGGGATGTTGGCGCAAGCATTGCGCTCGCAGTCGGTATCTTCTGCATGGAGAACTTCCCCTACCAGAGCATCCTCCAGCTCGTGGAAGACCACGCGGCCATGAAACTCGAGTCCGTCAAGAAGATGGAAATCGGCAAGGGCAAGTTCTGGGTATACGGCAAGCGCGGACAGGTCGTCCAGCTGCCGCTCAAGATCACCCACAAGTACGAGCAGCCTGGCTGCCACGTCTGCCTTGACTACGTTGCAAATCTCGGTGACATCTCCACCGGTTCCGTTGGCAGCCCCGACGGATGGAGCACCGTCTTTGTCAGGTCCAAGATCGGAGACTCCGTCTGGGCAAAGGCAATGGCAGCAGGTTGCTTCGAGA
>Ga0209099_1004278_pt1 | contig 10952 bp, 12 predicted proteins | sample AD_JPNHW2_MetaG_FD_184430 | JGI IMG/M metagenome (GOLD analysis project Ga0209099, IMG submission 184430) | Active sludge microbial communities of municipal wastewater-treating anaerobic digesters from Japan - AD_JPNHW2_MetaG (SPAdes) (version 2) | ecosystem: Engineered > Bioreactor > Anaerobic...
GAGTTCCCCTGCATCTTCCGGTGCCGGGCCGGCGCTATAACTTGGCCGGATCGTACCTGTACCAGATTCAGGGAGCGGGGCCATGTCCGTGTGTGCCTGCTCGTGGGTTACGGTGATGTTCAGTTCTGGAGGCATAGGATATATCACCTCTTTGGCCGGCTGGCAGATGCACGTGGGACGGGATGTTTGTACAGACGGAGAGATGAGAGAGTCTTGCCCGCATATTCCCGCGGAGCTGCTGGGGCAGATTGTCCCGCTGCCCGGCCCGCGTGCCATACATGGGAGGGAAAACTCAGCAGCAGCCTCCTTGCGGCCTGCGGATCAGAATCCTGATATCATGGAGCCCGGTCCGCTCGCTCGTCAGATCGTACCCGAGCCGCTCCGCATCCATCTCAATCCAGGGCGGCACGTGGTCGCAGGCAATCTCCAGTTCCGAAAATGCGCCCTGCTGCACGAACGAGCGGAGCACCTGCTTGCTGCTCACCTCGGGGCGGTTCCCCTGGATCTCGCGGATAGAGATGTAAAATTTCCCGGGCCCGATCTCAAGGGGAGCCGGGATATCCGGGCCGGCCGGAACCGGGGTTCCTGCCTTCTGCTCCTCCTTTGCATCAAGCCAGACGGTATTGAGGAATTCCGACGGGTCACCGGCGATCTCGTACACGGAAAATCCCGCCTTCTCCAGCCCGAAGAAGAGGGCCCCGCTGGCCGACTGCGCGACAAGGGTCCGGCATGTACCCAGGAACCGGGTGAGTTCCGCCGTCCTCATGCGCAGGCCGGCAAGGCCGCTGTCGGCATCGAGCGAGAACGGGAGCCGCCGCTCTGCCAGCCACGTTCCCCGGACCCGGCGGTACACGAGTACCGTGCCCGGTTCGCTGAGCGGGACGGTCCGGCCGTCGCTGCCGGTCATCACTGCAATCTCTGAAACGCACATGCTATCATCAGCCTTCAGAGGGCAAGACGCCCCACGGGGGTTCCCTCCCCGATATGCGAATCGAGAATCTCGGGTACGTCCCCGGCAGTCACCGGCCCGTACCAGATATTGTCAGGGTACACGACCACGACCGGGCCTTTCTCGCAGATGCCAAAGCAGCCGGTATTGGAGAGGAAGACCTCCCCGCCGATGCCGCGTTCTTCTATCTCTTCCTGGAACTTCGCCATCACCTCAAGGCCTGCCTTTGTGTGGCAGAACCCTTTCTGCTGCCCGTTGGGACGGGAGCTGGTACAGACAAATATGTGTCGGGTGGGTTTCTGCATCTCAGATTCCTTCCATGATCTCTGTCCTGTTCGTCTCTTCATACCGGAGCCTCCGGTACGATTTGTGTTTCTCTTCCAGCAGCGTGTTCGTGATCCGGTCGAGAAACGCAAGCGTTCCCGCGTAACCGGCGGTAAGGATCCGCTGGCCCCCGACCCGGTCGTGGACGGGAAAACCGGTCCGGACAACCGGGATCCCGTGCCGTTCCGTGAAGAACTTCCCCCCGGAATGCCCAATCGCGATATTCGCGCCGGCCCGGATCGCCACAGCCTCGATCGCGGCAAAGTCCGCCTCTTCGAGAAGAACGGGTCGCTCGTCCAGACCGGCAAGGAGCGGTTCAATGCAGGCAAAAAGCCGGCTTGTGCGGGTCCCGGTCGCGATAACCACCGGGGCGATGCCGTTCTCGGTGCAGGCCCGGGTAAGGGCATACGCCAGTTCCGGTTCACCGTAGATGACCGCCCGGCCCTCCGCATTGAACTTGTGGGCATCGGCCATGCCATCGAGAAGCCAGCCGCGTTCGTTGGCAAGGGCTTCCGGCCGTGAGTGCCCGCTGACTTTTTCGAGGAACGCGAGCAGCTGGTCGGCGGCTTCAATCCCGACCGGGAGCGGCAGGGTAACGAGCGGGACGCCATACTCCTGCTCGAGCCAGAGGCCCGGCGAGAGGGTGTCCGGGCAGGTTGCACCGAACTGGATCGCGAGCGGGGCGCCGGGCAGAGCGGCGATCTCATCCGGTCTTGTCCCGCCCTCCGGGATCTTCCGGTACTTCCCGGCAAACGGGCGGTCGAGGGTCAGGGAGTAGTCGGGGATGATCGTGCACTCAAGGCCCATCAGCGTGAAGATCCGCCTTATCTCCCGAATGTCAGCGGGGCTGATATGCGGGACTATCACACCGATTCGCCGGTGCGGTGCTGACGGCCGGGCATAGTGGGCGATTACTGCCCTGGTTGCCGCCCAGTATCCTTCCGTGTGGCTCCCGCTGTAGCTCGGCGTCGGGACCGCGATGATATCCGGGCAGCCATTCTCCTGCCCGTTCCGGTAATCGCGGATGATCCGGTCCAGGTCCTCGCCCATGGTCTCGGCAAGGCAGGTGGTCAGGACGCCGATGATGGACGGGGCATAGACCCGGCGCACGTTGTCAAGGGCCTTTTTGAGGTTCGCCTCCCCGCCATGGATGGTCTGTTTCTCGTTGAGCGAGGACGAGGCGATATCCACCGGCTCGTTGAAGTGGTTGACGCAGGTGAGACGCATGTAGGTGCTGCAGCCCTGCGAGCCGTGGACGAGCGTCATTGCCCCGGCAATACCCCGGAACGCGATGATGCCCCCGAGCGGCATGCAGTGCTGGCACTGGTTCTCGTTCACCAGCCGCACGGTACCGGGATTTCCTGCGGGTGCCATCATGCACCTCCCGCCGGAGTCCGGCAGTACTTCCAGACTGGCGAGCAGGTGCTGACATACACCTCGCGGGCAAAGTTCACGGCGCCGTCGAACCCTGCCAGGCATTCCTTGCGGTCATGGTTGTGGTCAACGAAGCCGACGCCCAGTTTGTAAGCAAGCACGCGTTCCTTGACACCGCCGGCCATGACATCGACTTTTTTCTCCAAGAGGAACCGCTCGATCTCGGCCGGGTTGGTGTCGTCCACCACGATCGCCCCGTCATCCAGGAGGCCAGTGATAGTTGCATACTCCTCTGTTTTTCCGGTCTGGGTACCGGTCAGGACGATCTCCATCCCGAGCTCGCGGAGCTGCCGGATCAGGGCAACGGCCTTGTAGGCGCCGCCCACGTAGATAGCGGCCCGTTTCCTGGCAAGTTTCTGCCGGTAGCGTTCGATAGCCGGGGCGATGCGGGCGGTCTCCCGCTCAATGAGCCGCTCGGTCCGTTCCGTGATCACCGGGTCGTCATAGAACCGGGCTATCTTCCGCAGGCTCTCTGCGGTGTTCCCGGCACCGAAGAAGTTCACGTCCATGAACGGAATGGAAAACTGCTTCTCGAGCTGCTGGGCCATCCAGTGCATCGAGCCCGTGCACTGCACGAGGTTGAGGCACGCGCCGGGCGCCTGCTTCAGTGCTGCCACGGTTGCATCGCCGGTGAAGGCAACATTGATCTCAATGCCCATCTCGGCAAGGTAACGCCGGGCCAGCCACATCTCCCCGCTCAGGTTGTACTCGCCAAGGAAGTTGAGTTTCTGCGTCTTTTCGACCTGCTCCCCGTCCTTTGGCGTGATGAGCCGCAGGAGCGCGAGGGCCGCAGCCCGGTACCCGACCACCTTGTTACCGGAGATGAAGCCGCTCGACTCGACCGGGATCACCTCGATCCGGTGGTGGCGTGCGGCCTCTTTGCACACGGCCACGATGTCGTCGCCGATCATGCCGGTAACGCAGGTGGCGTACACGAAGATCGCGGGGGGGTGGTACTTCTCCACGATCTCGTCGATGCAGGCAGTCAGTTTCTTCTCGCCGCCGAAGACCACGTCCCGTTCCTTCATGTCAGTCGAGAAACTGTTCCGGTACATCTCCGACACTCCCGACAGGCTGCCCCGGATGTCCCAGGTATAGGCGGCGCAGCCGATCGGGCCGTGGACCAGGTGGACCGCATCCGTGACCGGGTTTAACACCACCCGGGCCCCGCAGAAGACGCAGGCCCGCTGGCTGACGGAGCCCGCCAGGCTGTCGTCAGCGCAGTGGATGGCAGTCTTGCTCTTTCCCGCGGTCCTGATGGAATCCTCGCGTTCGCTGATGCAGGCAGTCTCTTCCGGGGTGATTGAACTGGTATCCATGGTGTTACTCCAGGGCATTGCCCTTACAATATGAGTTCGAAATCCTCATCCAGGCAGTCGCGGTCCCGGCGGTCCAGGAGCGCGTTGCTGATCTGCTCGATTAAGCGCAGGCATCCCCGGTAGCCGACCACCGGCATGAGCGGGTGGACGGCCCGGTCCAGGATGGGAAAGCCGAAGCGGACGAACGGGATATCCTCGGCCCGGGCAATGTACTTGCCGTACGAGGTGCCGATCAAAAGATCGACCGGGGCCTCCCGGATCCATTGCTGGAGTTCGAAGAGGTCGCCCTCCGACCGGACTTTGGCGCCGGTGATTCCTGCCTCGTTAAGCATCTTCTGGATCTCCGTTTCAAAGGCCTTGCCGGGGGTGCCCGTGAGCACGTATACCGGGACCATGCCCATGGTAATCAGGAATTCCGTGAGCGCTATCACGTGGTCGGGATCGCCGAAAACGGCTACCCGCTTTCCCTGGTAGTGGAAGTGCGTGTCGATCAGTGTATCGATGACCTGCCCGCGTTCGAGCGTGAGGACTGCGGAGACTTCGATACTGAACCAGTCCCGGATCGCCATGATGAAATCGTCCGTTGCCCTGATGCCGATGGGCAGCCTGAGCGGGATACCGGTAACGCCGCATTTTTCCTGCAGCACGTCAGCGGCATCGTGCGATGCAAAGGAGCCGAGCGCAAGGGTAACTTCCGAGTTGCCGGCATCGCGGATCTCGGCAACCGTGGTGCCGCCCTCAGGGTACATCCGGTACCGGCTGGTCAGCGGGGCGTCAAGCACGCCGGACGTGTCCGGGAACAGGATCGTCTTTACCCCGAGCAGGTCCACGATGCGACGGATCTCCCGCATGTCGCCGGGGTTGACAAAACCGGGCAGGACGTTCATCTGCGATTTTTTTTCCGTACTGTCCGACCGGGCAAGGTACGAGACCATCGCCGTGCACATGCCGGAGAATCCCGTGACGTGGGAGCCCTTGTAGCTCGGCGTGTTGACATGGATGACCGTCTTTCCTTCCGGAATCTCGGCCTGTTTGATGATGTTGGGGATGTCGTCGCCGATCGTCTCGGAGAGGCAGGTAGTGTGCACTGCCATGATCTCCGGGTTATAGATCGCAAAGACGTTTTTTATCGAGGTCTTTAAGTTGGCAGCACCGCCGAATACCGAGGCGCCTTCGGTAAAGGAACTGGACGACGCCATCACCGGGTCCCGGAAATGCCGGGTAAGGTGCATGCGGTGGTACGCACAGCAGCCCTGCGAGCCGTGGCTGTGCGGCAGGCACCCGTGGATGCCGAGCGCGGCATACATGGCGCCGAGCGGCTGGCAGGTCTTTGCCGGGTTGATCTTGCCGGTCGTGTGCTCGACCGGGCCTTCCGGCAGGCATTCAAGCATGGGATTCACTTCCTTGGCTTTTCTCTTTCTCCCAGGGGGGTGTGATAAGCTTCCAGGCAGGCGTCGAGAGCGCGTTTGCCACGTCCCGGGCAAAGTTGATTGCGCCGCTGTAACCGGCATAGGGGCCGGCATAGTCGTACGAGTGCAGCTGCTTGGAGGCCACGCCGAGCTTGTGGGCAATGTACTTGTCCCGGACACCAGAGAAGATGAGATCGGGTCTGTACTTTGCCACGAGTTCTTCGACTTCGTGGTGGTTGGCATCGTCGATCATCAGCTCGCCCGGCTGCATATCCGGGTACATCCCTTCGTAGTAGCTGAGCGGGACGTCCTTTTTGAGCGCCTCGTACTGCTCCCTTGTCAGGTCCAGGTACGCGTGGGCCTCGCGGTAGAGCTGCGGGTCCGGCGAGAGATGGAGCTCGGGGATGTTCTTTGAGTCCGCGTCGCTCTTGATGGTCGGGATGACCTGCCGGCCCTCGTAATCGTCGCGGTGGGCAAACTCGTACCCGGCAACAACGACTTCCATCCCCAGGTCGCGCAGGAGATACTGGTAGTGGTGGCTGCGGGAACCGCCGACAAATGCAAAGGCGGTCTTCCCCCTGCAGATCTTCCGGTACTGCTCCAGTACCGCAGACACACGGGCAGTCTCCCGGGCAATGACGATCTCGGTCTGTTTCTCCAGTTCCGGGTCGGGGAAGCACCGGGCAAGGTTGCGCAGCGACTCGCTCGTGGCTTCGATCCCGATGAAGTTCACCTTCAGCCAGGGAATGCCGTACTTGGTCTCCATCATCTCGGCGATGTAGTTGATGGACCGGTGGCACTGCACGAGATTGAGGTCCGCGAGGTGGAGCCGTTTGATGTTCTCGTAACTGGAGTCACCGGTCAGGATGCAGTTGACCGTGTAGCCGCACGCTCCCAGGATCCGTTCGAGTTCCCAGCCGTCGCCGCCGATATTGTACTCGCCCAGGATGTTGATGACGTGCCTGCCGGGTTTCCGTTCCGTGCCGGTACCGATCACCTTCTCCATGAGGTTGTTGTTCGCGATGTGGTGGCCCGCCGACTGGCTGACGCCCTTGTAACCCTCGCAATTGTACGCAATTATCGGGATCCTGTGCCGTTCCTGCGCGGCTTTTGCCACCGCATTGATATCGTCGCCAATCAGCCCGACCGGGCAGGTGGCGCAGATGTTGATCGCCCGCGGGTGGAACGCGGATACGACCTCGTCGATCATCCTTGCAAGCTTCTTCTCCCCGCCAAAGACGATGTCCGGCTCCTGCATGTCAGTGATGAAGCAGAGCTGGCTGTAGATCCTGTCCTTCGGGGTCGTGTCGTCCGCCCGTGCCTTGTTGCGCCGGGTACCCCAGCTGTAATACCCGCAGCCGACCGGGCCGTGGGTTATCGTGATCATGTCCTTGATGGGACCAACAACCACGCCTTTGCACCCGGCATAGGCACAGCCCCGCTGCGAGATGATGCCGGGGATCGTCCGCGTGTTCGCCTCGATCTGCGGACAACTTTCTGCCGCCCCGTCCTTAATAACGAGATGCTTTTTCCGGTTTTTCTTTACCAGATCCGGGTAAGGCGCAAGCATCTCCTCAAGTGGTTCGTCTGTTCCTGTCATGTGTCCTGCCTCCGCTACCAGATGGCTGATTCTCCCGCTTCGCCGGTCCGCATGCGGACCGCGTCGGAGATCGGCAGGACAAAGATCGTCCCGTCGCCGATCCCGTATTCTGTCCGGTTCGCTTTTGCAACCGCTTCGATAATCCGGGGAACGTCATCGTCGTGTACCAGGATCGTGAAGAGGCGCCGCGGGAAGAACCGCGAACCGTCGAGGAAACTGGTCACCGTCTTGTCGGTATCCCCTGCCTCAGAAAACTCGTCCATGCCCATGGACAGGAGTTTTTCCTTGCATTCCTCGATTGCTTGCGGGTCGGTGACCAGATTTCCCCGGCCCAGGACCTTCACTGCGGTGAACCCGGCCACGCCGGCCGCGACCAGGGCTTTTTTGGTAGCGCCGGTCTTCTTCATCCGGACAACCGCCATGATCTCTTTCATTGTCTTCCCTCACAAGCCCGCAGTGCCTTTCGAGATGGTGTACACCTCATCGACCAGGCTGACAAAGATCTTGCCGTCCCCGAAAGTGCCTTCCTTCCCGGTCTTCCCGACAGCAAGGATGGTCCTGATGACCTTGTCCCTGGCCTCGTCCGGGATGACCATCAGGATGAGGGTCTTGGGGATCTCGTCATAAACCATCCCCCCGATCCTGATCCCTTTCTGCTTCCCGCGTCCCACGACATCGACCATCGTCGCCGCATTGAATCCCGCAGAGGAGAGTTCCGCCAGCACGTCGTCCTTCTTCTCCGGCCGTACGATTGCCCGTATCAGTAACACCATTTCACCTCCGTCATTTTTTTTGCGCTCACATCGCGTCAAGAAACCCGTGCTGCATCATCAGCTCTTCCAGGCGTTCCTGTTTCATGGGTTTCGGGATGACGAACAGCTTGTTTTCGTCAATAGCCTTTGCCAGGTTCCGGTACTCGTTTGCCTGGTTGGATGCGGGGTCGAAATCGATGACCGTCTTCTTGTTGATCTCGGCCCGCTGCACGAGGTTGTCCCGGGGCACGAAGTAGATCAGCTGGGATCCGAGCTCCTTTGCAAATGCTTCGAGCAGGGGGAGTTCGTTGTCGACTTTCCTGCTGTTGCAGATGATGCCGCCGAGCCGGACCTTCCCGTTGGCGGCATACTTCTGGATGCCCTTGGCGATATTATTGGCCGCATAGAGCGCCATCAGTTCGCCGGAAGCGACGATGTAGATCTCCTCGGCCTTTCCTTCCCGGATCGGCATGGCGAAACCGCCGCAGACCACGTCGCCCAGTACATCGTAGAAGACATAGTCGAGGTCGTCCGTGTATGCCCCGAGCGATTCCAGCAGGTTGATGGACGTGATGATGCCCCGTCCGGCACAGCCCACGCCCGGTTCAGGCCCCCCGGATTCCACGCACCGGGTATTGCCGAACCCGGGCTTGAGGATCGCATCGAGTTCGATGTCGTCTCCTTCGTCCCGCAGGGTGTCGAGCACCGTTTTCTGGCACAGGCCGTGGAGCAGGAGCCGTGTCGAGTCCGCCTTCGGGTCGCACCCGACCACCATCACGTGCTTTCCTGATTCTGCCAGTGCTGCAACCGTATTCTGGGTTGTAGTCGATTTGCCGATACCGCCTTTTCCATAAATTGCCACTTGTCGTTTCATGGTTGTATGCCTCTGATACGCCTCATTCCGACCCGGGATCCTCCCGGGTTCCCGCTATGTTCCCCAAATTCCCCCGGGTGTGTTGATCACGCGCCCGGCGGATCAACGGGCCGGCACACACTGCCATAGCCCTCTTTAACACCCACCTAAAGTCCGGTTCGGGACTGCCGTCATGCACGGACCGGAGCAATCCGGTGCCGTGCGTCCGAAGTCATTCCGCCCGGAATTAGGCTGGTGAATCCGATCCGCGATGCCATGCCGGGCATCCTGCGTCCGAAGACCCGCGTCTTCCGGTGCACAAATGTTCCGGCAAGGGATGCACGGCAGCACTGCTGCCCCGTCCCTTTTCAAACCGTGCGATTGTCCGCATGTATCCTCCTTTTGTTACACGCTCATGTTTGTTCTACAAATATTTATAAGTGATAGTAAGAAGATTCCTTCCATCAAATGGCCGAAATAATGTGACGGGATTCGAAGAAATCCCGGGTATCCGGGATTTGTTAGCGGGCGCCGGGCATCCACACCGTAAGGTTCCGGACAGCGAAGAGGAACCATGAGAAAATGGGAAAATATCGGGACTTCAACCAAGCAAATTGCAGCTGGATGAGCCCGTACTTTGCATTTGCGATTGAGGGTACGGTGAGCATTGATGAACAATGACCTTCAGGCCCGGGCAGCGAGATGTTCCGGCGCGAATCTGCTCGCCATCATTTTTATTTTCGCATACGTTCCGCTGATCCTCCTCGCAGTACCGGCCGGAATCGTCCTCTCCGGCATGGTTACCAATCCGGAGGGGATACACGCGGCCTGGTACGGGATGCTCAGCACGGCAGGGATTTTCGATCCGGCAGTACTGACAGAAGAAGAAAAAACAGCCATTGTACAGGAACGCCACTACTTCTGGTTCGGCGAGGTCGTATCCGCGACTGCGCTGGCGGGAGCGTTCACGGTCCCGCTCGGTATGTATGTTACTGCAAAGAGCGGGAGCCTGTTGTCATTCACCAATGCGGCGAAAATCTTCCTGCTGCTCTTCATCTTCCTGCCCAAACTCATCCGGAAAGGGATGAGTACAGACACGGACACGATCATTAGGCTGTTCGGGAAGAACGAGCAGGTGAATAAAGTGTTCTGGAGCGTGTTCATCGTCCTCGCCGTGTTCATCCTCGCGCAGGTCGTTAACCCGGCCACAGCACAGGAGATTCTCCGGCTGCTTACCGGCATGGGAGGATCAAAATTCCTCATCTTTTTTCCAGTATTAAAAAACAGATACCCTCCGTTACCAACGGACAGAGAATCAAAAAAAAGTGATCCCATATTACGGATAGTCCAGGACCGTCCGGAGCTTCGACTCGATATGCGGCGAGATCAGGTGATACCCGGCTTTTGTCAATACACCAGTATCGTGATTCACCGCGGTCTGTAAGTCGTCTTCTGATATCCCGTGTTTCTCATGGTCCACGATCTCATGGAAAAAGATTTTTCCTCCGCCGGGCAGGATCCTGCACAGGAACATCCGGTCATTCTCCACCCGGATATAGTAATACGAGGATCCGATCAGCGATCGGTGATATTCCTGGAGCTGCTCCAGGATCTCATCATATTCCGGAACCGAGGCATCCGGCCGGACATACCGCGGTATTGGTTCTATACCGCCGATTTTTTGCGCAGTAGACATATTCCCCACTTCCTGTACCCTCTGGCTGTAGCTGCTGTACAGATCTGAGGTACGAAGGCAATATCGTTCCTATAAATATATAGTTTTCTATTGCGAATCGTTCCCGTTGTGGATAACCACTGAAAAAAGGATAAAAAGATCCGGGAACTTTTTCCCGGGCACGTTCCTTATGTTTCGATTTCTCCGGTACGGATCCGGATCGACTTTTCGACCGGTATGACAAAGATCTTGCCATCACCGATCTTCCCGGTCCGGGCCGATTCCATGAATGTGCTGATAAGGGTATCCAGGTCCTCGTCCCGGACCACGATTTCGATCTGCATCTTGGGAAGGAGGTCCACGGTCATGAGGCCCCCGCGGTACTCGAGGGTGATCCCTTTCTGTTCGCCGCGTCCCCTGACCTCTGTGATGGTCATGCCTTTGAACCCTTTGTCTTCCAGCGCTTTCTTGACAAACTCGAACCGTTCCGGTTTGATGACTGCTTTTACCAATTTCATGTTTTTCCCCTCCTTTCAGCACCGCTCCCCGTGCTGAGAGATATCAAGGCCGACATACTCTTCCTCTTCCGTGACCCGCAGGCCCATGGTCTTGTCGATGACGACCGCGAGGATGTAGG
>Ga0209099_1004280_pt1 | contig 10950 bp, 12 predicted proteins | sample AD_JPNHW2_MetaG_FD_184430 | JGI IMG/M metagenome (GOLD analysis project Ga0209099, IMG submission 184430) | Active sludge microbial communities of municipal wastewater-treating anaerobic digesters from Japan - AD_JPNHW2_MetaG (SPAdes) (version 2) | ecosystem: Engineered > Bioreactor > Anaerobic...
TTCCATCAATGATTGGTGCAATTCGCCTTGTAGATGAGTTGAAACCACATGCAAATAGAATATATTGCTATTTGGCAGACAGCAAAGTGGTCATAAAGTCTGAAATAGCCAAGGAACAAGTTGCTGAAGAAATTGAAAAAGCAAAACAAATTTGGAATGATCAACAAAGCAATTGGGAAGGCAAAATTGTTGAATCTGAGAAAACTGCATTTTTCAAAGGGGCAATACGTTTTTTATTTAGAACAAATATTGAAATATATGACTGGAATATATTTCAGGATAGATTTGTCAAAGCAAAGATGTTTTTTACAAAGGATGGAGTAAATGAACCGTATAAAAAAGATGCATATCTATTAAGGGTTCTGATTAGTAAATTCACTGAGTTTGGTCATTTCACAGGCGAAATATTTGACAACAATTCTTCATCATGGAGAACAATTCTTCTTGATGAAAAATTAGTAGTTGGAATAAATCAATTATTTGATTTAGCAGATATTTTTGCAATTGACTTAAACAATTTTTCTTCTTCGATTATCGATAATGAAAGACTACGAGATTTTCAAAATGACTTGTGTAAAAGCACCATATTAAATTGGGTTAGCCCTAAGAGTTACTTCCACTGGTGTAACCATGATAAATATTCACTTTTCCCTTATAAAGCTAAGTCTCAGTCAAAAATATTTGTCCTTGCAGATAAAAGAAACGAAATTATGTCGGGCTTAGATGGTAAAATTATTGATATTGATGATGGGCAGAGAGTTGAAGGTTTACCATATTATAAAGGTTGGGATTTACACTTTACACTTAAAAGTAATAATCAGAAGTATAAATGGTTTGATTCTTTGCAAGAATTAACTGAGATTAATGAATGGAGGGAAATTCCAGATGTAAGTTTGGATAACTTAGAAACCTACTTGACAAATGTTCCATTACCTAAAGAATGATTAATTAAAAGATAGATCGGACAAATATGCCGAATGTTACGAATTCAATAATAAAGATAAATAAGCAATTATAATCATTCACATACTTGAGCGTATGGAACCAAAACCCTGATATAATGAAGTTGGCTAAAAGACAATAATTTTTTTTATCCAGACCTTCTCCTTATATTTGCTGTGCAACAGGACTCAACAAGAGTTCTGTTTTTTTTTTGCCCTCAATGTATCACTTTCTTGAGAAGTGCCACATGGCAAAAACAGCCTATGTGCAAGATATACAATACAATAGATCATTATTTGTCAGTTCTGCGATTTTTGAATATATCATTTACTGCCAATTATCTCGGAACTGATACATTTCACCCGATGTTGAACCAAATTTGAAAATATGCCAATAAAAGGTCAAAAAACAACTTCAAACTACGTTGAATGGAATACGATCACGACCTTGATCTTAAAACTTGAACGTGATGGGAATTGGAAGTTCTCAATTCTGATCTCCATCGGAATTTTTACTGGTCTTCGGATAAGCGACATTTTATCCTTGAAATGGAATGATCTTCTTAATAAGGAATTTCTTATGATCACCGAGAAGAAAACCAAAAAATTCAGGAACATCAAACTAAACCCTCAGCTTCTGGACATCGTTGCCAGAATTTTCAAAGCACAGAAGATTGCCAACCCCGACACCTTGATCTTTCTGAACCGATGGAGAACTGGTACTATCCGTATTCAATACGTTAATGCTATGCTGAAGAAAATCTTCATCAAATACAAGATTTCTAAAGATGGCACTGCAATTTCATCTCATTCACTCAGAAAGAGCTTTGGACGTAGGACTTGGAACGTCCACCAAAATTCCGAAAAATCGCTTGTGATCCTGTCGGAGATTCTTAAACACAGTTCGATTGCAACAACGAAGATTTACCTTGGCATCAGGGAAGAGGAAATCTCGGAAATCTATCTCAACCTATAGGCTTAAGATGGAATCCTGTATTTGTGGGTAGCCAGTCCCTCTGTATCAGGTAGGGTTTGTTCCACGCCTACTTTTTTTATGAAAACCCAATTCAAAAGATTCTGATTTAAAAATTATACCTATGAGTGAATTATCAAAGCCCCAGTATGCCGCAGTGGATTATCCATTCCCACTTGCTGAGCCTCCAGTAATCCATTGCCCAATCTGTGGGGAGGGCACCCATAAGACATATGAGGATGGAAGTTCAGAGATGACTCCCTGCCCCCATCTATCATTTATCTTCTTTTCGGATCAGGCTATTTTCGCCTTTAAAAGCATTGATTTTACAGAGCGAATTCAGAATCAAGATTTGAATGACCTCTCATTCGAAAATTTTGAAGAATTTCTTGAGGAGATCGGGTATGACAACAAAATGTTAGCAATTGAAGCAACCTCTGGTGGTATGGCTGATAATGGAGGAGGGTCGTGGCGTACTGACATCTACGGATTTGATTATGGTGTGGTTGAATAACCTCGAAATCTATTAACCGAAACTTTATGGAACCCAAAGTAAAGAATTGCCCGAACTGTAAGCACTTCAGGAAAGAAGAAGAAACAACCTTATTGGAGCGGGAAGGGAAAAAAGTCGCAACAAAGTTCCTACCTAAACGCTGCCAGAAAGGGAACCACGAAATCATCCTAAATTGGTTCAAAACAAGAAAACCAGTCGAATTGGAGTGTTTTGAGTAACCATCGGAAGGTTACTTGATAAACCCAATCCTACTTCTTTCCATTGGTTTATTGACATTTTCTTCTTCCAGATACTTGATTATCTGATCGAGGTTCTGTCGTTCAACCCCATGCAATGCCCTATGGAGAACCAGCTTCCGCTGGACATTTTCGATAAGTGCCCCTGTAATTTCGTATTTCGATAGTACTGCCAAGTCATTTGGTTCCAACCAAGGAAGTTTATCAGCCCAGATTTTCATTCGGACTTCTGTTGATGGGAGATTCATCTTCTTCTTAATCAACATTCTACGATATATACTTGGGTCGCAGTGCCCTATTAAATTAGTGGTGGCGATCAGGATACCTTTCAAATTTTCAAGTTCATTTAAGATAATGGTCTGGATCGCATTTTCAGTTTGCGATACTCCTTGATTTGCACCGTCACTCCTACGCTTCGATAGAATCCCGTCAGCCTCATTCAGTAAGAAAATAGGTGCCACTGGAGATTTCTCGACCATTTCCCGATAATAATCGAAGGCTTTCTTCACCAGTTTTTGCGATTCTCCATAAAACATTGACTTCCCTTCGCTGATTTTGAAATTGAAAATATCCCTGCCTGTCTTCTTTGCTATCTGATAGCTCAACTCTGTTTTTGAAACCCCAGCTTCTCCGAAGAACATCAGACATAAGCCTGTCGGCAAATTCTCATCAGACAGTCGTTTCATCATGTTCTGGTAATTCTCAGGCTGGAGAATATTAACAATGAAGTCGATTTCCTTCTGATCTTCCTCACTATAGAACAATCGTTTCTCAATGATATCATCAGCCTTTATAATCTGAAACTGCTTATTTGGTGTCACTTTCGTGCGGTTGAACATCTCCTTGTTCTCGCCAAGAAGTAGCCCTTTGGCTTTTTCCGTCAGATAAATATTCGAATCATTCCGAAAGTTACCTTTCTCTGTTTCTACCAGATCATGTTTCTGAAGGGTGTGCTCCTGAGCAATGAAGAGTTTGCGAATCTTCATATTATCTCTAATGTCAGGCAACAGGAAGTAGATAGCCTTGGCTAACTCTAAGTCCTCGTCAGGTTGATCAACGAAAAACGAACACATAAAAAGAAACATAAGCTGTGACTGATCCTCCAGATTGTAGATTTTCAAGTCTTTCACAAACTGAATGTGTTCATTGTTTTTGAGTAGGGCATGTATTTCAGCATAAACCTCGCTGTCTTCCTGTTGTTCTTCCCTGTTTCGCAATATTTCCCCGACAATTTTCAGGAGGTCAAAAACGTCAGTCGCTTTATTTTCCGATGGTTCAAATCTATGCCCCTTCAAAACGGCATTGTACAATTCTCTACTCACATAATACTCTTCGGTGGCTAACTTGGTTTGTCTTCTTCGCTTGCGATTCTCTTCAATGGTGACTCTTACCATCTGAAGATCAACCAGAGCTTTGATGTCAGATAAATGCTTGGCAAGCGAAATGCAGTTAATATCCAAATAATGAGCCAATTCCGAGAAGTCAATCGAACTGGTCTGTAAATTCATGGTGATCAAAGTTGACAGTAGTATGGCTTGATTCTCTGTGATACTGAAGAACTCTGCAACAATACGAGTATGAGGGCTGATCAGATCACGGAATTCAGGTGACAAATTGGAATCATAAGCCTGAGTGGCAATGATCTCAACATGTTCAATCATTGCAAGGTTTTCAAGATTCGCTACAGGATGATATGGTTTCTTCTTTTCGTTCAATAGTACTCAATTGAAATTCAAATTTTGTCTGCTTACTGGAGTCGTGATGCCATGGGAATGAGAATCTGCATGATTAATTTTCCCAGACTTCTGTTAACCGTTGGATCATATCTTTGGTATATTCCTTATTTTGAATGTTGAAGTCGTAACAAGTAAATATGCCAAGTAAAAGCTGAAGAATTGAAAAGTATTCCCCCTTGCAATTTTTCATGAATTCTCTGAAGTAAAGCGTGTGTTCGCCTTCCTCCTTGAGTATATACTCATACATAGTCCAACGTACCACGTCATATATATGTTCTGATTCCAAGTGTCGTCCGAAGTTCTTGATCATGGCAAGCGATTTCCCGTATTTTTCAGTACAGGTGTGACTTAGGTGAAACATCAGCACAGGATAAGTTCTGCGATTATTTATTTCTTCAGTAACATATATAATAAGGTATTGTGGCTTGGGCTGATATTCAGTGACGCTAACAAGTTTTGATTTTGCTTTGGCTTGAATGATTTGGCGCAGCTCTTCATCATTATCGATAGCCTCATCCAGTATCATCAGGCGAGGCAACTCAAAATCGGGGGTTTCCCACTGGATTTTCACGTATTTCTTCATGATTTTCCTTTTTTGTTTGGAAACAAAATTTTCAAAACACAAATCAAAATAAACCCGAAGGTCATCAATATGATATATAGATGCTTTAGGATGCTGAATACCGAATTAGCCAAAACAAATGCTACTCCCCAGTATCCAAAGCTGAATGCAGTCGCTTCAAAGAGATCGGTAAACTGAAATTTCAGAACCCTATTTAGCTTCCAATCCATCAATGAATTATTTATCTCTGATTCTCAGCCAGATCAATGTGAGTACTCCAAAGATGAAAATTCCACCGTAAAACTTCTTGTGCTTTTTTATGGTTGCAACAACCCCGCCATCTTCCTCTACACCTCTGATCATTGCTTGTTCGAGTTCCTTGGTTTCTTTAGCCAATCCTTCGGCTGCATCCACCAGTTCCCTTGTGCTCGTTTTTTCTGGCGGAGGTGGATATGATAATGAATCCTGAATCTCATCTGAAAATCCAGCAGATATCAGGCATAAGCATACCACTACCATCAGGCAAATTACCTTAAGTGTTCTCATGTGAACAATGTTAAATTCTAACTAAGAGGGTAGAGATGAAACTCGATAGCGATCCAATTTTTTTTATCCAGACATTCCTGATACCTTTACAGTATCGTCTGATAGTCACACAAATATAAAAAACATTCTCGAATAAAAAAAATTGTGCCAATGTTAGAAAACATCAATGATATCAAGGCTTACAAGAGTATTCAAAAACTTCGTGTGATTTTTTTCATTTTGCTGTTAATTTTACCATTTTCTTACCTTTTATTGTATTTAGATTACAACATAATACGCTTCTTATTCAGTAACGACCCCGAAGAATCACTTCGACATCTGTTTGAATTTTCATGGTGGAGAATAGCAATTTTCTCATTTCTGCAATATGTTTTCTTCACGGTTCTCGGCTCAATATATTACCACACATTTAAGGTAATTTTGAAGAACAAAGACTTTTTCCTAAGCTAACCTTAGCTTATTTCTATGAAACCTCGATACCTGACTAAAAGCCGATTCAAACTGGCTCTGGAATGTGAAACCAAGCTGTTTTACACTAACAAAAAGGAATATCCCGATACCAAAGTAGATGATCCTTTTATGGAAGCATTAGCCGAAGGCGGGTTTCAGGTTGAAGAACTGGCAAGGCTTTACCATGGGGGCGGCATTCTGATTGAAGAGAGGGACTATGAGAAGTCATTGGCAATGACCAATGAACTGCTGAAAAAGGATAAGGTTATCATATATCAGGCAGCCTTCAGGTTTGAAAACCTGTTCATCAGAACGGATATTCTGGTGAAGAATGGGAAGAAGATCGATCTGATTGAAGTAAAAGCCAAATCTTTCGATGGGAGCGATTCCATGGACTTTCTCAACAAGAAAGGTAATCTGGACTCCAAATGGACACCATATATATATGATGTAGCTTTCCAGAAGTACGTCCTGATAAATTCTCATCCTGAGTTTGATGTCAGGGCTTATATCATGTTGGCGGATAAAACTGCAAGAACCACTGTTGACGGTTTGAACCAGAATTTCCTGATCATTCGGGATAAGGTTGGATTCCCCCAGATCAAGACCAGACCCGCTCTAACGGCACAGGAATTGGGCGGTGAAATTCTGATCAAGGTCAAAGTCGATGATATCATAGGGCGCATCTATGACGGTACGGATACCGCTGATCCACCAGAGTTGATGTTCATTGACAGGATTAGGATGCTTTCAGATTATTACCAAAGGGATGAGAAGATTGAAACGCCCTTGGGTGGAAAATGCAAGAAGTGTGAATTCACGTGTGATCCTGAAGACTTGGCTACTGGAGTGAGGTCAGGGTTTCAGGAGTGTTGGAAATCTATGGCTGAGTTTGCAGATGATGATTTTAATAAACCATCAATATTGGATGTATGGGATTTTCGGAAAAAGGATCAGGTTATCGGGGACGGCAAATACTTCATGAAAGATTTGGATGATTCTGATATCGGGCATACAGCACCAAAGAAATCTGGGATGTCCCGTACAGAGCGACAGTTCATCCAGATTCAGAAAGCAATAGAAGGAGATAATACTATGGATTTGCGGATCGATGAGCTGCGAAGAGAAATGGAATCATGGAGATATCCTCTACATATGATTGATTTCGAGACCACTGCCGTAGCAATCCCTTTTCACAGGAACATGAGACCATATGATGGAATCGCTTTTCAATTCTCACACCATATAATTGATTCCCAAGGCAATATTAAACATGCTGGTCAATATTTGAATGTGGAACGTGGACGGTTCCCGAACTTCGAATTCGTTAGAGCCCTGAAAAAGGAACTGGATCAGGATGAAGGTACGATCTTCAGGTATGCAGCGCATGAGAACACTTACTTGAACATCATTTACACACAATTAAGGGAGGTTTCTGCAACTGAGGTACCCGATAAGGATGAACTATGCAATTGGATCAGAACCATTACCAATAGCACTGACAGACAAGCTGACGAATGGGAAGGTAGCAGAACCATGGTTGATCTGTTGGAGATGGTTAAGCGGTTCTATTACGATCCCTATGCTGGTGGTTCCAACTCCATTAAGGCGATCCTACCAGCCGTTCTGAACCGAAGTGAGTACCTACAGGAGAAGTATTCCAAGCCAATCTATGGGACGGCTTCCATGCCCAGTTATAATTTTCAAAATAAGGCTTGGATTGAAATTCATGATGGGATTGTGACCAACCCTTATAAACTGCTCCCACCACTTTTTGAGGGCAAAACGGATGAACAATTGGAAGAGTACATCACCGATCCGATGCTTGCTGAAGGTGGGGCAGCTATGATGGCTTATGCCAAAATGCAGTTCTCGGAGATGTCGGAAGAAGAAAGGAAATCAGTGGTAGAAGGGCTTTTACGGTATTGCGAACTGGATACCTTTGCGATGGTGCTGATTTGGGAGTTTTGGAATAATGAGCTTGCCGATTAACAGTTACCTGTTCGGAAATGATTCCAAGTCAGCACCTTTTTGGGTGTTTTATTAGTACTTTTGCAGTGTGTATTATAGAAGAAAAATAATATTAGCCATCCTTGATGAATTTGGGGGACAATTGCCCAAAACCTCCTTTCAAAAGTTGCTTTTCCTTTTTACAAGGATGCAAGAAGTTAAGTCATTTGACTTTGTTCCTTACTCATTTGGATGCTTTTCCTTCTCTGCAAACCAAGATTTACTTACCCTTAAGAAATATGGGATAGTGAAAGAGCAACACTCTGAACCAAATCAATATTGGGTTAAAAGTGATGATGTGGATTATTTGAGCCAACTGACAAAACAGGATTATGCCTCTGTAAAATTGGTGGCAAAGGAATTTCGTCAAATGGATCAGGATGAATTGATAAAGTTTACATACCAAAAGTATCCCTACTTTGCGATTAATAGTAAAATTGCCGCCAAGCTGTTAGATTCAAAATCTTTGGGAAGAATTAACGAGCAGAAACGGGTAATAAATGAACCAACACTTTTTAATATTGGGTACGAGGGTAAGTCGTTTGAGCAGTTTATAAACCAACTTGTTATAAATGATGTAAGACTTCTGATAGATGTCAGAAAGAACGCATTAAGTAAGAAGTATGGTTTTTCCAAATCGCAAATCTCAAGAACATGCGAAAGCATGAACATAAAGTATATCCATTTACCAGAATTAGGCATTGATTCTGGGAAAAGGAAAGATTTACAAGGCATTGCGGATTACAACCGCCTTTTTAAAGAATACGAAACCTCTGTTCTTCAACCAGCAGAGAACAGTAACAAAGAAATAATAGAGAAATTAAGGATTCATAAACGAGTTGCCTTAATGTGCTTTGAAAAGGAAGCAGTCATGTGTCATCGGGGTAGGATTGTAAATCATCTAAATAAACTACTTGAAGGTACCGTTCCCGTCAAGAATCTTTGATCACACATGCGAATTCTCATCACCGTAAAAACCTACCCCACTATTTCCAAGGTTCAAAAGGATGAATTTGTTTGTACTGCTGGCATCAACGAGAAGGGAGAATGGATAAGACTTTATCCCATCCCTTTTAGGCGATTGGATTATGATTCTCAATATAAAAAGTACGATTGGATCGAGTTAGATATAAAGAAACATAAAACTGACTGGAGACCTGAGTCATTTACCCCCACAAACGGTGAAGAAACACAAATAAATATTGTTGGTCATCTGGACACCAAAAACAACTGGGAGGATCGTAAAGCCATAGTTTTAAAGAATGTTTACACTGATTTTTCGGTGCTATTGGATGATGCTAAGGAAAATCAAAGTAAAACATCCTTGGCTGTCTTTAAGCCAACCATAGTTAAAGACTTTATCTTTAGTGAAGAGACAAGGGAATGGGATGAAACGAAAATAGGCTGGCTAAAACAACAGAGTCTATTTGAAGACATGACCAAGAGGGTAGTTATCAAAAAATTACCCTATAAATTCAGTTATATCTTCGAGGACATTAATGGCAAATCAAGAACATTAATGGTTGAAGACTGGGAAATCGGACAACTTTTTTGGAATACACTCAAACATAAACAGACTGAACAACTTGCATTGCAAGATGTTAAATCCAAGTATTTTGACGATTTTTGTAACAAAAAGGATTTGCATTTTTTCCTTGGGACTAATTTTGTTCAACATACTCAAAAGTCAAGAAATCCATTCATTATCATCGGTCTTTTCTATCCCCCGAAAGTTTCCAAGCCAACTACTACTCAACTTAAACTTGATTTAGACTGACTGGGTGATTTTTGATCATTAACCATTCCCCCAAACCACCCATCCGTCTGGCAGTAATTCCAATTTTGAACCAGAGTAAGTTGATTCGATAAGTTCCCGCACTATCGGTGGTTTTTCAGCTTTTCCAGTGTTAACAATGTTCTCGATCATCATTGGTGGATTACCTCGTGAAGAAATCAGCAAAATCTCACCATTTCCCGAAACTTCCTCACAAAAATCTTTATTCCAGACCATACAGGTTCGATACTTGAAACCCCAATTTCTGATTACCCCAAGGGCTTCTTCCAGACTCTTAGGAAGAACCCATAGTAATAGAACAGAATCCTTTTCACCTAACGCCCCTATGAACCTATCCGAATAATCATCGTGGATGGGCATCGTAAAGTCAACATAAATAACTTGGTAATAACCCACTGGCATTTGTATTTTGGGTTTTACCTCAGCTCTCTCCAACTCCCTAATAACGGGTGTGACCTTCTTGACATCTCCTTCTGTTTTCTCAATCACCTTCTGAAGAAATTCATCAGATTTGTCAATCAGTTTAGAAGCAGCATCAACACTGGTATTTAGGGTTTCTTCAAACAACCATTTGGTAGCAGCATCTTGTTCTTGATCCAGTCTCTGAACAACTTGTCGTGCTTTATCATATTGTCGCTCACTCATTCCGATCTTTTCTGCTACAATCGAGCGAGTTGTTCCCGTTTTCTCCAGTTCTGGTAACCTTGCCATAACTGAAGTTTGCCCCAAGTTTTGAAGCCCTACAAAGTTTCTGCGTTCTTCAGCCTTCCTTCGTTCAATTTCAAACAGCACTTCAGCCTCCCTGACCTTTGAAAGGGTTGATTTTTCCCTATAAAAATTTTCGAGTACCAATCGTTCAAGTTCTTGGTCTTCATCCCCCATGAATTTCTCAACTTCGATTTCGGTTCTTCCGAGCACTTTTGCAGCTCGTACTCTTCGATGACCACTGATAATCATAAAGTTTCGATTAATTAATATTGGCTTGATCCAGCCCGTCAACCTAATTTGTTCAACAAGTTCATCGAATTGTTTTTTATCCTCTACCCCATATATCTCCAGATTTCTTGGGTGATCGATTAACCGTAGTGTAACTTTGTTTCTGTAAAATTAAAAAAGCCACGGCTGAAAAATGACGTATAACGTCATAACCTTAAAACACCAGCCATGGCTAAAACACAGACGAAAGT
>Ga0209099_1004283_pt1 | contig 10949 bp, 7 predicted proteins | sample AD_JPNHW2_MetaG_FD_184430 | JGI IMG/M metagenome (GOLD analysis project Ga0209099, IMG submission 184430) | Active sludge microbial communities of municipal wastewater-treating anaerobic digesters from Japan - AD_JPNHW2_MetaG (SPAdes) (version 2) | ecosystem: Engineered > Bioreactor > Anaerobic >...
CAGCAATGCAACACCTCCGCCTATCACAAAGATTTGGTTCACTTCTGCCGGAAAATATGTCAATGTGGAAAAACCAGATATTGATGACCCCAATGAGCGCGAAGCACAAAAACGCCGCGACGAAAAAGATAAAAAATTTATGGAAGATGTGGACAAAAGCGGCGTAGTGTATGAAGATGCCGAAAATTATAACGATAAAGTAAATAAAAAAGAATTGCCATCATCAATCCATGACTATATTAAGAAAAACTATAAAGAACACGTAATCAGTAGCTCCCGCCTGGTTAGCGACGACGACCTGGGTAATGTTTACCTTATTAGGGTAAAAATAGAAGGAGCCAAATATGGCACCCAGTTATTTTTTGATATTGCCGGAAATTTCCTTAAAAAAATTGAGGAATCAGAAAGCAGGATGAACAAGGAAAATATTGATCCTGGTGCCACAACTAATGAAGCTTCTGGGTCAAAATTCGGCACATCGGATGAAAGAATCAGCCAGGGGGAATTACCGTCAGAAATTACAAAATACCTGAAAAAGAATTATCCCGGTCACGAAATCAAAGAATCATACTTCAAAACGGATAAAGATCTGGGTAATTGCTTTTTGTTAATCATGCAAAAAGCTGGCGAAAAAAAGATTACTAAATTATATTTCGACCTGGATGGCAACCTGGCAAGAACTTTATTTGAAAATTAATTACGACTGACTCAGTATCTTGCCCAATACGGCCATTGTTTTCTTACCAATTGAAAAAATGAAACGCCTCAGCACGTTTTTAATACTTACCCTGTTTTGCCTGCAGTGTTTCTGGGCCAGTGGCCAGGGAATAAAAAAAATTGACCTGGTCAGTGCCGAAAACATGATTTACGACCAATCCAAGGGTGATTATACTCTGCTGATCGGCAACGTAATTTTTCAACATGATGAAATATTGCTCTACTGTGATAGCGCACACCTTTATGATGCCACCAACAACCTGGAGGCATATGGTTCCGTTCATATTAAAGCAAGCGATTCCACCAATATTTATGGTGACTCCCTGAAATATGACGGGAATACCAAAATTGCCGAAATGCATAAAAATGTCCGGCTTATTGACAACCAGATTACCCTGACAACAGACCACCTTACCTATGACCTGAAAGCAAAAACAGGTAAATATTACGATGGCGGAAAAATTGTTGACCCCGAAAACACGCTTACCAGCATTAAGGGTTTTTATTATTCTGAAAAAAAAGACTTTTTCTTCAACGATTCGGTAGTACTGATTAATGTGGATTATACCATCCTGTCCGACTCGCTGATCTACAATACCGCTTCGGAAATTTCGCACTTTTTCGGACCCACCACCATTACCAGCAAAGAAAATTTTATCTATTGTGAAAAAGGGTGGTATGATACTAAAAATGACAACGCCGAGTTTACAAAAAATGCCTTGTTAAAGAACAAGGGCCAGCGGCTTACAGGCGACAGCATTTATTACAATCGCATCAAGGGGCTCGGCCTGGCTTATCGCAATGTGGTTATTGTGGATACTACCCGAAATTCAGTAGTTAAAAGCGACTTTACAAAATACGACGAAAAAAACCAGTTCAGCCTGGCTACCGGCAACGCACTTTATATCCAAATAGATGAACATAACGACTCCCTTTTTCTGCATGCTGATACACTGATCGGAACCTTTGACACCGCTACCCGCAAAGCAAAAATAATGTATGCCTTCCACAGGGTGAAGTTCTATAGAGACGACCTGCAGGGCCGTTGCGACTCCCTGGTATATAACTATGCCGACTCCACCATCCGTATGTATTACGATCCGGTTATCTGGACCGACAATAACCAATTGTCTGCTGATACCGTGGCAATCCAGATTAGCAACAGCCTCATCGATAAAATGTTTTTGCGCAAGGCCAGTTATGTGGTTTCGTGCGATGATACTACTGAAAGCCGCTATAATCAAGTAAAAGGCATTAACATGACCGGGTATTTCGTAAAGGGAGAACTTAAAAAAATCCATGTGTCAGGCAATGCCGAAACCATATACTTTATGCGCGATGGCAGCGAAAGAAAAATTGGTATCAACAAAGCAATAGCCACCAATCTTGATATTTATATCACCGACGAAAAAATCACTTCCATTACTTTTCTCGAAGATCCTGTGGCAACTTTGTATCCCGATAAAGAACTGTCCCAAAAAGAACTTTTTCTGAAGAATTTCAGATGGCTTGAAAATTTACGCCCAAAAACAAAAATTGACATTTTCAAACACTGAACTTTTTATGCACCTTTTCTATACCCCACATATTGATCCACAATACCATGTGCTGAGCCAGGAAGAATCCAAACACTGCCGTGTGCTGCGTATCAAACCCGGCGATTTTATTTACCTTACCAACGGTAGAGGCACCCTGTGCAAAACAATAGTTACTGATAACAGTACAGGAATATATCATACCAAAATTGTGGAAGAGCACGAAGGGTTTAATAAAAGGCCTTACCATCTTCATATTGCTATTGCACCCACAAAAAATACCGACCGTTTCGAGTGGTTTCTCGAAAAAGTTACTGAACTGGGAATTGATGAAATTACTCCCTTAATATGTGAACATTCCGAAAAAACACATCTGAAATACGAACGCCTTCAGAAAGTGTTGATTTCTGCTGTAAAACAGTCTTTCACGGCCTATTTGCCGCGTTTGAACAATCAGGCCAGATTTGCCGATTTTGTGAAAACAATTTCCACTGGTCAGAAATTTATTGCCTATTGCGGCGAAACGCCCCGGCATTTGAGCGCTGCCTGCATGCCTAGACAAGAGGTTACTATACTCATTGGGCCGGAAGGTGATTTTTCTGAGGGAGAGATTTCGATTGCAAAAAACTCAGGGTTTTTTCCAATAACATTGGGCAAAAACCGTTTAAGAACTGAAACAGCCGGTGTTTTTGCCTGCAGTGTCGTCAATACTGTTAATATTTGAGGTTATGGAAAGGTTTTTCAAGTTGATTCTATGTTCCCTGGTACTTTTTTTAACTCCTCGTCTTTATTCTCAGAACCTACAATTAGCCTTGGTTAAATACAAGGGCGGCGGCGACTGGTATGCCAACCCCACCTCTTTGACCAACCTGGTGAAATTTTGTAACCAAAACCTTGGCACTAATCTGAATCCGGATTATGCTACTGTTGATGTGGGAAGCTCTGAACTGTTCAACTTTCCGTTGGTGCATCTCACCGGTCATGGCAATGTGGTTTTTTCAAACCAGGAGGCAGCCAACCTCCGTAATTACCTTATTTCAGGCGGTTTTCTGCATATTTCCGATAATTATGGTATTGATATGTTTATCCGGCGCGAAATGAAAAAAGTTTTTCCTGAGCTTGATTTTGTGGAACTTCCCTTTAATCATCCGATATATCATCAAAAATATGATTTTCCGAACGGCCCCCCCAAGATTCATGAACACGACAATAAACCCGCTCAGGGTTTTGGCCTGATTTACGAAGGTCGTCTGTTGTGTTTTTATGATTATGAATGTGATTTAGGCGATGGATGGGAAGACCAGGCCGTTCATAAAGATTCGGAGCCCACACGTCAGAAAGCGCTGCAAATGGGAGCGAACCTTGTTCAGTATGTTTTTATGAAATAGTTTTAGGTGGCTAAAATCTACTTCAAAAAAGCTCGACCCAAAAACAACATTACAAAAACTTTCTGTTTTACAGACTGGTCTTTCAAATATTACAGATTGAATACATACTAGTGCCATAGGGCGTTTTGGTATTTCCTATTGTCCGAAAAAAATTGATGAGTAATCCACCCTGGTTGCCGGCAGCAAGGTGCAGCAGACACGCTTTTTTTTCATTTACATTAAAAAAATTTCTGTGCCTTTAACCCAATGCTTTACCATATTTGTTCCCAGCGTGATGAGACATTTTTAGGAAAAATATCCACACATAAAATGAACCCCGTAGTGGGTTCCACATTTTAAAATGCAATGTCTTTATGCCTTTTTGCAATTTCAATTTATTTTTGCCTGACAGCACTGATTTTATTTTTGTCGGCCTTCAACCAGGTAGGCAAAGTATAAAATTGTAGTTTATATATGGACTATCTGCAATTTTACTTTGGTGTTATTTTTTCAACCAGTGTAGCTTGTGACCTGGGCTAATTGATAAGAGATTTTTGCAAAACGGGGCACGTAAAAAAAAGAGGCTGACAAACGTCAGCCTCTTTTTTGTTGAAAAATGAGTATTATTCAACGATAAGTTTTTTGGTAAATCTGCCACCATCTGAAAGCAGGGTAACAAAATATGTTCCTGATTGCAGGTCGCAGGTGTTGATGTTAACGGAGTTGACAATTCCGGCAGCTTTTTTGCCTTCGTTAATTGCCATAACTTCTCTTCCGTTGATGTCAAACATTTTAACAGTAACATTGGATGCATATTGCAGTTGGTAATCTACGAAGAAGTTTCCTACTGCAGGGATGTTCCTTAAAGAAACTTTCATGCCCTGGAAGTATCCTTCATCTTCAATACCAGCACCATCGCTGATAACTGCAAATAAAGACATATTTCTGTCGAGTGACGGAGCAATTGCATAGAGAGAAATCCAGTAATATCCTGTCCAGTCAACGCAATATTGGCTGTAATGCATTGATAATCCGTTGCCGGTAGCATCAACATACATCCATGCAGTGTCACCGCAGTTGGTACGGATACCTTTGAAATCAGAAACTACGCAGAAATCTGATGAGGTAGTGGGCATGGTGGTAAAGGGAAGATAATTCCAGTTCAACCATGTGGTATCAATATCAACAATGTTCATAGTTGCTGAAGCAAGATAAGGTTCTACAGGTGAAGGGCCAAAAGTATAAGGTGCTGTAGTACCGGTGATACATCCGTGCTGTCCTGAAACATAAGGTTCCATGTTTGCAAGTCCCACAACAAGATTAGAATTAGCAACACTGCCTGAGTTCATGATAAATTTTCCAGCTGCGAAAAATAAAACTCCTTCAATGGTAACGTTAGCGGTGTTTACCCAACACTGTGCCCACATATCAGCTTCTGCTGAATCTGGGTGGCAATAACCACTTGTTCCACACCAGTATCCAGTAGGATTATCGTTAGCATCAATCATACCAACAGTTCCTAACTGAGCGGTAGGTGAAGCAAACTGCGGAGTGAAATTGGTCGACCATCCAGCAGTGTCAATACCGGCTTTTAAATTAAGGTTATGCTTAACAATCTGTTTTTCAGAAATAACTTTAGCACCGGGCATTTTCGGAGTTTGAAGCAACTGTGCCGATGCAATCCCTGCAATGAGTAACATTGCGATTAACATGTAAACTTTTTTCATTTTTTTTGGTTTTTGGTTAATAATTATTTTTTACAAATTTAAGATTATAAATAAAAATTAATGCAAATGTAAATTTTATTTTTAAACAAAAAAATTTTTATTTAATGCAAATTAATAATTATCTATTATCCAGATATTTCCCTTTAACGATAAATCGCCCTTTGTTAATAAGTTAAGCGGGTTAATTAGTCTATTGAACGAAACTCTTTCCGTACCTGCCGAGCTTACAAGGTAAAGATAAGTGTCTTTCGCATATAAAGATAAATTGAGAATTTTGGTTAGCTGCCCGGCTGTCAATGGAAAATAATTTAATAAGTCTGTTTTTCCGCAAACGAAAATATGCATGATGTTACCTTCATTAGAATAAACTGACAAATCTGATGTATCTGTATTTTCTTCCACGCTGTTATTGTTGCTTACTGATTTTTGTAAAATATTTTTAATGTAGCTGCAACTCCACAAGAGGATATTTTTCAGGCTTTCGCCGGAGTATATGCCCGAGTCATCCTGTTTTCCGTTGGGAAAAGCCATGGATAAAACAGCGTGTTGTTCCATGGTCAGCGTTCCTGTTGGCGTGGCAGGTGAATCCATATGCGGAGCTGCTATGGCTGCCTTTTCAGGTGTTAGGGACGGATACCATTCGGTAATTTGCTGAAGGCTGTCGGGCCTTGTGTGTCTTATGCCAAGCAAATAACATAAGCGGCCCTTGTCATTGTCTGAAAATTTATATAATTCAGATAGGTCCGATTGGGTTATGCTTTCAGGTGATTCAAATAAATTCTTTGTGGTATATATCCATTTCTTGTTATTAAGAAAGTCCTTAATGTCCGTGGGAATCGTTTCAGAAAAATTTGACAATAACATATTTGCAAATGCACGAGACCTTATAATTGTTAGACTCTTTAAAAAATTATCCCAACCGTCCATGGTAACAGGCTTGTCTTCAGAAATCATTATTCCAGGAAACTTCCGGATGCCTGTTTCTTCCAGTAATAATGAAAAGGCCTTGTCGGATTTTTTATTTAGATGTCTAAACACTGCTGGCACAACTACCCGGGCTTCGCAATTGCCTTCAAAATAACTCATCAGTCCGTCACTGTGCAGGTATATGTCTTCAGGCTTTTTGAAAGCATAACTGGCGGGCATACCGAATGTTACGCAGCAGAGCCAGGGAGTTTTTTTGAGCAGGTCCGCAATTTTTTCTTTGCGTTGCCGGCTAACCGATATATAAGCCTGGACAATTTTTTCTAAAGATTTTACATAGCCCTTGCTAAAAACCATTGGTGTGTTATCAAACTGCGGAATGATATTAAATTCAATGTCATCAGCCATTTCGGGCTCCCTGATGCCCATATCCTGAAAGAAAGCAAAACATTCCGCATCACCAGCAAGTTTTTTATGAATTACCGGCAGCAAGCACTTGGTGTCTACAGGCAAAAATACCCCGGGTGTGGCATCTGGGGTGAAAGCCGGTGCAAAAGAGCCTGATTGCGCGAGGATGATGGCTGCTGAACGCAAACTGTAGTACTCGGACATGTGAAACTCATCCCATAAAAATTGGTTCTTATGAAGATATTGATATAATTTTTTCAACCAAAGCACATTTTTTTCTTTCAAAAAATCTATCGCTACCCGCAATCTGAAGCCAAAACCTTGCGCATCGGCGGTTTTAATCTGTAGTACCTCTTCAAAATATTTTTTAACTTCACTAAAATGTATCGCATTAATTTGCGGATCAATAAAATACTTTTTCTGAAATAATACCTGCAGGTCATTAGTTTTTAAGAGTTCTGCAAGTTCCTCGTTATGAGGGATTAATACTTCGTTTATGCCGGCATATTTATTTCCGGGCAAGGGGATGGAGGCTTCCGATTGAAAAAAATTTAATAAAGTATCATAAAACGCACGATAAATTAATGAATCTCCGTTGCTGTTGGCAACATTATTTTCGCTGGCTGTTACCGGAAGCATCGCGATCAGACGGAGGTCGAACCATTTTTTTTGTTTTAATATATTGAGCACCTTTGAAAACAGTTTTTTACAATCTCCCAATAGTCGCATGTTTTCTGCAGTCTGCAAGTCGTCAAACGGAATGTATTCGCGCAGGGGGTTGGTAGTAAAAGGTGCATTTACAATAAAATGCAACCGGCTGTTCATCCTTGTTGGGAAATAAACAAAAACCGGTGCGTTGGCAATTGGTACGAATGTGATTTTTTCCTGGTTTATTTCTATTTTAAACGCAAGTTCGGGCTGTTGTTTTTCCGAGAATGGCAGTCGCGAGAATATGATGTAATCCGTGGCCATTTTGCCGGTCTGAATATTGGTTTTGCACATGTTAACCCTCCGGTGCGTTTTATCTGTCAACGTCAGGCGGCGTTCAAGGGTTAGGGTTTTGATTCCGGAAAAAATATTTTCAATACAGTCGATATTTTTTAAAAAAAGCAGCGAGTATTCATTCAGGTCGTTCAAGCCTTTTTTTACAGTGTCAAAACAGGCTTCCTGAGTTTTTTTCTTAAACGGAAGTATTATCAGGGTGTTGAAATTTTCATCCGGATTTTTTGGTACGGTGCTTTCCAGTACCTCAAAATCGGTAATGATGTAATGATAAGGCTCACAATGAATTTCGGGAGTGTCGGTGATGGAAAAAACTGATTTGAAACCGATACCGAATTTTCCTATCTGGTTGACGTTGTTGTCGTTATTTTTGGTGGTATTCGCAAAAGTAGTAATCGACATCAGGTCGGCTTCGTCAAAATCCTGGCCGTTATGGTGTATTTCAATGCGGTCGGCGAAAAGCTTAAAACGTATGCTATTTCCTGCATCTCCGGCTTTTTTTCGGGCATAGGCATCTTCGGTATTCTGAAGTATCTCTTCGATAAAGCGAGCCGGCTGGGCATACATGGTGGCAAACATCTCGGCGTGCCGGTTGCCTTTGGCCTTATTGGCAGCCACTATAATCCTGCTTTTTGCAATATGTTCGGCTAAGGTCAGTTTCAAGAGCTGTTTTTTGCAAATTTAAAGTAATAAAACTATATCTCATCTCAGAAATATCGAAAAATCAAAGACGCTGTCGCAACAAAATAGTAATTTTGCTTTATGGATGAAAAAAATACAAAACGCACCGAATTGAATGAAATCGGTGAATTCGGACTGATTGACCGCCTGACTGAAGGCATTAAACTTAAAAACAAATCATCGGTAAAAGGCATTGGCGACGATGCCGCAGTGATTGATAACGGCAACCTTAACACACTTGTATCCACTGACCTGTTAGTCGAAGGGGTGCATTTCGATCTTACGTACACGCCGCTGAAACATTTGGGTTATAAGAGTGCCGTAGTTAATTTTTCTGATATTTGTGCTATGAACGGTATCCCGCAACAGCTCACGGTGGGCCTCGCGGTTTCCAGCCGTTTTTCGGTGGAGGCAATCGAAGAATTGTATGCTGGCATAAAACTGGCCTGTGAAAAATACAACGTGGACTTGGTGGGCGGTGATACTACAACCAGTATCTCCGGCATGTTTCTGGGACTTACAGTCATTGGCGTTGTTGCCGGCAACAAAGTTGTGTATCGTAATACTGCCAACGAAAACGACCTGATCTGTGTGACCGGCGACCTGGGAAGCGCTTATGCCGGTTTGCTGTTACTGGAACGCGAAAAAGCCGGATTTGTGGCTAATCCCAACATGCAACCCGATCTGGAAGGCTATGATTACATCCTGGAACGTCAGTTGAAACCCGAAGCCCGAAAAGATATCGTAAAACTTTTTGCTGAAAACGATTTCCTTCCTACCTCTATGATAGATGTTTCGGATGGCCTGGCTTCGGATATACTGCATATTTGCCGGGCTTCAGGTAAAGGATGTGCTATTTACGAAGAACGCATCCCTGTGGATATGTCAACAATAAACATGTGTGAAAGCGTAAAGATAGACCCGACAACCGCAGCTTTGAATGGGGGAGAGGATTATGAACTGCTGTTTACCATCGCACAAAAAGACTACGAACAGGTGAAAAATTTCCCGGAAGTCAGCATCATTGGACATATAACTGATAGTAATGCCGGTACCAACCTGGTAACACGCAGCGGTCAATTGGTGCCGCTGAAAGCACAAGGGTGGAATCATTTCAGAAAATAACCGCTTGTTGGCTTTTTATAAAACATGTAATTATTATCCGGGGGATATCATGGGCTCTGTAAAGGCGGTTATTTTAAAAAATCATTTCATAAGGAAGGTTATCTTTTTGAAAAAATTCCTTCAGCCAATGCAGGCACTGTGTGTTTTTTCAGACATCCATACTTTGACGTATCATATTTCGTTATCCAATAATTGGATAGGTAATTAAAAAAAACCAATTAATTTTGTATCCGAACTATTATATTCTATGAAAATAAATCTGTCTTTATATTTTTCCCTGTTTTTTTTATTTATTTTTTCTATCGTCAGGGCTCAGGAAAATACTGAATCACGGCCCGGTGTGGATAGAGAAATCAAGGGCGTGTTGATTGCAGGGATGAATCTTACCCAGGTTGATGGCGATGAAGTTTATGGCTTTAAAAAAATGGGAGCTTGTGTTGGAGTGGGAGGAATTCTGCCACTGCCTAAACGGTTTTCATTAAGCCTGGAAATCTTATATGATGAAAGAGGTGCCTACCAGAAACTGCCGCCCTCACCGGCAGGGAACAACCAACTGCCTTATTACTCGTTGAAATGGAATTATCTCACCGCACCGCTCATGGCACATTATGAAGACCGAAACACATGGACCTTTGGGCTGGGCTTATCGTGGGGACGCATGGTGGCTTTCAGGGAAAAAGAATGGAATATTACAAAACCCTGGGATAGGCCAGATACCATTACCTATAAAACCAAAAACGATTTTAACGTTATTGCCGACCTGCGTTTTCGTATATGGAAGCATCTGAAATTCAACATACGCTATTCTTATTCCATTGTTCCCGTGCGTAAACGCGATTATGTGAATCCTACCACCTTTGAAACCTGGTCGCGCAAACAATACAATAGTGTAATCACCATTCGTTTGCTTTACTATTTCAATGAAAAATACCTGCCCGAAAGGTTTACGTTTAAGAAAAAAAGCAAAAAGAAAAATTCTCATACTGAAAAATAACTGACCTGCTGATGAGTGATACTGCTGATTTTTGGATTGAGCACCTTCAGTTGCAGCCGCACCCCGAAGGCGGCTGGTTCAGAGAAGTGTATCGTTCGGAAGAAACAATCCATGCTGAGTTTCTTTCCAAGAGGTATCAGGCCGGACGGTGCATTGCAACCTCAATTTATTTCTTGCTGAAAAGCGGGCAGATTTCAGCGTTCCACAGGTTGAAGTCGGACGAGATATGGCATTTTTATTCAGGGTCACCCGTTAGGGTTTATATCATTGACCCGGCCGGTAATTTGTCTGAAAAGATTTTGGGAAGGGATATACTTAATAATGAATTTTTGCAACTGGTAATTCCCCATGGATGCTGGTTTGCAGCAGAAGTCACCGTCGGCGCATCCTATTCTTTGATAGGATGTAATGTGGCGCCTGGCTTCGATTTTTATGATTTTGAACTGGGTGCAAAGGCAGCGCTCACAGC
>Ga0209099_1004287_pt1 | contig 10942 bp, 2 predicted proteins | sample AD_JPNHW2_MetaG_FD_184430 | JGI IMG/M metagenome (GOLD analysis project Ga0209099, IMG submission 184430) | Active sludge microbial communities of municipal wastewater-treating anaerobic digesters from Japan - AD_JPNHW2_MetaG (SPAdes) (version 2) | ecosystem: Engineered > Bioreactor > Anaerobic >...
TTATAGCAAAAGATGGATTTTTATCCTACTATCCATTAAAACAAGGATTGAAACAGTTTAAAGTTTGTTTTTTATTCGCATCAATTTCAAATTTTTATCCTACTATCCATTAAAACAAGGATTGAAACAGCTAAATGAAGAAATTACCAAAAAAGTCGTCAATGCTATTTTTATCCTACTATCCATTAAAACAAGGATTGAAACAGCCGTTTTAAGCACTTTTATGCTGAACCAGTATAATTTTTATCCTACTATCCATTAAAACAAGGATTGAAACAATGCCTGTTTTATCTTCAACTGCTCCTATGCATATTATTTTTATCCTACTATCCATTAAAACAAGGATTGAAACATATTGAAATCAATATCTTCTGGTAATCGTTGCGAATATTTTTATCCTACTATCCATTAAAACAAGGATTGAAACATTGTCGTAGGGATTCAATGTAAATGCTTCGCTTATCCTATTTTTATCCTACTATCCATTAAAACAAGGATTGAAACTCCAGAAGTTTGAATGCGATAGAAATGATTTCCTACAATTTTTATCCTACTATCCATTAAAACAAGGATTGAAACACTCATCTTCGCCAATAGCATTGCTGTTCCATCTGATTTTTATCCTACTATCCATTAAAACAAGGATTGAAACAGGAACAATTCCTTCTCCGATTTCTCTAAAAGCAGATTTTTATCCTACTATCCATTAAAACAAGGATTGAAACCTTTTCGGGAAGCAGATTCCCGATTTGCACTCGAAGTATTTTTATCCTACTATCCATTAAAACAAGGATTGAAACAGATACTGGATGGAATGAGACTTACCGTGACCTGTCTATTTTTATCCTACTATCCATTAAAACAAGGATTGAAACTCCAAGATTTCCTTGATAGCCATTTGTTTTTACCTGTATTTTTATCCTACTATCCATTAAAACAAGGATTGAAACAAATTGACTGTATCTATGTGGCTTGACAACAACGGATTTTTATCCTACTATCCATTAAAACAAGGATTGAAACAATCTTACGACGGAAAAACCGCAAAAACACTTACCAAATTTTTATCCTACTATCCATTAAAACAAGGATTGAAACCTTCTATTTCTGGTTCAATAAACTTCCCCTTCAATCATTTTTATCCTACTATCCATTAAAACAAGGATTGAAACGCTACTCCATTACTTACAACTGCGTCATAATAAGCCATTTTTATCCTACTATCCATTAAAACAAGGATTGAAACATTGATGAATTGATACTGCTTCGTAATGAAACCAATCCATTTTTATCCTACTATCCATTAAAACAAGGATTGAAACGGAAAAACTATCCTGTTAAAATTGACTGTATCTATGTATTTTTATCCTACTATCCATTAAAACAAGGATTGAAACTGCATAAATTCAGCCTCCTTATAATTGCCATAAAACTATTTTTATCCTACTATCCATTAAAACAAGGATTGAAACCTTGGAAAACAAGCTAGCATATTACGAAAGCTTTGTATTTTTATCCTACTATCCATTAAAACAAGGATTGAAACATAGCAACTAAGGCTCTGAATGTTTTGCCCTGAATCTATTTTTATCCTACTATCCATTAAAACAAGGATTGAAACAGCTAAATGAAGAAATTACCAAAAAAGTCGTCAATGCTATTTTTATCCTACTATCCATTAAAACAAGGATTGAAACGTATCTCACTCGCTGATCCGCTTCTGGGAATGACTCGATTTTTATCCTACTATCCATTAAAACAAGGATTGAAACCTGGTCAAGCAATTGACCACAAACCTGAGCTCGTCATTTTTATCCTACTATCCATTAAAACAAGGATTGAAACTATCTGTTTTCTGAGCCTTGCATTCATAAGACTCAATTTTTATCCTACTATCCATTAAAACAAGGATTGAAACATTTAATCTGAAAAAAAGCTAAATACATAGATAAAAATTTTTATCCTACTATCCATTAAAACAAGGATTGAAACTTCTTCATTCAGCTCAGGCTGTTTATTGCTTTTTTATTTTTATCCTACTATCCATTAAAACAAGGATTGAAACAACATTGAGTAAAAGCTGCCGTTAATAGCAACTAAGGATTTTTATCCTACTATCCATTAAAACAAGGATTGAAACAGGACAGTAATAGGATTAGGATTATTGGAGAGGATAAATTTTTATCCTACTATCCATTAAAACAAGGATTGAAACAGGACAGTAATAGGATTAGGATTATTGGAGAGGATAATTTTTATCCTACTATCCATTAAAACAAGGATTGAAACGCAGGCTCATCGGGATAAAACTTCTCATTCCAAATTCATTTTTATCCTACTATCCATTAAAACAAGGATTGAAACCAATGAGTAACACAAAAAAGAAAATTGCTGCTGGTCATTTTTATCCTACTATCCATTAAAACAAGGATTGAAACTCAAAAAATAGAGGACAAATGGTTTTAATTTGTCCTCATTTTTATCCTACTATCCATTAAAACAAGGATTGAAACTCGGCTCTGGCACCACAATGGTAGCGTGTCACCAGCATTTTTATCCTACTATCCATTAAAACAAGGATTGAAACCATCTATCTCCGGCATATCAAGCCCAAGTTCATCAAATTTTTATCCTACTATCCATTAAAACAAGGATTGAAACACATTATTCCTGCTATCCCAATAATTGTCTCCGAGATTTTTATCCTACTATCCATTAAAACAAGGATTGAAACGTGCTTCTGCCTTGCTTTGCTCTATTATATTCATTAAATTTTTATCCTACTATCCATTAAAACAAGGATTGAAACTGATGTATCAAGTAGCAAAAGCAGTAAAAGAGCAGTATTTTTATCCTACTATCCATTAAAACAAGGATTGAAACCCGGGTATCTTTTCTGCATTTCTTCTTTTGTATATTCATTTTTATCCTACTATCCATTAAAACAAGGATTGAAACTATGCTTATCTCGGGAAAAAGCATAATATGCCTGTATGATTTTTATCCTACTATCCATTAAAACAAGGATTGAAACTGTCTCATTGAACATCACTCCAGCTCGCCTTAATCGAATTTTTATCCTACTATCCATTAAAACAAGGATTGAAACATTCAAAATCTATAGCAAAGACCCCCTGCGCAACTAAATTTTTATCCTACTATCCATTAAAACAAGGATTGAAACAAACTATCTTAGCCATATTATGCGTCCCATGGCATGATTTTTATCCTACTATCCATTAAAACAAGGATTGAAACCAGGGATAGATCATCGGGGAAAAGGTCTTACAGTGATTTTTATCCTACTATCCATTAAAACAAGGATTGAAACAATGCGGAGATCAATATAGCGATTACGGTCTGTAGTCATTTTTATCCTACTATCCATTAAAACAAGGATTGAAACTACAGTAATATTAGTGCCCAAGAAACAGGCTGAAAGATTTTTATCCTACTATCCATTAAAACAAGGATTGAAACATGTTTTGATTATCTGTATCCGGTTTAATTTCCGGATTTTTATCCTACTATCCATTAAAACAAGGATTGAAACTCCCGGTGTAGTAGAAGTAATAGTAAGGAAAAACAATTTTTATCCTACTATCCATTAAAACAAGGATTGAAACCATCAATATACACAAAATAAAGGTCAAGCATAATGCTATTTTTATCCTACTATCCATTAAAACAAGGATTGAAACACAAATAATTAATGCTGATTATATTGTCTATATGAAAATTTTTATCCTACTATCCATTAAAACAAGGATTGAAACAGAAATATAATAAACCTAAACAAAATCAAAGAAAATGATTTTTATCCTACTATCCATTAAAACAAGGATTGAAACTTTTCATCAGAAGAAAAAGATAATGTAATGAAAAAAAATTTTTATCCTACTATCCATTAAAACAAGGATTGAAACGAGAAAGAAACTGATGCCTACATTATTCCGATTTACCAAATTTTTATCCTACTATCCATTAAAACAAGGATTGAAACCAAGAACGGTCTATCAATAATGTAATAGTTTACACCATTTTTATCCTACTATCCATTAAAACAAGGATTGAAACATCAAAGAGAATATTCGCAATGGCAAGACTTTGATATTTTTATCCTACTATCCATTAAAACAAGGATTGAAACATTGAAAGTTCCAAGACCCAGATCACGATAAATCAAATTTTTATCCTACTATCCATTAAAACAAGGATTGAAACAGGGCGTGGCAACAGATGCAAGCAATAATCCTATCAATTTTTATCCTACTATCCATTAAAACAAGGATTGAAACTCAATCTTTTGCTACTCTCTGCACAGAAGGATTCCCATTTTTATCCTACTATCCATTAAAACAAGGATTGAAACTATGCGACACGAAGTTGACGGCAAAACTCAAATCAATTTTTATCCTACTATCCATTAAAACAAGGATTGAAACATGTTCATTATAACCTCTTGTGCATAAAATAATCAATATTTTTATCCTACTATCCATTAAAACAAGGATTGAAACCAAGCGTGGCAGAAGATGCTATGAAGCAGATTACTATTTTTATCCTACTATCCATTAAAACAAGGATTGAAACATATCAACTCCGATTTCATCCATTGGATTATTTTCATTTTTATCCTACTATCCATTAAAACAAGGATTGAAACGCCCCAAAAGCGGGTCTGCAAGAGAAATGCCAAGAATTTTTATCCTACTATCCATTAAAACAAGGATTGAAACCAAATCTTGAATATACATCCCCAGTGAACCAACTGCATTTTTATCCTACTATCCATTAAAACAAGGATTGAAACATGAAACATTGCCTGAAGCAATATCTCATAATCCAGATTTTTATCCTACTATCCATTAAAACAAGGATTGAAACAATACAGGTGAATTATATTTGAACTCAATCATCTTGATTTTTATCCTACTATCCATTAAAACAAGGATTGAAACGTGATTGATATCAATCCCGCTTCGAGTGCGTTTCACTATTTTTATCCTACTATCCATTAAAACAAGGATTGAAACTCCGGGAATCCTTCTGTGCAGAGAGTAGCAAAAGATATTTTTATCCTACTATCCATTAAAACAAGGATTGAAACTTCAAGGCGTTACTGACGGCACTTTCACATTATCGGGATTTTTATCCTACTATCCATTAAAACAAGGATTGAAACCACCTATAGTAGGTCTGATTTCCAGAGTAGCACCCGATTTTTATCCTACTATCCATTAAAACAAGGATTGAAACCGTCCACTTTTTGAGGTATAATTCCTTCTCCGATTTCATTTTTATCCTACTATCCATTAAAACAAGGATTGAAACAGAGTTTCATCGGTTTCAACATCAGCCAAGATGTCATTTTTATCCTACTATCCATTAAAACAAGGATTGAAACTATATATCCTTGAAGGTTGCCGGGTATCTTTTTTGCATTTTTATCCTACTATCCATTAAAACAAGGATTGAAACCCTACAATGACAATGACTACAAATTCAAGCAATAAAATTTTTATCCTACTATCCATTAAAACAAGGATTGAAACCTTTCTAATTTCTTAATTTCAAAATCAATAGCTAAAAATTTTTATCCTACTATCCATTAAAACAAGGATTGAAACATCTGTCTGCTTCGCCAAAACTACCGGCATAAAGTAATTTTTATCCTACTATCCATTAAAACAAGGATTGAAACTCAAACAAATCAGTAATGGCAGATATGATATTATCAATTTTTATCCTACTATCCATTAAAACAAGGATTGAAACCAAAAGAATTTTCGCTAAATTGGCAGAATTATGCTTTATTTTTATCCTACTATCCATTAAAACAAGGATTGAAACGGACAAGTAATAGCGCAGAGAAGTGGCTCATCTGGTATTTTTATCCTACTATCCATTAAAACAAGGATTGAAACAGGATTAGGATTATTTCATCAATTGGGATTAGGAAAATTTTTATCCTACTATCCATTAAAACAAGGATTGAAACTGGAGATTAACGACTCACACTATGCCACGATCATCAATTTTTATCCTACTATCCATTAAAACAAGGATTGAAACCAGCAGATGATATGAATGCTTTGATTGATGCAGTAGATTTTTATCCTACTATCCATTAAAACAAGGATTGAAACTCAGAAGCGAACCTGTATTAGTATCTGTTCCTATTATTTTTATCCTACTATCCATTAAAACAAGGATTGAAACTCCTCTAATGCAGATAAAATATATTTTTGTGCTTCAATTTTTATCCTACTATCCATTAAAACAAGGATTGAAACTCTATATCAGTAATCTGAGCTGTTTTGTTCCCTTGATTTTTATCCTACTATCCATTAAAACAAGGATTGAAACAATTAGCTGACCAGCTACCGGGGCTTCCCTCTTGCCATATTTTTATCCTACTATCCATTAAAACAAGGATTGAAACTTACAGAAAAAAGGAAAGAAAGGAAAGCGATGAGGAATTTTTATCCTACTATCCATTAAAACAAGGATTGAAACCAAAAGAGAAACAAGATGAGAATACTAAAAATTGTAATTTTTATCCTACTATCCATTAAAACAAGGATTGAAACTCGCTACTTCTACCTTCCCCCCTCGCACAATCGTATATATTTTTATCCTACTATCCATTAAAACAAGGATTGAAACTTAATATGCCCGTAAGGATGTTCTATTCCCCGATAACATTTTTATCCTACTATCCATTAAAACAAGGATTGAAACTTTTTCATAATCGCCTCCGCTCTATCCATTGTTCCAATTTTTATCCTACTATCCATTAAAACAAGGATTGAAACTTAATATGCCCGTAAGGATGTTCTATTCCCCGATAAATTTTTATCCTACTATCCATTAAAACAAGGATTGAAACGTTTTTCTTGTAAAACTTCATAACAAGTAGAATATCAATTTTTATCCTACTATCCATTAAAACAAGGATTGAAACTCATTTTCTATTATTCCTACAGCAAATTCAATGCATTTTTATCCTACTATCCATTAAAACAAGGATTGAAACGGATAATATCTATTTCATCTATACCAGCATCTGTAAAATTTTTATCCTACTATCCATTAAAACAAGGATTGAAACCTTGCTCCAAATCGGCAATAAGATGAATGCAGGAAGATTTTTATCCTACTATCCATTAAAACAAGGATTGAAACATAATCATTATTTCCATCGTGCTGATACCTACCATAATTTTTATCCTACTATCCATTAAAACAAGGATTGAAACTGATCAATCACGCCTTGCATTGAAAGTTTCAATTGGATTTTTATCCTACTATCCATTAAAACAAGGATTGAAACAATGTCAGGTGCGGATGGGATAGGGTAATAGTATTTGATTTTTATCCTACTATCCATTAAAACAAGGATTGAAACTTTTGCATTCATCAAGTATTTCACAGAACGGGAAAAAAATTTTTATCCTACTATCCATTAAAACAAGGATTGAAACGGATTGGTGGATAGAAGATACTTACTTGATTATCCCTATTTTTATCCTACTATCCATTAAAACAAGGATTGAAACTCACTTTCAGCCTGTTTCTTGGGCACTAATATTACCATTTTTATCCTACTATCCATTAAAACAAGGATTGAAACAAAAATATACCTTACAGGAAGAAAGCTAAATGGAAAAATTTTTATCCTACTATCCATTAAAACAAGGATTGAAACCGAATTTAGAGATGCTGATTACAAAGGTAAAGTGATTTTTATCCTACTATCCATTAAAACAAGGATTGAAACCAGACCAAAACGCAGAAATCGGGATACTATCATCAATATTTTTATCCTACTATCCATTAAAACAAGGATTGAAACACCTTTTGATAGCGAACTGTAAACTTACCAGTTCTATTTTTATCCTACTATCCATTAAAACAAGGATTGAAACATAGTATTCCTGGTGCTCCGATAGTTTATTCCTGCCATATTTTTATCCTACTATCCATTAAAACAAGGATTGAAACTAATCCTCTACTACCGTAAGTTCGGGAGCTTTATCATTTTTATCCTACTATCCATTAAAACAAGGATTGAAACCTAACAACATATAGTATGCAACCTGAAGCTGATACTATTTTTATCCTACTATCCATTAAAACAAGGATTGAAACGGAGTGAGAGGACGGCTCTCCGATACTCCTCGGTTAATTTTTATCCTACTATCCATTAAAACAAGGATTGAAACTGTAGAAAAACTCCTCTTTAACCTCATCCATTGCTTGATTTTTATCCTACTATCCATTAAAACAAGGATTGAAACTGTAGAAAAAACTCCTCTTTAACCTCATCCATTGCTATTTTTATCCTACTATCCATTAAAACAAGGATTGAAACCTGATTGCACACCTTCCGTTCCTACTCTTACAACTATATTTTTATCCTACTATCCATTAAAACAAGGATTGAAACTTTCATACTACCTGAAAAAGATATAAAGAAAATCAATTTTTATCCTACTATCCATTAAAACAAGGATTGAAACAAGAGCTAACGCGGTTTTCCCTACAGAAGGTCTTGCATTTTTATCCTACTATCCATTAAAACAAGGATTGAAACCCATTCTCCCTGTATCAGTAAGGGTGACTTGCTCCGATTTTTATCCTACTATCCATTAAAACAAGGATTGAAACTAATTATATACTTCTCTTTGTATTGAAAAATCGTCGTATTTTTATCCTACTATCCATTAAAACAAGGATTGAAACATGACTGAGTATGGGGAAGTGTGCCATACTATGCTAAGTATTTTTATCCTACTATCCATTAAAACAAGGATTGAAACGATTGATAATTGCGGATTCTTCGCTCTGTGCTACGGATTTTTATCCTACTATCCATTAAAACAAGGATTGAAACGAAGTATTCATGAACTTGCTGATAAGCTCTTGTAAAATTTTTATCCTACTATCCATTAAAACAAGGATTGAAACATCAGTCAAAATTGCAACCCCAGATTGCTCTTATGATTTTTATCCTACTATCCATTAAAACAAGGATTGAAACCTTCATAGCTCCCTCAAAATTAGAGGGCTTAATGTTATTTTTATCCTACTATCCATTAAAACAAGGATTGAAACCCCATTGTTCAGTATCATCATCTCCATCAATGGTATCATTTTTATCCTACTATCCATTAAAACAAGGATTGAAACCTTGCGAGGAATGATTTAAAACTTAACCAGATCATATTTTTATCCTACTATCCATTAAAACAAGGATTGAAACTAAACGATTACGGGAAAATTAAAGTTGGAGATATAAATTTTTATCCTACTATCCATTAAAACAAGGATTGAAACATTCCTTCTGTGATAGGGTTCATCATAAAATGACGCATTTTTATCCTACTATCCATTAAAACAAGGATTGAAACAATGAAGCAATGAACCTTATAGCGGATAGCCAAAAAATTTTTATCCTACTATCCATTAAAACAAGGATTGAAACAAGAGGCAGGGATAGAAGACCTTATAAAATATAGGAGTATTTTTATCCTACTATCCATTAAAACAAGGATTGAAACCTAATCACCATTACGCCTAAAGGATTAAGGTTTTCCATTTTTATCCTACTATCCATTAAAACAAGGATTGAAACCTAATCACCATTACGCCTAAAGGATTAAGGTTTTCCATTTTTATCCTACTATCCATTAAAACAAGGATTGAAACCAAATAAAAGTCCCGCGTGAACCACCAAACAGTTTTATTTTTATCCTACTATCCATTAAAACAAGGATTGAAACTGAGACAATGGCTTATTTTCTCCACTGTTCCCTGGAATTTTTATCCTACTATCCATTAAAACAAGGATTGAAACAAACAAGGATTGAAACCAATATATCTTCACAATAATATTTTTATCCTACTATCCATTAAAACAAGGATTGAAACACCGATAAAAGCATTCATGTTCCGGAGGGGAACCTTAATATTTTTATCCTACTATCCATTAAAACAAGGATTGAAACGTAATCCAAAAGGTTTCCCTGGGTTGTATCAGATTATTATTTTTATCCTACTATCCATTAAAACAAGGATTGAAACTCCAAGCAGCAACTGGAACCTTAGGGACGAATAAAATATTTTTATCCTACTATCCATTAAAACAAGGATTGAAACTTTCTTTGTGCTGCTGTTTCTTGGGCAGAAATAATATTTTTATCCTACTATCCATTAAAACAAGGATTGAAACGTCAATGATATTAGGGATTTAACCCCGAAATTACAAGGATTTTTATCCTACTATCCATTAAAACAAGGATTGAAACTCAGGTCTTTTATATCGGGAAATGTAGAAGTAACAAATTTTTATCCTACTATCCATTAAAACAAGGATTGAAACTATTCGGTAACACTTTTCTCACACTCTCTATCAGCATTTTTATCCTACTATCCATTAAAACAAGGATTGAAACTAGAGTTTTTTTTCACCGACTCCCAGTCGCAAAAGTCATTTTTATCCTACTATCCATTAAAACAAGGATTGAAACCACTAAAGTTCTTGATTTCAATTTCTACCGGACTTTTATTTTTATCCTACTATCCATTAAAACAAGGATTGAAACTGGATAATATTGCCGAGATACGTAGTCCGAGGGGCTATTTTTATCCTACTATCCATTAAAACAAGGATTGAAACCATTTCAATCCGGAAAAAATATGGAGGTGGCTCGTATTTTTATCCTACTATCCATTAAAACAAGGATTGAAACAAAGACAAGTAAACACTAGTTTTTTTTGTGTTTTTCTATTTTTATCCTACTATCCATTAAAACAAGGATTGAAACCATTTCAATCCGGAAAAAATATGGAGGTGGCTCGTGGAATTTTTATCCTACTATCCATTAAAACAAGGATTGAAACATTCAAATAGATACTTTTCTATCTCTATAGGAAA